>Ga0116172_10000801_pt1 | contig 29924 bp, 24 predicted proteins | sample AD_UKC083_MetaG_FD_89799 | JGI IMG/M metagenome (GOLD analysis project Ga0116172, IMG submission 89799) | Active sludge microbial communities of municipal wastewater-treating anaerobic digesters from USA - AD_UKC083_MetaG | ecosystem: Engineered > Bioreactor > Anaerobic > Digestate | place: USA... | reverse complement strand
TCCTCATCGCATTCTCTTTATTGCTAAGCTGCGACCTTGTCTCCTGGTTCTCAATCACTAGTCCTGTAGGATGGTGGCGAAGGCGGACAGCTGTTTCAACCTTGTTGACATTCTGACCTCCGGCTCCGCTTGATCGGTATGTTTCCCATGTAATATCCGCAGGATTAACATGGATCTCTATATTATTGTCAATCAACGGAGATATAAATACTGATGCAAAAGTTGTCTGTCGTTTTCCCTGGGCATTAAAAGGAGAAATCCTTACAAGTCTGTGTACACCATTCTCGCTCTTCAGATAGCCATAAGCCTGTTCTCCGTCAATCTCTATTGTTACTGATTTCACACCAACTTCATCACCCGGCTGAAAGTCAAGCTCCCGGGCTTTGTAATTGTTCCGTTCCGCCCACCGGAGATACATCCTCATAAGCATTATGGCCCAATCGTTACTTTCTGTACCTCCTGCCCCGGCATTTATCTTCAGGATAGCTCCAAGCTGATCCTCTTCTTTACGCAGCATATTATGGACTTCGAGATCCTCGATCAGGGATAAACAATTATTATATTGATTCACAAGCTCATCTTCTGTAGCTTCCCCCTCCCGGTAAAAATCATTGATAACCATAAGATCCTCCGTAGCCGTATTAACCTTATTGAATCCGTCTGTCCAGATCCTGAGCAGTGAAATGCTTTTAAGAAGCTCTTCGGCACTTTTAGGATCATCCCAGAAATCAGGCTTCTGAGATTCCAGTTCCTTTTCCTTAATCAGTTTTAATTTGCCTTCAACGTCAAAGATACCTCCTTAACGCATCCCGGCGTTCAACAAGTTCCTTAATATGTTCTGTAGTAATCATAAATTCTAATTTTGCCAAATTTACTCAATTATTTATCTTTAAGATATTCATTTTAAGCATTGAAATGTTAAACCCTTACATGTACCATAATCTAATTGAGGCAGGCTGCGATGAAGCAGGAAGAGGTTGCCTCGCAGGACCTGTCACTGCCGCTGCTGTCATTCTTCCGAAAGAATTCCGGCACAATGTCCTTGATGATTCGAAAAAACTGACTTCCAAACAAAGAGAAGCTCTTAAGGATGAGATCATTGACAGTGCAATAGCATGGAATGTGGCATTTATCGATAGTAATGAGATCGATGAGCTTAATATACTAAAAGCTTCAATAAAAGCCATGCACATGGCAATTAAAGGCCTGAAGAAAAAGCCGCAGTTCCTCCTTATTGACGGGAACACATTCATCCCCTATAAGAAAATTAAATATAAGACAATTGTAAAAGGAGACAGCCTTTTCTTTTCAATAGCTGCTGCTTCAGTACTGGCTAAAGTGTTTCGCGACGAATTCATGATAAAGCTGCATAATGAGTATCCCCAATATGGATGGGAGAAAAATAAGGGTTATGCAACAAAAGGTCACAGGGAAGCAATCCTTAAATACGGGATAACTCCTTATCACCGCCGGTCTTTTTCGCTTTCAGATACTCAGCTGACCTTGCAGTTATAAGCTTAAACAATATTAAGAACAACTTTTAACACAATTTATTACAACTAAAAAATTTATATTTGAAGTTCGCTTATTAATTACTTAAAACATTCTGAATGAAAAAATTATTTGTTTCCATAACACTCCTGATATTTGTCTTGAGCTTCACTGCCAGGGCTGATGAAGGAATGTGGATACTTCCCCTTATTGAGAAGCTTAACATCGGGCAGATGAATGAGATGGGACTGAAACTATCGGCTGAAGATATCTACAGCCTCAATAAAGCAAGCATCAAGGATGCAATCGTTTCAATTCCCGGATGTACCGGCGAGATAGTATCGTCTCAGGGCTTGCTTCTGACAAACCACCATTGCGGTTATGGAGCTATCCAGTCACACAGTACCGTAGAGCATGATTATCTCACCGACGGTTTCTGGGCAATGAAAAAGGAAGAGGAACTGCCATGTAGCGGAATGTATGCAAACTTTCTTATAAAAATTGAAGATGTCACTTCTCAGGTGATGGAAACCGTTAAACCGGGAATGAGTGAATCTGAAAGATCATCAGCAATAAACGAGGCAAGAAGAATTATTGAAAAGCAGGCTTCAAACGGAAATAATTACAGAGCATCTGTTAGCTCTTTTTTTGGAGGCAATTACTATTACCTCCTTGTTTATGAACAATATACCGATGTAAGACTGGTTGGGGCCCCACCTTCTTCGATCGGGAAATACGGAGATGATACAGATAACTGGGAATGGCCGAGACACACCGGAGATTTCAGTGTTTTCCGCGTTTATTGCGGATCTGATGGCAAACCGGCTTCATATTCAGATAAAAATATCCCTCTGAAGCCAAAATACTGGCTGCCGCTTTCTATAAAAGATCTTAATCCTGGTGATTTTGCAATGGTTTTCGGATATCCCGGAAGGACACAGAGATATCACACTTCCCATGAAGTAAATGAGATAATGACAATCACTAATCCGAACAGAATAAAAATCAGAGGTATAAAACAAGATATATGGCTGGCTGACATGAAAGCTGATCACAAAATTGATATCCAGTATGCTGCCAGTTATTCTTCATCGTCCAACTACTGGAAATACTCGATAGGGCAAAATATGCAGCTTGAAAAAAATAATGTCAAAGAAAAGAAGCAATCTATTGAAACCCGGTTCAACTCATGGGTTATAGCTGATCCTGACAGACAGGCAAGATATGGGGAAGTCCTTAAGCTTATACAGACCTCAATAGATGGCAGAGCTCCCTATCTGAATGCTCAGCAATACCTTAGCGAATGTCTTCAGGGCTTTGAGTTGCTAAGATTCAATCCCTATAGTTCATTGTTACTTAGCGTCCTGAAATCGGGAGACAAACAGCGTATAGATCAGATTGTCAGGCGCATAAAAGAAAATTTGGAAGAGATGTATAAGAACTATAGTTCCTCAACCGACAGAAAATCTACTAAAGCAATGCTAAAGCTTTACAGGGAAGATGTCCCAGTAAAATTCCACCCTGATTTTTACACTAAAATTATCGATAAGAAATTTAATGGTGACATTGAAAAGTTTGTTGATGACATGTTTGACAGATCAGTTTTTACAAATGAGTCAAAACTGACAGCATTCCTGAATAAACCCTCGCTAAAAGTTCTTGAAAATGAACCGGTAGCTCTTGTTGCCGAATCATTCAACAAGGTGATAGATTATGTATCTGCTGAAGTGAGCAGTTTCGATGAAGACCTGACAAAAGGCAGAAGACTATGGATGGCAGCCCTCATGGAAATGGAACCCGAAAAGAAATTCTACCCCGATGCAAATTCAACAATGAGAATGTCTTATGGCACTATACAGGATTATGATCCGCGTGATGCCGTTACATATAAATACTACACTACAATTGAAGGTGTTGTGGACAAATATAAGCCTGGGGATTATGAATTTGACCTTCCTCAGCGTTTCCTTGATCTTGCAAGGAAAAAAGAATACGGGCGATACGCATCTTCCAAAGGCTATATGCCGGTCTGTTTCCTTACTACAAATGATATAACCGGAGGAAATTCAGGCAGCCCTGTGCTCAACAGTGAAGGAGAACTCATTGGCCTTGCTTTCGACGGCAATTGGGAGGCAATGAGCGGTGACATTTCATATGAACCATCGCTTCAAAGGACTATTGCCGTTGATATCAGGTATGTTCTCTGGATAATGGATATTTATGCGGGAGCAGGACATCTTGTTGATGAAATGACAATACGGGAGTAATAATTATATTTGCGGGAAACAATCTGGATATGCAAATAGATTTTCTGGAAATACTTGGAGCTTTTATGGTATTATTTGCCATAATTGACATACCGGGGTCTATTCCCGTCATCATTAATATCAAATCAAAAGGAGTGATTGTGAATCCTACAAAGGTCACAATGGCATCTCTATTGATTTTACTTGCCTTCCTGTTTGTAGGAAGTCCCCTGCTTGGAATTTTTGGGATTGATGTGTCATCATTTGCAATTGCAGGCTCTTTCATAATTTTCCTTATAGCCATGGAAATGATACTTGGCATTGAGCTCTTCAAACAGGATGCACATGGCAACAGCAGCGCAATATTCCCGATAGCTTTTCCCCTTATAGCAGGAGCAGGATCAATAACCACAATTCTGTCACTTAAGGCTGAATATGAGACAATCAATATATTCATTGCCCTTTTAGTCAATATGCTGATTGTATATCTTGTTTTAAGGCTTACCACTGTTTTTGAAAAGATCCTTGGCCAGGGAGGCCTGCAGATCCTTAAAAAAACATTCGGTGTCATTCTGCTTTCAATTGCCATAAAACTATTCCTGACGAATACCGGAATCAATCTGCCTCATGCAAAATGAAATAATAATGTACACAGACGGCGCTTCCCGGGGCAATCCCGGTCCGGGTGGATACGGCGTTGTTCTGATTTCCGGAAAGCACAGGCTTGAGAAGTCTGAAGGCTTCAGACTGACTACAAATAACAGGATGGAGCTGCTTGCTGTTATTACAGGCCTTGAAGCCCTGAAAAAGCCCGGAAACAAAGTGACTGTTTATACTGATTCAAAGTATGTTGCCGATGCTGTTACAAAAGGATGGCTTCTGCAATGGGAATCAAAAGCCTTCAAAAAAAAGAAAAATCCTGATCTCTGGAAAAGATTTCTTGATGTATATCGCAAGCATAATGTGAAAATAATATGGATAAAAGGACATGCCGGACATCCTGAAAATGAGTTGTGCGATAAACTGGCTGTTGAAGCATCAAAAATGGAAGGCCTCTCTGAAGACACCGGATTCACTCCGGAAGATGAGGATCCAGTATTATTCAATGAATCTGAATGAAAATATTTTTGTTGTAAAGAATATTGATGCTCATAGAAATGAAATTTGAGTTTATTCCAAAACCTGCCCGGAAATCATGAAAGGACAAAAAGAACTTTATGATCTGCTGGAAAGTCTTTCCATTGAATTTGAATATTATGAACATCCCCCGGTTGCCACTATTGATGATGCGGAAACTTCGTGGGGAAATATAGACTCCGGAAAATGCAAGAATATTTTCTTTCGCAACCACAAAGGGAACCGGCATTACCTTGTAATCCTTGAACATCAGCGCCGCCTTGATATTCACGACCTTGAAAAACGTCTCCGGCAAGGTAAACTTACTTTTGCTTCCGATAAGCGACTGATGAAATATTTAGGACTGACTCCGGGTTCAGTTTCTCCTTTTGGTTTGATAAACGATAGTGAAAAGCATGTCCATCTTTTCATTGACGAAAAACTAAAAGAATCTGACAGACTGGCTTTTCATCCGAATATTAATACTGCAACACTTGTAATCTCATTTTCCGATTTTATCAGGTTTCTTGATCATCTCAGAAATTCATACGAATTCATCAACCTGTATAAATAAAACATTGCGAAGATCGGCAATGTTTATCAGGGTTGCCCCACAATCACTGCTGATCTCCGCAATGCAATAAATCAGAAAACCCTTACAGGTTAAAATTTCCTTTTTCCGTGGTCTTTATAAACCGGCTGATGCCAGGGTTCCATTGGTTCGTATTTGCTCAAAGATGCCCAGCGTATGCCTCTTTTTGTTATTTCCAGTGCTTCAGGAACATTAAAATCAGCAATAACATGCCCGAGAGAAGAATAAAATACTCTTCCTTTTCCATAAGCCTTTTTCCAGACAACAGGAATGATATTCCCGCCAATCCATGATGCAGCCTGATCAGTAAATGTAGTTGTTGCAAGCACTTTCACATTCGGATCAACATGTACAAAATATTGTTCTGAATGCATTGCAAAATCATTAAGCCCTTTTGTAACCGGATCTTTTTTATCAATTATATTAACAGTATAATCGATTACATTTCCGGGATGTGCCACCCACTGGCCTCCAATCATGAACTGATATTCAACGGCGTTCCTGAATGAATCACCTGTACCTCCATGCCATCCTGCAATACCTACACCTGCTTCCTTAACTGCTGAAAGAAGGGCGCTTTCCTGTTTGCGGTTTATAGTACCCTGAGTCCAGGACTGGACTATCAGGTCAAAATCATTCTTTAAGTCGTTGTTTATATAAGCATCAAGGGTGTCGGAGACCACTACTTTTGCCCCTTCCGATTCAAGCCATGGAACGAAAAGATCACGGCATTTATCCGGATCATGGCCCATCCAGCCTCCCCATACATACAAGACCCTCTTGCCATTAAGAACCGAGTCAGCTGCCGGTGAAACTGGTGAAACTGAAGATTCCATATCCCGTCCTAAAACTGACGGTGTAATAACAGCTGCCGCTGTGGCTGCAGCACTTTTTGTAATAAACGATCTGCGTGTTATCATATTTATCGATTTTTGTTTTGATTTTACTTAAAAGACCTTTTTAAAAATGCGCCGTTAAGATAATAAAATAAATAGGATAAATGAATTTTTAAAAGCTTAAATATTAATTAATAATTCATATTTGTTCGGAATGATTCTAAATAAAACTATCTGCAACATTCTGAATCTTCATCCGTCTTTATGGCAGATTTATTTATAAAAACTTATGATGAAAAAACTGATCTGCCTCTTCTTATCCCTTATTTCCATATCTCCTTTAACTTTTGGACAGGACACTGAAAAAGAGGATATTATAAGAAAAAAATACCGTGCTACAAGAATTGAGACTTCTCCTGATATCGACGGTATACTTAGCGAAGAACTATGGAATACTGGTGTCTGGGAAAATGAATTTATTCAGATCCGGCCTTACGACGGCCGGCCTTCAAAACAGAGAACCGAATTCAAAGTACTCTTTGATGACAATAATCTTTACGTTGCAATCAAATGCTTCGATACAAGTCCTGACAGCATAGTAAACAGGCTTACAAGAAGGGATGAGACAGATGGAGATCTTGCAGGTATAATAATCGATAGTTTTCATGATCTTCGCACAGCATTTGTTTTCGGGCTTAGTTCAGCAGGCGTAAAATCTGATTTTCTGATGTCAAATGACGGTTTTGATGAAAACCATTCCTGGGATCCGAACTGGTGGGCACGGACATCTGTGAATGATGAAGGGTGGATCGCCGAAATGAAGATCCCCTTCAGCCAGTTAAGATTCGATAAAAACTCCGGAGACGTCTGGGGTTTTAATGTGGCAAGGATCCTTTACAGACACGATGAACAGAGCTTCTGGCAGGCTATTCCAAGAGATGCTCCGGGCTTTGTTCACCGGATGGGTGAGCTATACGGACTTGATGAAATCAGACCACGGAAGATCTTTGATATAACTCCATACGGCGTAGCTCAGGCTGAAACATTTAAAAAGGAAGCCGGCAATCCTTTCAGGGAAGATGGCAGGAAATATAGGATAAACGGTGGAATCGACACCAAGATAGGGATCACAAACAATATGACAATGGACCTGACAATCAATCCTGATTTCGGACAGGTTGAAGCCGACCCTTCAGTTGTTAACCTGACTGCCTATGAAACATATTTCTCGGAGAAAAGACCTTTCTTCATTGAAGGGAAAAACATTACGAGCTTTAAAATTGGTCTTGGAGACGGAGACTCCGGTAATGATAACCTGTTTTATTCCAGGAGAATAGGACGAAATCCTCATGGGCAGCCGGATCTCGAGGACGGATGGTATGATGAGAAACCAAATTTCACGACAATTCTGGGAGCAGCCAAACTCACAGGCAAAACAAAGAATGGACTGTCACTGGGTTTTATCGAAGCCGTGACAGCTGAAGAAAAGGCTGAAATAGATACAGGTAACGGTCGCATTTTTCAGACTGTGGAACCACTTACAAACTATCTGATCGGAAGGATACAGAAAGATTTTAAAGAAGGGAACACACTTATCGGAGCTATGGTTACCAGCACAAACAGGGACCTGGACCAAAATCTGGGCAGCTTTATGCATAAATCAGCATATACCGGCGGAGTTGATTTTACTCAGTATTTCAAGAAAAAGAACTGGATGTTCAATGTCAATCTGGCCTTTAGCCAGGTAAACGGGACAAAAGAAGCCATTGCCGAAACTCAGAGATCATCGGCACGATACTTTCAAAGACCCGATAATGATCACGTTGATTTTAATCCCGACCGCACTTCGCTTATTGGTAATGCGGGCATGATAGAGCTTCAGAAGCAGAACGGACATTTTAATCTGATGATCGGCAGCATCTGGAAAACCCCGGGATTTGAAGCCAATGACCTTGGCTATATGCAGGAATCGGATGAAGTGGTGTCAGTAGTATGGGCAGGATATAAAGCATGGGACCCAAAGGGGATTTACAGAAGCTATAACTTCGGGGGAAATGTTTATGTCGTGAATAACTTCGGAGGAGATATAACAGGAAAAGGATTTGAATCGCACGGCAATATGGTCTTCAAAAACTACTGGAATGCCTGGGTTGGCAGTAATATAAGCACTTCACATCTTTCGCCCGGATTGCTCCGGGGTGGTCCTATGATGAAGATTCCCGGTAACATAAGTTTTCGCGCCGGCTTTCAAACCGATTACAGAAAGAAATTCAATTTCTGGGTCAATGGAAATATATCAAGAGGTTTTGAGAAATACCAGAAAAGTAGTTACTCGGAAATCTGTTTTAATTATAAACCGACAAATTACCTGGACTTTACATTCAGGCCTTCATACAGCACTTCAAGGACTGATCTGCAATATGTGACCAATAGTAATTACAATGGCAATAACAGATATATTTTTGGCAGTATCGACAGAAAGACTATCAGCACATCTTTCAGAGTAAACTTTTACCTCAGCCCTGATCTTACTCTCCAGTACTGGGGTCAGCCCTTCGTTGCTTCAGGAAAGTATTATGATCATAAATACATTACAGCACCCAGGGCTGATAATTATAAAGACAGGTTCCATATCTATACAGCCGAACAGAAAAGTTTTGACGGGAACAATATCAATATTGATGAGAATACTGATGGCATCACCGATTATTCATTCAGCCTGAAAAATTTTAATATTCAGGAGTTCCTGTCCAATCTGGTCCTAAGATGGGAATATAATCCCGGATCATCTGTCTATCTCGTCTGGAACCAAACACGGAATTATTCAAATAATACGGGAATGATGGATTACTTCAATAACATAGGCGACCTCTTTGACAGAGATAACAACATCCCCAATAATGTTTTCCTCATCAAATTCTCTTACCGCTTTGGCTTAAGATAAACAGGCATTTAAGACAGTCCAATCCTTTTATCTGAATATCAGATTACCGAAATAGAAGGGCAGGTGAAAATCCGGAATATCGTTTTTAACCGGTGACCAGGTCATATAATGAGGATTGGAATTGTTTACTGCAACTTTATAAAAATTGGCTTTCCAGATTACACCAGGAACCGGAGTTGTCACATCCGAATATCTCCTCAACAGCGAAAAGGGAATTTTACATTCTATTATCCAGCTAATTACTGAAATGATCTCAGGATCAACAATAGCGGGTAACGAATGATTTATTGTGATCTCACTGATCTCTTCAGGAGGTATTTCAATTAGCTCTCTGCGCGGGACCAGATTATAATGAAGCAAGGGAGTCCCCCCGCAGTTTATCTCAAGATTAAAGTATCTTTCAGGGAACTTTATATCAGGCGAAAAGAATAATTCAACAGCGCTATCTCTCCAAACCGGACCGTTGATCTCAGTCGTGATGCATCTGGCAAAACGTTCTTCAGTCCTGAAAATTAAAAAGAGATTATCCTCATCATAACCGGTCCTTACTCTCACAATCGGCTTGTATAAAGGGATTGACCCCATAAAATTATCAAGCTCAATATAATTGTGTTTTCTCCATTCCGGACTGTCCCATTCTCCTGTTAAACTTACAGTACCGCTTATCTTATATACTTCATGTGAATATTCTCTTTTATTCATTTTTTTTAATGAAATTAATAAAACTCTCAAAACAATTCACATCCGCATAACAGAAAATCCCAACAAATAGATTTCTGATCGTCCTTTAAAAACAAGAGAATAATATTTTCTTTTATTACAAAACCAGTATTATTAAGATTTTTAAATCCATATCTTAGTAATCTGTATGTAAGCACAAAAAAACCTATTTTATGAATTCAAATTCCATCAGAACAGTTTTTATCTGGTCAATAATTGTTGCCTTAGGCGGATTCCTGTTTGGTTTTGACACTGCAGTCATATCAGGCGTAGAGCAACAGGTTCAGGAATTATTCTCCCTTTCTTCCTTTATGCACGGATTTACAATAGCATCAGCCCTTATCGGAACCGTGATCGGGGCACTGATTGCCGGCCGGCCGGCTGACAGATTCGGGCGGAAGCCGGTATTGCTTATAATTGCAATATTGTACTTTATCTCTGCGATCGGATGTGCTGCCGCAAACAATGTAACAACACTGATAATCTTCCGCTTCATCGGTGGAATAGGAGTTGGCGGTTCTTCAGTGGTGGCACCGATGTATATCTCGGAAATATCTCCTGCTCACGTTAGAGGAAGAATGACAGCTTTGTTTCAGTTCAATGTTATTTTCGGGATACTTATGGCATATGTCTCTAACTACCTGCTCCGGAATGTGGGCGCAGAACCATGGAGATGGATGCTGGGAATTGAGGGTGCTCCGGCATTCCTCTATTTTGTGCTTCTGTTCTTTATTCCTGAAAGTCCAAGGTATCTTATCAAAATAGGACAAATATCAAAGGCAAGGCTGGTACTTGAAAAAATCATAAAATCGTCTGTTGACCAACAGGTTGAAGAGATCAGAATAAGCCTTGAAAAATTATCAGAGTCAACAAACAAGCTCTTTTCAAAAAGATATTTCAAACCTGTTTCAATAGCTTTCCTTGTGGCAATGTTCAACCAGTTTTCAGGGATAAATGCCATACTTTATTATGCTCCCCGCATATTTGAGCTGAGCGGGCTTACTTTTGCTGATTCACTGTTTCAATCAATCCTTATAGGTATTACAAACGGGATTTTCACAATAGTTGGAATGATCCTGATTGACAGAGCCGGACGAAAGATCCTCCTGATTACCGGTTCTATCGGAATGTCGGTTTGCCTGGCTCTTGTGGCAAAAACATTTTATACCCAGAATTTCGAGGGCTTTGTTCTGTTGATATACCTGCTTGTATATATTATGTTCTTCGCCTTTTCGACAGGCGCAGTTATATGGGTTTTGATAGCCGAAATCTTTCCGAATAATATCAGGGGAAAAGGTCAGTCGCTCGGCAGTTTCACACACTGGTTCTTTGCTGCCCTTGTTACATTCATATTCCCCGTTATTATCAAGGAAGTCGATTCAGGTGCCGGTCACACATTCATGTTCTTTTCTTTAATGATGATACTTCAGGCAATAGTTGTCTGGAAATACTTCCCGGAAACAAAGAGAAGAACACTGGAGGAGCTGGGACAAAACCTGTAATTCTGCGATAATCTGACCTGAGACCTGGCTTACAGTTAAAAAGTCAATTATTCTGAAGCTTTCAGAACCGTTATTGTTGTTTTTAAGGGTAGTTTACCTGCAGTAAATGTTTCAGAGTGTCCTGAGTATTTAACCTCATAAGCATTACCCACAGCTTTAATGAAATCTTCAACTGACCCAAGTCTGAACCCTCCTGCAGGGGCATTTGCCGGCATATAATGCATCGGGATAACAACTTTGGGCTTTAGTTGCTTGATGACTTCAAGAGCCGTCGGAAGATCAATTGTGGGGCCTGTTCCGACAGGGATCAGGAGAATGTCTGTTGCTCCGATGGCTGAAACCTGGCTGTCATTCAGCTGGTGACCAAGATCACCAAGATGAACTACCTTCACTCCCGGTAATTCAAAAACGAAAATTGCGTTCTTGCCACGCTGACTCCCTCCCTGATTATCATGAAATGATCCTACAGTATAAACATGAATACCCTTAAACATTGTATCAACCCTGGCATAATCTGTTCCCTTGAGTCCACGTATAATAACCGGATTTCCTTTTGCCATTGCAACGTAATTATGGTCTCCGTGTTCATGCGATATTGTCACCAGATCAATAATATCCGGCACTTCGGCTTTTACCATACCCGGATTTGCAGGATCCATTAAAACTTTTACCCCGTCACCTGTTTTCATCAGAAAGGTTGACTGACCAATCCACGAAAGATTGACAGAGCTCTGACTGATCACTAAACCGGTGTTTACTAGTGTTATAAACAAAATTCCAAATAACTTTTTCATTGGATTGATTTTTAAGTGATATCCCAAAGATAATCAATAATTATTTTATTATTATTTCGATCAATATCATGATTATCCCAGTTATGCACTTCAACCAAACACTCACACAGGGCTGATACCCAGTGCCGAATAACTCAAAGTTCTTAATGAATATTTCTCTTCTATGGCGACGAGTTCCTGAGGGAGAAGCTCGAACGAGACAGACTAAGTGAGGAATACCGGATTAATTTTGAGACAAAAACTTTTCAGTAAATCACAATTAAATAATTATATTCAAAGAGTTAATTTTAATATCCTAACCTGACGGGAAACATAATTCAAACGTAGAATTTCTAACTCCGGATTTAAAACATTACAGCAATGAAAAAAATTACACTTTTAATTATTTCAATCTTAATTGGAACAATAGCTTGCTTTGGTCAGTCGAAACAATCTGCTAAAGCCAAAACAGGCGCTGCACAGGTAAGTGTGGCACAGAATACCCAATCACAGTTAAGAGTAGGTGCAGCTAAGTTAAACGTAACTCCTAAATTGGAAGAATTACCCAAAAATTCATTAGGGATTCATGACAGCATCTATATCAGGGCGATTGTCATTGACAACGGGGTAACAAAAGCTGCCTTGGTTACTGTAGCAGGCAATCAGAATGAACAGTCATGGAAAGCTTCAACCGAACGGATGGAAAAGGAGCTGGGAATTCCTGCAAAAAATGTTGTAATATCGAGTACTCATTCACATAGTGTTGGACGTATTACCGCTCAGGATGAAAAGATATTTACGACGGTAAAAAAAGCGGCAGAAAAACTACAGCCTGCTAAAATTGGTTGGGGCACAGGTGTTTCCTATATCAATGTAAAGAGGGATATAATTGATCCCAAGACCAGGACATGGTGGGAAGGAGCTAACTATGACGGACATTCTGACAAGACGGTTTATGTCATTACATTTAAAGCGCTTGATGATACTCCCATTGCAGTATATTACAATTACGCAATGCATGCGGTTGTCATGGGCCAGTTTGATATGATCAGCGGTTGCGTTCCCGGTGCCACTTCAAGATATATTGAAGATTCATTCAATAATGAAATTGTAGCAGTCTGGTCATCAGGTGCTCATGGCGATCAGAACCCGATTTATTTCCAGCAAACCTTTGATTTGAGAGATATAAGGATTAAAGAATATGCTTCACGAGGCATAGATATAAGTAATTCAATGCCTCCCGGAGGCACCGGTTTAGATAGAAAAGATCCTGTTGTTCAAAGACTTATGCATGAGCAGGAATTGATTACTGATGCTATGGGTGTTATGCTTGGTGAAGAAGTAAAACGCGTGATGAGAGAAGTTGATCGCTGGTTATATGAAGCCGAAATTAAAGCCTCACAAGAGGTTATCTCCTTACCGGGTCGCAGGCGTACCAATCAAGGCAGGGGTGGCGTTGAAGGAACTTATGAAGATGCCGATCCTGTGACGATTAGAATTGGTGTACTAATAATTGGGAATATCGCTCTTGGTACTGTTAGCGGCGAGACATATAATGCAATTGCAACACAGTTTATAAAAGAATCACCGTATGCCAGAACCATGATGGTTACAATTGCCAATGGATCGGCAACTACGGGTTATATACCTGATGATGCTTCATTCGGAATGCAGGTGTTTGAAGTATTATCATCCAGGTTAAAACCCGGTTATGCCGAGAGGGGAATAATTGATGGTATTCTTGACCAGATGGAGAAACTCAAATAAACCGGATTGCATCAGGCTTCCGATAAAAACAAAAATCCAAATACAATGATTGAAAAAATCAAGCAAAAACTCCCTTGGAAACCTGTAGAAATCGTGGATACAGAAAGCATACCCAAAGGGGATATGCCAGGTGATAAAGTAAATATAGGTCCCCAGGTCATTCAAAAAGCCATGGTGATTTTCCCTAAATTACTGGATCTGCTTATACCTGTACTTGATGAAAGCCCTTATCAGCGTGCGGTTGTCGTTGTCTGTGGCGGATCAGGCGTGGGCAAATCCGGAATTGCATCCCTTATATCATACTATCTTAACAATCTGGGCCTGGGCAGTTATACCCTTTCCGGAGATAACTATCCTCACAGGATACCAAAATACAATGATGCGGAGAGACTCCGTGTTTTTAGAAAAAACGGAATAGATGGCCTTATATCGGGCGGACAATATTCTCAGGAAAGACTTGCCATTTTGAAAGAGCTACAGGAAAGCGGAAATGATTCAAACAAGGATTTCATTAGTCGTTACCCATGGCTTTCTGCATACCAGACCTCAGGCCGTAATGGTCTTAAAAATTATCTGGGAACCACAAATGAAATAGATTTTAAAGAGCTCACCGGCATCATATCACGGTTTAAAAACGGTGAATCCAGAATATTCCTTAAAAGGATGGGCAGAGAAGAGACGGAACTCTGGTATGATCTTGTTGATTTCAGCGATAAAAACGTAATTATAATAGAATGGACCCACGGGAACAACCATAACCTTCAGGGTGTTGACATACCTGTTTTTCTTAACAGCACACCCCGTGAAACACTTGAACACCGCAGATCGCGTAACAGAGATGGTGCTACCGATAGTCCCTTTACAACAATGGTACTGGAGATAGAACAAGATATGCTGATTTCGCAGGCGCCGAATGCAAAGCTGATATTGTCCAAAAGCGGTGAAATATTGTCCTATGGTGACTTTGTAAAACTCATGATACAGGAACAGGTTTAGGATGAGGGAACAATGGATATGAACACCAGAATACCGGCAAGATCAGAAATTAAGGCAGGTCCTATGCTCAATGCATATCCGGATAGTATTGGAGGGACATTAGGGGATATTATTAAATTTTTGCAAAAACCTGAACTGGAAAATGTATTTCAATCATTTTACATACTACCGAGCCTTTTCAATACCGATCTGGACAGGGGTTTTTCAGTTATTGATTATGATTTGAATGAGCTTTATGCATCACAGGCAGATCTGGAGGAACTGAATAAACTGGGCATTGATCTCAAGTTTGATTTTGTATTAAACCATTCTTCGGTACTTTCCCCGCAATTTCAGGATATTCTGAAAAATGGGGAGAATTCAAAGTTTAAAGACTTTTTCATTGACTGGAATAAATTCTGGAATGGTTACGGTCAGATGACAGATGAGGGTTATATTCAACCGGGCCCTGAATATATCAGGGATATGTTTTTCAGGAAACCGGGGCTGCCCATACTCTATGTACGTATGCCGGATGGAAAAGAAGTGCCTTACTGGAATACTTTTTACCAGGAAGTAAAATATCCAAACATTGATGCCCAGGACCTGATAAGAGCTATGGATATCCAGTATGCCCTGGCTGATAAGCTGGCAGAAACCGTCAATAAGGCTGTAAGCAGGGGGAAGAAACCATCCGCGATCGACTTCGGCAAATTTAACCGTTATAGAGAAGATGTCATCGATATGCTCGAATCCCGGAGAAAATATCTCGGACAAATGGACCTGAATATAAAATCTCCACTGGTATGGGAATATTATGAAGATACTTTGAAAAAGCTTGCAGGATATGGGGCGAAGATAATAAGACTTGATGCATTTGCCTACGCAGCTAAAGAACCGGGAGCTAAGAACTTTCTTAACGATCCCGGGACATGGGATCTGCTTGGAGGAGTAAAAGCCCTGGCTGATAAATACGGCCTGACACTTTTACCAGAGATACATTCAAGGTATGAAGAGAAAATACACGAAACACTGGGGCAAAAAGGATATATGACTTATGACTTCTTCCTTCCCGGGTTGATAATTGATGCATTTGAAAGGAATACAAATGAATTTCTGATCAAATGGATCAACGATATACAGGAAAAAGGACTAAAGGTTGTAAACATGCTGGGCTGTCACGACGGCATACCTCTGCTTGACCTGAAGGGGCTTTTAACTGATGAGCAAATCCAAAAATTGATTGATATTATCGTTAAGCGTGGCGGTTATGTTAAAAATCTTCATGGCAAAAAGAACATGTATTATCAGGTAAATGCAACTTATTACAGTGCATTGGGAGAGGATGACTCAAAGCTGCTGCTAGCCAGGGCAATCCAGATATTCATGCCGGGAAAACCCCAGGTATGGTACCTGGATCTCCTTGCAGGAAAGAATGACCATGCGGCTGTTGAAAAAGCTGGACCTGCTGGTCATAAAGAAATAAACAGGACAAACCTGAAATTGAAACAGGCTTGTAAAGAACTTGAGAAAAATGTTGTCAGCAAGCAACTTTCTCTTTTGAGATTCAGAAACAGTTTCCCTGCATTCGGTTTTGATGCAAAATTAAAGATCCTCAATTCCGGGCCGGAAGTATTGAAATTATGCTGGGAGAAAAATGGTTATAAAGCAAGCCTGGAAGCAAATATGAAAGACTATTCCTGCAATATATCTGCGACTGATGAAATGGGTAAGATTGTATTCAATTTCCAATAAAGATTTCAAAGATTACTATATTTATTTTAATAATATCCAATTTGCTAATTAACAGTTTCGTACATAAAAAGAAACATAAACAAGGTCAGATCTAAAATAATCCAATAATCAAAAATATATGAAAACAAGTTCAAATACAGAGAGTTACCAAAATTTAACAATTATTAAATGGCTGACTTTCCTGATGTTCTTTATGTTTGCCATGACCACCGATGCGGTGGGTGTCATCATTCCGGAAGTAATGAAGCAGTTTAACCTCAGCATGACTGCTGCAGGATTGATGCATTATTCTCCAATGGTAGCAATTGCACTTGGAGGTTTTTTTCTGGGATTTGTTGCTGACAGACTTGGTCGGAAAAAAACTATCATCATTGGTTTAAGTCTGTTTGCCTTTAATTCATATTTATATATCATAGGAAACTCCTTTGCATTTTTCCTTAGTCTGATGATTGTTGCCGGAATCGCAATCAGCATATTTAAAACCGGGGCATTGGCTCTCATTGGCGATATATCCAAATCAACAACTGAACATACCTCAACCATGAATACTGTTGAGGGTTTTTTTGCTGTCGGAGCAATTATCGGACCAGCCATTGTAACCTATTTTCTTTCAATCGGAATCGAATGGAAATGGCTGTATGTTGTCGCCGGGACTTTATGTGTAATCCTTATAGCTATCGCTCTGTTTGTTAAGTATCCGGAGACTATCAAAAAAACAGAAGAGCCTGTTAACCTGAAAGCTACCTTGTTAATGTTGAAGGATCCTTATGCAATTGGATTTTCTATAGGAGCATTTCTTTATGTTTCAGTTGAATGTGCAGTATATGTCTGGATGCCCACGCTTATTTCAGGATATGAGGGGAATGCTATTTTCATAGCCACATATGCACTTACAATTTTCTTTGTGCTTCGGGCAATTGGAAGATTCTTAGGATCATGGGTGATGGCTAAATTTAACTGGGCACTGGTCTTAAGTATTTTCAGTCTTCTGATACTGTTATGTTTTATTGGGAGCGTTATTTGGGGAGTAAGAGTGGCTATAATACTGCTACCTCTTACCGGCTTGTTTATGTCGGTTATTTATCCTACTTTAAATTCAAAGGGAATAAGTTGTTTCCCAAAGGCGAAACATGGTTCAGTCGCCGGTATTATATTATTCTTCACTGCTGCTGGTGCTGCTTTGGGACCTTTGGCAATGGCAGCTGTCAGTGACACATTCGGACATATAAAATATGGTTTTGTACTTGCTTCTGTTTTTGCAGGTCTGTTGTTCCTCGGCGCTTTGTTGAACTATGTTTTTAATCCTACCAAACAGAGACTACAGAAACTTGACCAGAGTGAGTATTAGATATTTGCAGGAGAACCGAAACAGATTGAAATAAAGAAAAAAATGAAGAAGCAGATCTGATTTTCAGAGAAGAACCATGTGCTTAAGCAAAGACAAAGCCTGGATAGAAATCAGAAAGAGAAACATCTCAGAGTAAGATTTTGTAAATTTGAATTTAACCGCTTAATAGTGATATTAATAATTATGAATTCGTCAAAAATGTTCATTTGCAGTGAATAATGGCTTTTGTAAAGATCCTCTTTGGACAATAGAGATAAAAAATTTCAATAATTAAAACCCACGAATATGAAATCATTTAAACCTGTTTTGTTAATTGTTTTTGGTCTTTTGCTGTTTTCCTGTAAAGAGCAACCCTTGACAACATTAATTGAAACTGATGCTGGAATGGTTGAAGGAGTACAGGAAGATGGATTTATGAGTTTTAAAGGTATCCCATTTGCCGCTCCACCTGTTGGTGACTTGCGCTGGAAGGAGCCTCAACCTGTTAAACCCTGGGAAGGAGTATTAAAAGCCGATACTTTCGGACCTGCCAGTCCGCAAGCACAGAATTTAAGGCAGTCGGAGGATTGTCTTTATCTGAATGTCTGGACACCTGCAAAGTTTGCAAGTGAGAAATTGCCAGTAATGTTCTGGATCCATGGAGGTGGTTTTACTGCGGGAGCTCCTTTGGAAGCTACTTACTTTGGAGAGAAATTAACCCAAAAAGGAGTAATCTACGTTAGTGTTACTTATCGCCTTGGGCCTCTTGGCTTCTTTGCACACCCGGAATTAACTGCTGAATCACCAAATAAAAGCTCAGGAAATTATGGTATTCTTGATATGATTGCAGCATTAGAATGGGTTCAGAGAAACATTGCATCATTCGGCGGCGATCCGGCCAGGGTTACGATCTTCGGAGAATCTGCCGGAGGAGCAGCTGTAAGCATATTGTGTGCTTCTCCTCTTTGCAAAGGACTGTTTGCCGGGGCAATATGCCAGAGTGGAGGCAACTTTAGACCTCTTGAAGAGAGTGGTACTTTAAAAGGTGCCGAACAATCAGGTCTTGAATTTATGAAAAACCTGGGAGCAAGTTCTCTTGCAGAGTTAAGACAACTTGATGTACAGAAATTCTTTGAAGCAAGAGGTAGTTTCAGACCGAATGTCGATGGCTATGTATTAAGCGACGACCAGTATAAACTGTATGAAGCAGGTCAGTATAATGATGTAAATGTCATAATTGGTTCAAATTCCGATGAAGGCGGAATGTTTGTAAGACGGCAGCAGCAAATGGACCCTGGTGCATACAAGAAAAGCCTGACAGGCCGCTATGGAGATTTTGCAGATAGATTTCTTTCATTATACCCTGGCGACACACCGGAACAAGCTACATTTTCATCGGCAGATATGACCCGCGATTCAGGTTTCGGCTGGGCATCATGGATTTGGGGCCGTTTGCAATCCCGCACGGGAAACTCGAAAGTATATATGTATTATTTCGATCAAAAAGATCCTAATAATCCCAATTCAAGAGGTGCATTTCATGCTGCCGAAATTAAATATGTATTGCAGAATATTAATGAAGAAAGGTATCCTGCAGAGGATATTAAATTATCAGATATGATGTCGACATACTGGACCAATTTTGCTAAAAGTGGTAACCCCAACGGAGAAGATTTACTTGAATGGCCTGCTTTCACTGAGCAGAATCAAACCTATATGTATTTTAAAAGCGACCCTGAAACCGGCCCTGTTCCAAATCTGAATAATCTGGAACTATTTGAGGAATATTACAAATACCAGCGCGAATCAAAATAATTCATAGGTTTAAATTATTGCCATGAAACCCATATGATTGAATTCAAACGCAAACACGGAATGAATATAATTTTCAATCATGTGCGGGGCAGGCATCATACCATTATAATCAATTATTATATGATGAGAAAACTGATATTATTCACAATCACTATTTTGGGCACTGTGCTTTCTCTGACAGCCCAGCCAAGAGCTGCCAAAACGGAAATAATTCCCTTATGGCCTGATGGAGCTCCCAACTCAAGCGGTATAACAGCTGCCGAAGTAAACAATAATGAAACTTACATGAATGTTACAGAAGCCTCAATGCGGGTATTCCGACCTCAGGTGCCAAACGGAGTGTGTATTATTGTCTGTCCGGGAGGAGCATATGTTGTTGAAGCTGCAAATGTTGAAGGATCAGACATGGCGGGCTGGCTCAATTCTCTCGGTGTAACATTATGCGTCCTGAAATATCGATTGCCAAATGGTCATTATGAGGTTCCGATCAGCGATGCCGAGCAAGCGGTACGCAAAGTCAGGGAACATGCTGCCGAATGGAAAATAAATAAAGTTGGGATAATGGGATTTTCTGCAGGAGGTCATCTGGCTTCGACCCTTGCAACACATTACAGTTCTCCGGAAACCCGTCCTGATTTTCAGGTTCTGATTTATCCTGTTATCACAATGGACCCACAATATACGCATGAACTTTCAATGAGATCATTGTTAGGTGAAAATCCGTCAAAAGAGATGTTGGATTTATTTAGCAACGAGAAGCAGGTTACTGCCGATACTCCTCAAGCCTTTATTGCCCTGTCTCATGATGATTCTGCTGTTGCGCCGCTTAACAGTATTTTATACTATACGGAATTGCTTAAAAATAAAGTTAGTGCCACTATGCATATTTACCCTTCAGGAGGGCATGGCTGGGGTTTCAGAGATACATTCCCTTACAAACGTCAATGGACGGAGGAGTTTGAGACCTGGTTAAGAAATGTTATTTTAATAAAGTAATATTAACCCAAATATTCAGGTATTATGAAAATCAGAATGAATAAATTATCAGTAATGTTTTTTTTGTCTTTGTTTTTTGCAAGTAATATGATATTATGTTTTGGACAAGGGAATAATCCCCCCGCAAGAGGAGGAAATGTCAGGATGCCTGCACTTAGCCCTGCACAGCGGGATTCCATACAAAAAGCCAGGGACAATGCATTGCGCACGGATTGGGCAAACTTAAGAAGATATTCTGAAGAGAATAAAAATCTCCCTGCTGTTGCTTCCGGAGAGAAACGTGTAGTATTTATGGGGAATTCTATTACCGAGTTCTGGAAGACACGTGACGCTGATTTTTTTACAAGGAATAAATCTTTTATCGGAAGAGGTATTAGTGGTCAGACAACACCACAAATGCTTGTCCGTTTCCGGAGTGATGTTGTTAATCTAAAACCTGCTGTAGTTGTTATTCTGGCAGGCACTAATGACATTGCCGGAAATACCGGCCCTGCAACAATTGAGGAGATCTCCGGAAATATTTTTTCAATGGCTGAAATTGCAAAAGCAAACAAAATTAAAGTTGTAATATGTTCGGTCCTTCCTGTTTACAAATATTCCTGGAGTCCTAACCTGGAACCCGCAGAAACAATTATTGCCTTAAATGAAATCCTGCAATCCTATTGCAGAAAAAATAAGATTGTTTATGTTGACTTCCATTCTGCAATGGCGGATGAGAAAAAAGGACTTAAAGCTGAATATTCACCTGATGGAGTCCATCCAAATCTGGAAGGCTATAAGGTAATGGACGATCTGGTTGAAAAAGCAATTTCCAAAGCATTAAAAAGCAAATAATATTGCATTTAACCGGCAATTTATGAAAACAAAATTTCTGTTTAAATCCGGATTAATTCCTGCTCTTGCTTTGCTGTGTAATATGTCTTTCGCACAAGAGGTTATAAGCTTGTATGACGGGCCGGCACCAGGATCTGAAAACTGGACACAAAAGGAAACGTATTATGAATATATGTCCCCAATATGGCATGAAAAAAATATTGCTCTCTTTAATGTCGTTGACCCTACATTGACAATTTTTTTGCCTGTCCCGGAAAAAGCCAGCGGTACAGCTATGATAGTCTGTCCCGGAGGCGGTTTCTCCGCATTATCATGGGATACTGAAGGCCTGAATGTAGCCCGAAAGCTGGCTGAAAAAGGTATCACCGCCTTTGTTCTCAAATACAGAATTTCCTATTCGGGAGGAACACCGGAAGAAGTAGATTTAATTGCCCGGACTTCGTATGGAGGAGAGAAAAGGACCCCTGAATCCTTGGAGTTAACAAGGAAGAATAATGAAATTAGCAGGTCAATGACATCTTCGTATGTCAGCCAGATGGCAAATAAAGTAGATTTAAACAGTACCCTTGCCAGAGATCTGGGTAATATCCAAATTATTGCCGGAGATGATGGAAGGCGAGCTATTGAGTATGTTCGTAAGAATGCTGATAAGTGGAAAGTGAATCCTGATAAAATTGGGATGATTGGGTTTTCAGCAGGTGGCATGGTAACTCTTGATGTGGCATTCAACCATACAGAGCTAAGCAAACCGAATATTATTGGCATAATGTATGGTGTATTTGGAACAAAAGGTGTTCCAGCCGACCCAATGCCTATGTTTATGGCCTCTTCGCAAAATGAAGCCACCGGTGGTGCAGCAGCTCTTTACGCATCATGGTGTGCTGCCAGAATACCGGCTGAAATTCACTCTTTTACCAGTGCAAATCATGGCTTTGGCTACCGCGATAATGGTGACACTGTAAATATCTGGGTAGAGTTATTTTACAATTTTTTAAAGAAGACAGCTTTTATTAATTAAAGAAAGTAATTTATTGAAATCTAGAATAATTGAGGGAAGTTGAGAATAAAGACATTCCAATTAAAATTTTATAAGCAATATTACAATGAGTTAATTTTAAAATTGTATCAATTATGAAACACCTTAGTTTGTTTTTTATAATACTGTTTTCTTTTTCAATCAGTTTTGCCCAGAACACTCAAAGGTCTATGCAGGGACAACAGGCTACATTAAAGAGAATGCAAAACCTGTATGATTCCCTGTCTCCTATGCAGAAAAACATGTTTATGACAGAAATAAAGCATATAATGGACCCTGAGGTGACTATTGTACAACCAGGCAGAACGGATGATGATCCTCCATCAGATGCAATTATTCTGTTTGATGGCACGGATCCGAATAAAGAATGGCAGGAATCAGGTTTTGGGCCTGACAGAAAGATGACTATAAAACCTGCTGTCACCTGGATTGTTAAAGATGACGCTATTGAATCCTCAAAGGGTTCTGGTTCTTTAACTACAAAACGCAGCTTTGAAGACTTCCAGTTGCATATTGAATGGAAAACACCCTCACTAATAACAGGTGAAGGACAGGGAAGAGGTAATAGTGGCATTCAAATTCAAGGTATTTATGAAATCCAGATACTGGACAGTTATAATAACCGTACATACCGGAATGGGCAGGCTGCTGCTGTTTATATGCAACATGCACCCCTGGTAAATGTCAGCAGAAAACCTGGTGAATGGCAGAGTTTTGATATTATTTACACAGCTCCCCGTTTTAAAAATGACTCTACGTTTTTTACTCCACCCAGAGTAACAGTCTTTCATAATGGCGTTTTAGTACAAAACAATGTTGAAATACAGGGACCAACAGTCTCTCCAGGTATTCCTCAATACACAATAAAAGCACATGGCCCCGGTCCTATTTCCTTACAGCAACACGGCAATCCGGTGGCTTTTAAAAATATCTGGATAAGAGAATTATAACTCAATTAATAAATAATGTTATGGATAATTTTAAAAAAAATCTGATTCAGGCACTCCTGATTTTTATTGTAAGTTCTGTTTTATCATCAGAACTGTCAGGACAGATCACAAGTAAATTACCCAGAAGTACTCCCGAAGCAGAAGGAGTGTCTTCTCAGGGAATAATTGATTTTCTGAATGCCGCTGACACGGCAAGCAGAGTGGAATTACACAGTTTCATGTTTCTCAGGCATGGAAAAGTTATAGCAGAAGGCTGGTGGGAACCGTTCGGACCTGATTACAAGCATTTACTATACTCAGCCAGCAAGACTTTCACTGCAACAGGAATTGGTCTTGCAGTATCGGAAAACAGACTGAAACTTTCTGATAAAGTTTATACTTTTTTCCCACATTCTCAGCCCGATAAACTAAGCGATAATATGAAAGAAATGACTGTCCAAAATCTTCTGACGATGTCGGTCGGACAGGATCCTGAACCCAGGTCAATAGGCAGCGATGGCGACTGGATCAAAACATTTCTCGGTACTGAACCGGTCCATAAACCCGGAACAGTTTTTATGTACAATAATGGGGCAACATTCATGCTGTCAGCCATTGTTCAACAGGTTACCGGCCAGACACTGTTTGATTACCTGCTGCCAAGGATCTTTCAGCCGCTTGATATCCGTGGCATTGACTGGGATCTTAATCCTCAGGGAATAAATCTAGGAATGATAGGACTAAGACTTCGTTCCGAAGATCTGGCAAAATTCGGTCAGTTACTGCTGCAGCAAGGAACCTTGGGTAAGAAACAGCTTATTCCCAAAGAATGGGTTAAAGAAGCTACATCATTCAAGATTGATAATTTTAATCCTCAGAGCAAACAGACCAGGGAAAACAGCGACTGGGCTCAGGGTTACTGCTACCAGATGTGGCGCGGAAGAAATAATACCGTTCGTCTTGATGGAATGGCCGGCCAGTTTGTTATTCTGATTCCAGATAAGGATGCCATTGTCGTTTTAACTGCAAATTCAAGAGATACTCAGGATGAGCTAAACCTTGTCCATAATTATCTTATACCGGCAATTAAATCGAATAAGTCGCTTCCGGCAAATCAGGGGCTTTATAATGATTTACAAAAGAGACAATCCTCCCTTAGCCTGAAAACACCCGTTTCCAAAATAACCAAATCGGAATTTGAAACAAGAGTTTCAGGAAAAGAGTTTATTCTGGATGAAAATGACTACCGGATTCAATCAGTGTATTTTACTTTTAACAGCGATGGATGTAGCCTGGGTTTAAAAAGAGATAACCAGATCTCTGTGTTCAAAGCCGGACAGGAAAGCTGGAAAATAACAAAAGCAGCATCGACTTCCCTCCTGGCTCCTCCACGTAATGCCTCACCAAAATCAATTGATGCCAGTTATAGTTCACCCCAGACATCTTTCATAGCTGCTTCAAGTTATGCCTGGACTGATAACGCAACATTGGAAATAACAACAAGGTTTGTAGAAGAAAGTCTTGGTTCTCAAACAATTGCCTTCAGATTTTCAGAGGTTAACGGCGAGGTAAGAATCACAGTTGAACAAAGTACTGCCGGGGCACAGACACGAGACCCGGCAGGAGCAGCTCCCCGTACTCTGCTAAGAGGCACCATGGTAGAAATAAAATAATTATTTGTAAATACAGTAACAAACAGAGATAGTGTTTCAAAAAGTGTGTACAGCTTTTTGAAACACTATCAATATATATGCAGATTAGTTCCGGGAAAGAGGCGTAAAAAAGATATATGAATTTATGGTACTGCCCTGCCCCTGTTAACTAAAATTTCTTTTTTGGGCAGTCTGTTATTTATTTTCCTGAGAAAGATCTATATTCCAATGATCCGTGATTGCTTCCAGCTCCTTCATGGTCAGATGTGTCACTGCACCGTGTTTAGGACGTTCGAAATTAGTTGACTTCATGACACCCTCATTACAGTGACCCAGGTGGGTATAGGATACAAAGTCGCTGGTTTCGCTGAAACCCATATTATTGGGCCTGGCTCCATAGACGTCGTACATAAGCACCCATCTGTCAGTACCAAGTCGCTTGAACAGGTTTGGCGCTTCGGTTGCTACTTTTTCAGGATCAATACGATCAGGTCTGGAAACATAGCCCCGGGTAAGCTCATCCGAAACTGCATAGAAAATTTTGGCATCAGATACTATAAACAGATGGTACTTATCATCTACCTTGGTAATGTCACCGTCTATCCCGCCACCGTCATAAAGGCGGAGCGGCATCGTCTCCAGCCTGGTAAACGCATCGTCGGTATATGAATAATATATATGACTGGGTCCGTTACCAACCCTTATTGTGAAGTAAACCATCATCTTCACTTTCTGCTCATCATAGATTGTCTGAGGCGCCCACGAGGAACCAATGTCGCCTAATTCCGGAAAGGCTTTGTCAACCCTGAAAATCGAATGTGTCCAGTGTATCAGGTCGAATGATTTCATAAGTACGATAGCTCGGTTGTTTCCCCAGCCATATTGTTCCAGCGGCCTTTCCCACTGTGTATCACGATGACCGGCACGTTGTCCGAAGATATGAAGATCTGTCATGGCAAGATAAAAGGCTCCGTCAGGCCCTCGGGCTATATGCGGATCCCTTACGCCTTTCTGCTCTGCAAGCTTTGTTCCATCAAATATCGGTTCTCCGTTGTTGAGATCGGTAAACACATAGCCATCCTGACTGACAGCCATATAGGCTGACTGAGTCTGATCCTTGAAATAGACCATCAGATAAGCTGCCAGTTTCTTCTCTTTTGGCATTTTTGCCCCTAGCGGCTTTTTCAGTTCGGGAACTATTACAATACCGGGTTCGCCGGAATTATTCTTATCAGCCTGTGAGCAACCTTCAGTGACGATGAACAATGCCAGTGAAATTAACCAAACCAGAGATATTATTTGCTTCATTTTGTATAGTTTATATATACAACAATATTAATATAAAATAATGTTAAATCAAACCATGAAAACCACATGTGTCAAATGTACAAACATGTATTTATATAATTTTCAGTCATGTGCTCCCTGCCTGCCGGTATATTCCCTAAGGGATCTCAGTTTTTTATACTTACTTAAACATGATCCGGCAAAAACTTCTATTATACCTTCATAAGGGAAGAATTATACTGTATTATAATTTTGAACCGAAGTTTATCAGTCAAATATTTACGAATTAAATGTAATTTACTGTAACAGAGATAAAAAGATGAGAAAGAGAATGCTTCCCAGGAACGAATTATGCAAGCAATGATAAAACAAGCTATAAAACTCAAACACGACCATAAAGTTTAATTATTTAATTTTATTAACATTATTTCCAATTTTAAAGTTGTATATATAAAATATGTCGTATCTTTACTCCGAATTAAACTTACGAATGGCATCGAAACAAGAAGTTGAAACATACTTAAAGGAGCTAAAGGCGAAAATTGATTTTTTCGACATACTGTTTCTTGATGACCGTGGCAAGAATCAACAAACGCTGCACGATTTAGAAATTTCACCTGCAAACGTAAAGAAATTATAAGTTCGTTAAAGGTTGAAGATTATTCACAAGGCCCTTTAGACGAAAAATTGCGGGGCATATTGCCTATGTGGGTTTTCGGTAAACAGGTAAAAAAGAAAGAAGTGTACATCAAAGTAAGTATGGGAATTGAAAATACCGGAGCGGTTTGTATTTCTTTTCATATTGCCGAACACCCTATAAATTATCCATTTAAAAAATAAACATCATGAAAAGTCCATTTACAGGTAAAGAAATGAGCGTTGTAAAAGAGTGGAGAACCATGAGTTTTCGCAAAGACGAATTCAAGGTGTTATTTCATTCGTACAAATGCGAAGATACAGGCGAACAGTTTGAGAATGATGCATTTGCCCAATTGAATTACAATCAATTAGTAAATCAATACAGGGCAAAATACAGCATCCCTTTCCCTGAACAAATTATTTCAATTCGGGAAAAATACAATTTGTCGGCAGCAAAAATGTCCGAGATATTAGGTTTTGGAACAAATGGATATCGTCAATACGAAGGTGGCAAGGTGCCAAGCCAGTCAAATGCCAAATTAATCCAGTTAGCGGACGACCCACAGGAATTCAAAAAACTGGTTAATTACTGTACAACTCTTGACCAGAAATTTACAGAGAAAACACTTAAAACAATTGATAATTTGTTGGAGGAGCAAAAGAAGAACAAATTTGAAAAGCAATTGGAAAATTACTTGTTTGGCACAGACCTCCCTAATAATCTGACTGGATTTAAAACACCGGATTTTAGAAAGTTTTCTGAAATGGTTGTGTTTTTTACTGAGAAACTTGAACCATGGAAAACCAAGTTGAATAAGCTTTTGTTCTATGCTGATTTTACAATGTATAAACAATCCGGATTTTCAATGAGTGGTGTTCAGTATCGGGCTATTCCAATGGGGCCCGCACCCAATAATTTCAACAGCATTTTTGAATACTTAGCAAATAAAGACGAATTCGATATTTATTATACCAATTTTGTCGATGGTGGTACAGGAGAACAATTTAAACCGAATCCAAACAAGACCTTTGATAAGGAATTGTTTACCGAAAGTGAATTGCAAATATTAAAATCCGTTGCTGAAAGATTTAAAAACACATCAACAAACGAGATAATTGAAATTAGTCATAAAGAAAAGGCCTGGATTGATAATCATGCAGAGAGAAAACTGATTGATTATAAGTACAGTTTCGAATTAAATTGAGACTCCAGACGCACACCGTTCCTTCGCTTTCAGGCATATGCCGGAAACGCTGCAATATGAAGTGAATTAAAAGGAAAATGCCCTGGCTTCTGCCTGGTTTCTCCCGGGTAAACAGTGGTTAATCCAAAACATTCCTTACAAAATAGGAATGAGTTATAGTAAAAATGATACTAACTTTTATGCTAATAGTCATTAATAACACTATCAGTTAATGAATTACACACCCTCTAAAAAATTCGCAGCTTTGATTTCATAAACTAAAAACTAATAGAGGTTCTTTCTGCCAGCTTTGGAATAATATGATTATATTTATTAGTCATAAAAACGTGTTGTGAACAAACGGAGAAAAGACAACGACACAGCAAATTGAAAATGAAATGAAATATTAAACTTAGTTGTAAAACGATACCGACAGACAAATAACGTAACATTCATTACCAACCCGAATATGTTTTATTTTTTACCCACTACACTTTTTTTAAAACAACTACCGCGCCCATATTGCGCACATTACCAAAACCCTACAAGCCAACACTACAATCAAAGCTTTGTCAAAAAGTGCAATTTTGCCGATGCTCAAAAGAAAATCATTATCTCTGAATTTTTAAATTAAACATGTCTAAAAGAATAAATTACATAATTTTAGAACTGAAAGACCAATACTTAATGAACGATGATTCGCTAAGACCTTGGATAATTGGTTTTAGTGGAGGAAAAGATTCAACTGCACTTTTACAGTTGGTATGGCTTGCTTTGGAGCAAATACCAAAAGAATTAAGAAAAAGAGAAATACATGTTATTTGTAATGATACATTGGTTGAAAATCCTATAATTAAAGAATACGTAGATGATGTACTGAAAAGAATAGAGCAAACAGCTGTACAGCGTGATATGCCTATTACTGTAGAAAAAACCATTCCACGTTTAGAAGACACTTTTTGGGTGAATGTTGTTGGGCGTGGCTATCCTGTACCCAACAACACTTTTCGCTGGTGTACTGACAAAATGAAAATAAAACCAACTTCTCGGTATATTGTTGAAGAAGTCGATAAAAATGGTGAAGTTATCATTTTAGTAGGTACTCGCAGAAGCGAAAGCGCAAATCGTGCAAATACAATAAAAAAGCACGAAATAAGAGGAAAACGCCTAACAAAGCATCCAAGTCAAGCAAATACTTATATTTATTCTCCAATAAAAGAGTTGGAATTAGAAGAAGTTTGGTATATAATCAATACAATGTCTTCGCCTTGGGGAGCTGACAATTCAGAACTATTTCAAATTTATGCTGATGCAAGTGCTGATGATTATGAGTGTCCGACAATGGTTTCTGATGACAAACATCGTTCTTGTGGACAAAGCCGTTTTGGGTGTTGGACTTGCACGGTAGTAAAAGAAGATAAGTCACTTACAGCACAAGTAGAAAATGGGAAAGAGTGGTTAAGGTCACTTTTAGACTTACGACGTAGCATGTTTGATGAACGAAATGT
>Ga0116172_10000798_pt1 | contig 29971 bp, 24 predicted proteins | sample AD_UKC083_MetaG_FD_89799 | JGI IMG/M metagenome (GOLD analysis project Ga0116172, IMG submission 89799) | Active sludge microbial communities of municipal wastewater-treating anaerobic digesters from USA - AD_UKC083_MetaG | ecosystem: Engineered > Bioreactor > Anaerobic > Digestate | place: USA... | reverse complement strand
CCTGCACCCGTCAAGCGGGTATAAACTACAGCAGGGATCCAGGAAATAATTATAAAAAAACTCGCCTGAAAAAGGGCGGGTTTTTGTTTCCCCTCTCTTTTTTAAGAGAGGGGTTAGGGGAGAGTCTTTTGGTTTTAAAACTCCACCCTAGCCCTCCTCTTGAGGAAGAGGGGGAATAAATCCATTATTTTAGCCAAAATAAACACTTCACCCTAGGCTGAAGTGTTTATAAATATAAAAAGAAGCAGGCCGATAAACGACCTGCTTTATTTTTTGTGAGCCAGTTCGACAAGGTAGTTGGCGAGTTTCTTGCGACCGTTGATAAGGTCGAGCGAAAACTCATAAACTTTCTTCTTGTCGATTTCGGGAAATTCCCCATTGAGCCATTTGATGTTGCGCTCCAGGAGCTTTTCCACGAAAACCTTATCCCCTCTCAAGGTTGTGTGTCTGGCGGCATAACATACCAAACCCACATCCTCAGATGTGATAGTATTCGGATCTACCGCATCTTTGAGAAGTTTGTCAAACATCAAAACATTACGATTAATGATCGCGGCTTCAAATAAAGTTTCACCACCACGATCTTTAAGATTGATGTCCAGATTGTAACGAAGTAAAAGACAAAGCCCATAAAAGTTATGCGTTTTTGAAAAAATATCACAAACGCCAAGACGTTCATGATAAAAGATAGCATTGGCACTAGCACCTTTAGTCAACATTTCTTCTGCTTTGAAAAGCTCTCCTGCTTTGATGAGCTCCGCCAATACTGTTTCCTCCTTCGTGCATGGAGTTTTCTTTCTCTCCGAATTTTTTCCGGGAAAAAGGCAGCGCCAAAGTTTTTTCAACATGGGCAAATCTCCTGTTTATTATTTATAAGAACTAACAGTTAATTTAAACATAAACTAGAGAGAAAGTCAATATTATAAATAAAAAAGAGCCCTTTATCGGGGCTCTGTAAAACTATTTGAAAAAAACCGCTCTCTTGACGAGAAACGAAGCGAGCTTAGAAAAGTTTTCTCTGTATTCCATCGCTTCCACTTCGTCTATTACGAAACACTTGTCCTGTCTCCAGTTGGCACCTGCCTGCAAGAGATCAATGACAAAAGACTTATCACATGTCCCCTGCGATTTGTCGCAGGTCCCCTGTTTGAAAAGCTTAATAGCCAGACAAAGAGGACTCATTCCAAAAGAAGTCACAATGTTAACATCGGTTTTTCTTTCTTTGAGAAGATAGTGCAACAAGTTCTTATCACCTTTGTAAATAGCGACTTCCAAAATGGTATGTCCGTATTTATCCTTGCGATTGATGCTGAGACGGCCTTTTTCCGACAAAAGCCTCACCATTTTGTGAGCGCTCCTATAAGAAAAATAATCTTCCAGAGAATGCGTTCTGTCTGAAAAGATCGTATCAGCCAGAGTACCTCCCCGAAGAAGTTCTTTGACCTCGTTGAAATGGCGACTTTTGATCGCGAATCTGAGCTGATCACTCTTTTTTCTTTCTTTCATCTCATCTCCTCCTGATTAAAATGTTAGGGAACGAATAGATTATTTAAGCACAAAACAAGAAATATGTCAATAATCCCCATAAAAAACCAAGGCTTTGTGAGCCTTGGTGAATAGTTATCTTACGGTCCTAAAAGACGGGATTTTTCTCTCCCATCTTTCCGTGGTTTTACCGAATTTTATTGCGAGAATGAAAATAAGCTGAAACAGAAAGCCCAGACAAAAACCTAAGGCAGCTTCAAATCGCTTTTTCATCGTTTTCTCCTATTTTGGTTAAAAGGACCGGCCATATTATAGCACAAAAAAGCCATTCTGTCAAGTACCTAACCAAACAACTAATTTTCTATTCTTCGATTATTTTCTTTATTTCTCCTAATTTATTTTCAACGATTTTCTTGTTTATGCCCTCCAAATTCAACCTCAACAGAGACTCTGTGTTACTGGCACGAACATTGAACCAAAAATCCGGGTATTCAAAAGTTAATCCGTCCAAATCGGAAATCTCGGCATCCGCAAATTTTTCTTTGAGTTTTTGCGTCACCGCATTTTTGTCCGCAACTTTGAAATTTATTTCTCCGGAGTGAAAGTATTTTTTAAGAGGCTCGGTATAATCGGCAAGTGAAATATTTTTTTCCGAAAGCTCTTGCAAAAGCTTCAAAGTGACAACCATTGGGGCTTCAAAAACGCCGTAAGGAAATTTAACAAAGAAATGTCCGGATGATTCTCCGCCAAAAACCGCGCCGGTTTCAAGCATTTGTTTTTTGATAAGCGAATGTCCAACTCTGGTGACGCTTGGCACGCCGCCGTTTTGCTCTATCATATCGCGAGTAATCTTACCCGGACGAATATCATAACAAATTGTACTCCCCGGATTATCACGCAAAAATAATTCCGCCATAATTCCTCGGATTATAGAGGGTTCTACCAATTCGCCTTTATTATCAATAAAAAATATTCTATCCCCATCACCATCGGTCGCAATTCCCAAATCCGCTTTTTCTTGCAAAACGCGTTTTTTCAAATCCGCTATATTTTCATCTTTGAACGGATCGGCTTCGTGAGAGGGAAATGTGCCGTCTAAGTCAAAATTCATTTTGATAAGTTCTATTTGCGGCAGGTCGGCAAATAACTCTGACAAATATTGCGCCCCCATGGCATTGGCTGCATCAGCTACGATTTTCATGGGTCTAATTTTTTTCAAATCCGCAAATTTTTCTTCTTCTTTGGTTTGAGTAAAAAGCATTTCTTCTTTCAAAATCACATTGCCTTTATTTTCTATTGTCATTGCGAGTCCTGATAAGGACGTGGCAATCCCACTGCTTTCTGAACTTCGTAAGATTGCTTCGCCTTCGTCTCGCAATGACATATTTTCTACTATTTTTTGTAGTTCTTCCATACCATTGCCTTGACCAAAAGGTTTAGCGCCTTCACGTACTAGTTTTATTCCGTTATATTGGGCTGGATTGTGAGAAGCGGATACCATCAACCCGCCGTCATAACCAAAATAAGAAACGGCAAAATAAAAGGTCGGGGTAGAAACCAAATCAATATCAATCACTCTAACCCCGCTTTGAAACAGCCCTTCAATCACTTGTTTTTTCAAACTCGGAGAAGATAATCTCATATCAGCACCAACCACAAGAGTAATTTGCTCTTTGTTGAGCTCTTTTTTACGCATCACAGCAAAAGCTTGAGCGATTTTTTTGGCTAATTCTTCATTTAATTCATCCGGGTAAATACCGCGAATATCGTAAGCTTTATAAATTGACATAAAAATTGATATTTAAAACTTGTTTTTTATCTAAAAAAATTATATAATAACCCCAAGAATTAAGCAAATTTCTTATTTTTGATATTATGCAAAAAATATTAACTCTCTGTATCGTTCATGATGAAGGTAGAGTGCTTTTAGGTATGAAAAAAAGAGGATTTGGCGCTGATCGTTGGAACGGTTTTGGTGGTAAAGTTCAACCAGATGAAACTATAGAGCAAGCGGCTATTCGTGAAACACAAGAGGAAGCCAACATAACTCCAACAAAAATGGACTTAGTCGGTAAACTGAATTTCAAATTTCAAGATGGCGCAAGCGAAGAAATGGAGGTTTCGGTTTTTTCCGTTACTGATTTTGATGGTATTCCAAGTGAGACCGAAGAAATGCGCCCCCATTGGTTTAATAAAAGTGAAGTACCTTATGACAAAATGTGGGCTGATGACAAATATTGGCTGCCTCTGCTTTTTGCCGGTAAAAAATTTAAAGGAGTTTTTGAATATACGGATTACAACATCATGCTCAGCCATGAAGTGGAAGAAATTATTTAAAATTTTTAATTTTTAATTTTCAATTTTTATTGAATTTTTAATGATTAAATTTTTAAAACTAAAATTTACATACTTAATACTAAATACTTTATACTTAATACTCATCTATGCATCTTTCTGAACGTTTTAGCAATCATCTCAAAAATGTTTTAATAAAAGCCATCCAGCTGGCTACAGAACTCAAACAAAAAGAGGTTAGACCTGCCCACCTCTTGTTTTCGCTGTTTAAAGAAAAAGGTTCACTGGCTCATGAAATATTGGATAAAGCCAAACTGCAAGAAAATTTACTGGAAAATAAAATTCTCAGTATTCCTTCTGAAGATGGTAAAAATCCCGGACAAATCCCCTCTCAAATAACAGCCCAAGCATCACTATCTCCGCTATCACCGTCTGCTAAAACCGTTTTGGAAAAAGCTTTTTTGATAGCTTCGGAAAATAACCATAATTTTTTGGGTACCGAACACTTGCTTAGCGCACTACTACAAGCCAATGACGGAGATGTCTCGGAAATACTGCAACAAAGTAAAATTTCTATTACAGACATAGAATCACAATTAAAAAATATTTTAGTTGGCACCTCGCAATTCCCGCAAATGGATGAAATATCCCAAACCATGGATAAAATTTCAGAAAATTTTGAAAGTGATATACCATTACCTCCGGAAATCATGCCTAAACAAAATAAAAAATCCATGGGTCAAAAACAAGAATCAGCCTTGGATTTTTTTGCGACCGAATTAACCAATCCAGAAATACAAAAAAACATTGATCCTGTTATTGGCCGAGAAAAAGAGCTTGATCGTCTCGTTCAGATAATCTGTCGCCGTAATAAAAATAATCCGATATTGCTTGGCGATCCGGGAGTCGGTAAAACAGCGATTGTTGAGGGTTTGGCCAAAAAAATTACACAGGGTGATGTGCCGGAAATAATGAAATATAAAAAAATATATGCACTTGATATGGGATTACTCATCGCCGGCACCATGTATCGCGGAGAATTTGAATCACGTTTGCGACAAGTGATTGAAGAAACTCTACAAAATCCCAATATTATTTTGTTTATTGATGAGCTGCACAATATCGTCGGAGCCGGCAGTTCGCAAGGAACGATGGATGCGGCCAATATATTGAAACCCGCTTTAGCGCGCGGACAAATCCGTTGTATCGGTAGTACTACCGGAGCGGAGTTCAAAAAATTTATTGAGAGCGATGTGGCGTTGGAACGCCGTTTTCAACCGATAATAGTACGCGAACCGAGTCCTGAAGAAACAATAGAAATCCTAAACGGTCTGAAAAAAAATTATGAAAAATATCATCAAGTAAAAATCAACGACAAAGCCATAGTTTCCGCAGTTAATCTCGCCAATCGCTATATCAATGATAAGTTTTTACCTGATAAAGCCATCGATCTTATTGATGAAACGGCTTCGGCCAAAAGACTGAGTTTTGGCGCAGACCCCAAACAAAGTCGTCTTTGGCAATTGCGTAAAAAATTAAACAAAATAACTTTTGACAAAGAAAAGGCGGCCTTGGATAATGATTTTGGTTTGGCTATGACTATGAAAGAAGATGAAATAAAAATAGCTCATGAAATAAAAAATTTAGAAAGAGAAATTACTCAACAAAAAGAAAAATATCTTGGCACAGTCACGGAAAAGGATGTTCTCCAAACTATCGCCAAGATTATAAACACCCAACCCAATGAATTGATTTTGGACAACAGAGATCGCTTTGCCAAAATCAAAGAAAATCTCAAAAAAAGACTGGTCGGTCAAGATGGTATCATAGAAAATATTGTCAAAACCATAGAAAAATCTCAACTTGGTTTGACTGACCCGCAAAAACCACTGGCCTCGTTTTTATTTGTCGGCGTATCCGGAACCGGTAAAACCGAACTGGCCAAACTTTTGGCACAAAATCTTTACCCCGGATCCGAAGCTCTGATAAAACTGGATATGAGTGAATTTAACGAATCTTTTGGAGTATCCAAATTGTTAGGCTCCCCTGCCGGTTATGTGGGTTATAAAGAAACCAACCAATTTACCGACAGAATAAAGATGAATCCATATTGTATTGTTTTATTTGATGAAATAGACAAAGCTCATCGTGACGTTACCAAGCTACTTTTGCAGATGTTGGAAAACGGATCTATCACCGATTCTACGGGGAAGAAAATTTCTCTAAAACATGCTATAATAATATTGACCACTTCCCTGTTTGCCGACGAGCTACAAAAAGGAGCGGTCGGTTTTGGCGATACCAAAGAAAAAGGGTTTGATGCTCAAAATAAACTTTCCGAAAAACTAAAAGAAAGATTTTCTCCGGAGTTTATCAATCGCTTGGATAAAATATGTCTTTTTAATCAACTTGATAAAAAACATTTGGAAAAGATAGCTCGCTTGGAAATAGAGCTTTTCAACGAAAGACTGAAGAATTATAAAACTAAAATCACAGCACCGGAAAAAACTCTCTCCTGGGTGATAGACCAACTTAAACCGCAAAATCAAAACGCTCGAGAACTGAAAACTCTCATTGAAAACCAAGTGGAAGAATTAATGACGGAGATTATACTAAAAGGCAAAATTAAAAAGCAATACAGTTTGAAATTACAGAAAGAAAAACTGATAGTCATTTAACTTTTGAATTTTAAATCTTAAATTTTAAATAAAAGGATATGGCGGACAATCTACCCGACAACAAAAAACCATACCAACCGCCACAGCCTTTTGAATACGAACAGCCGGATTTACCATCTTCAACCGCCAATGCCAGTGAAGAAGCTTTTGAACAACAAAAACAGCAAAAAGAAACAAAACAGCAAGAAGAGCAAGAAAAACAAGCCAATTCGGATTTGTCGCCGGAGCAACAAAATGAGCTTTCTCCTCGTTTTAACCAAGAAAAACAAGAAAGAAAGGTTTCCACTCAAGAAGAAGATGCGGCTAAACTAGCGGCTACCGCCGCGACAAAACTACCTGTCGCCGGTTGGTTTATAAAAATAATCTCTTTTTTGATAAACGTTCTTAAAACTCTTTTTGGTGAAAAAATCGCCGGTTTTATCGCTGTTTTTATAGTATTTTTTATTCTTTTTTCTCCCTTAAACGTTTTGATTTTTGTCGGTCTGATAATTCAATTTATCATGGCGGCTTGCGCCACTATCGTTTTTACTCCGGTTATTTGGCCAAAAATAAAACCATTCATAGAACAAGCCGGAAAAGTAATACCTACCAAAAAATAACTTTAATTAAGAATTTATATTTTTTTATGACTGATACAACAAAAAAAATTTTAATGATAATCGGTTTGGTTTTAATTGCCGTGCTTTTGGGTCTCGGGCTTTATTATATGTTTCGCAAAGCGATCCCTGCTCCCACCACTCCTTTGATAACTGAAGAGCCTGTGGAAGGAAGGCCCGGTTTTACAACTTCTGGACTAAGAATCGTCACTACCACCGGACCGGACGGACAAATCATCACCACCACCCTGCCGGTAGCCGGAACATTATCTCCTTCTTTGCCCGGAGTAACTCAGCCGGAAACAATCAGTAAAGTTGTAGACCAGCCAATTTCATACACATCACTTAATAATTCCAACGGCCAAATGCGTTTTTATAATGAAAGCGATGGGAAATTTTACCGTCTCAACAAAGACGGCTCTGTCGCAAGTTTATCTGAAAAAGTTTTTTACGGAGTTTCTCAAGCCACTTGGGCCAATAGTTCAGACAAAGCGATTCTGGAATTTCCAGACCAGACAAAAATTATTTACAATTTTGAAAAAGATAGACAATATTCCGTCCCTTCACACTGGCAAGAATTTTCTTTTTCTCCGGATGACGATAAGATAGCCGCCAAGAGCATAGGCTATTCTCCGGAAAATCGTTGGCTACTAAGTGTCGGGGACGACGGTACTGATACAAAAATGATAGAACCGATGGGTGAAAATGCCGATAAGGTAGATGTGTCTTGGTCGCCAAACAGACAAGTTGTTGCTTTGAGCAAAACCGGAGCCAATGATTTGGGCGCCTATAGAAAAGAAGTTTTATTAGTCGGTCAAAACGGAGAAAATTTCAAATCCATCACGGTAGAGGGTTTGGGTTTTGAACATCAATGGTCTCCAACCGGACAAAAACTTCTTTATAATGTTTATAGTCCGAACAGCGATTTCAAACCGGAACTTTGGATAGTAAATTCCTACGGAGATTACATAGGAACCGGAAGACAAATGCTGAAACTAAATACTTGGGCTGATAAATGCGCTTTTGCCGACGATACCGCTCTTTACTGCGCAGTACCAAAATCATTGCCTCAAGGAGCGGGGATATCTCCCAGTATCGCCCAAGGCACGCCTGACGATATATATAAAATAGATTTATCAAATGGCTTCAAAACCGCGTTGAATTTGAACGGTGAATATTCAATAAAAAATATTTATTACGATAAATCGGAAAATAAATTATTTTTTTCCGACTATAATCAAACCGGACTTTTTGAAGTCGTACAATAACAAACTCAACAAACTTGATTATGAATAAAAAAATATTTTTATCCGCCATTATCATTTTGACTTTGATGTTTATTTTTACTTTGTCAATCATAAAACAGAGTAGACAAATAACCGTTAAACCGACTATCAAACCTCTTATTGAAGAAAAGGCTGTTATTTTACCGGTTAGCGAAAACGATCCGATGTTTGGCAATCCGGGCTCGCCTATAACTATAGCGGAGTTTTTTTCTTTTGATTGTCAAAAATGTCTGCAACATCATAAAGAAATAATAAATTACATAGAAAATAATCCCGGAAAGGTTCGTTTGATAATAAAAGAAATAGCCAAAGAAAATTGGCTGGGTGCCAAAGATGTTTTACCTCTACTGGCGCTTACCTGTGCCAGAGAACAAAATAAATATTGGGAATTTTTAAACAAAAGTATTGAATTGAGAAAACTTGATGAAACATCTTTTATTTCCCTGTCAAAAGAGTTGGATCTAAATTCAGGGCTCTTTACCGAATGTTTACACAAAGAAAACTACCGTAAAATTTTGGAAGCCGAACAAGATAATTTGAAAATTCTAGGATTCACCAATCCGCCATATATTTTTATAAACAACAAACAAATTCACCTGGATAACGATATAAAAATAATCGACATTATAAAAAGTATCGTATCACCTTAAGTATGAAAAAAATTTTTATTATTTTATCAATATTTTTTTTCTCAACTGTTTTTCCGGAGGTTGTTTCAACCGCGGACTTGGATTCCCTGCGGGATCAAAGTTCGCAAACCACCCCTTTTCCAATAACTTGTTATTGCACTTATCAGGTCACTCAGGTTAATGAAGATTCTCCTTATTTTGACCTGGAAGCAAATGAAACTGTTTTTTTACAAACCGTCTTCCAGACGAATATTATGATGGGAAGCGCTTTTTCAACACCGTCAATTGGTGACCAAATCGCCAAATGCAGAGTTGAGGCTCAAAAAAAAGGATTGGGCAACGCCACTTGTACAAATGAAAAAGTTGTTAAAATGACTGAGCTTAAAGATGATTTTGAATTTAGCGCGCCGGAATTACAGATAAAAATCCCCGGATTTACGGGTTTTTCTTCTCCTCCGACCACTTGGAACAAAGAAGAAGGGGTTGCTTATTTTACTTGGTTTGGAGAATATATAAAAGCTATTTATAATTTCGGACTTGTAGCCATAAGCATTTTGGCTGTTCTGATGATTATTATCCAAGGGATTAAAATAATAGCTTCCGGTATCGGTGGGGAGCGTAAAGAAGCTTATAAAAGAATCACCCAAGCGGCTATCGGTTTGGTTTTGGCTTGGGGGTCTTATACTCTTTTATATATGATCAATCCGACATTGTTAGAATTTAGAGGATTATCAATAAAAATAGTTACTCCTATAGATATAAAAGATTTGATTGACAATGATTCTGATAGTGGCGAAGGAGTGCCGATAGAAACAGCAGCTGGAGAAAGTTGTATACCTACACAAGAGCTTTATAGCATTGAAAAACTTGTCGCCTTGGGCAATGTTAGTTACCCTTATTTACACAGAGAAGCCTATGAGGGGTTGTTAAAAGCAATAGATGAGGCAAAAAAGAGAAACGTGGAATTACTTATTACTAGCGCTTACCGAGACATAAAAACTCAAAAGGCTATTTGGGAACAAAAGCTCGCTCAAACGAGAAGTTCAAACCCCAGATTAAGCGAAGAAGAAGTTATAAAACAAACTCGTAAATATGCCGCTCCTCCCTCTTGTAAATCTCCTCATTTAACCGGCAAAGCTATTGATCTTTGTATCAAAGGATCTTCTACTTGCACTAAACTAAAAGTTGAGTACGCCAAAACTCAAAATATGACGGCTGAAGAAAAAGCCGATGTAGAAAAACTTAAAGAAATCATGAAAGCTGCTGGTTGGAAAAACTATACTGCCGAGTGGTGGCATTATGAATACAATTGTACCGAATGTCCAACCGTAAACAGACAATAAATTATTATGTCCAAAAACCAAACAATTTTTACTTGTTCCAATTGTGGTGCACAATTCCAAAAATGGGTTGGGCGTTGTTTGGAATGCGGAAAATGGGGCACATTAGTTGAAAGTGAAAAGTTGAAAGTTGAAAGTACGGAAAAAGAAATAAATTATCCGACGATTAAAACAGTATCGTTAAACGAAATTCAGGGTTCGGAAACAAAAAGAATTACAACCGGTATTGGTGAAATGGATAGAGTTTTGGGAGGCGGATTGGTTCCGGGAAGTTTTGTACTTCTTGGCGGTGAGCCCGGGATAGGCAAAAGCACTATCGCCCTGCAATTGGCCAACGCCATAAAAAACACTATTTATATTTCCGGTGAAGAATCCATCGAACAGATAAAAATGCGCGCAGACAGATTGGAAATAAAAAATAACAGTTTGATGCTCGCCAATGAAACGCACGTAGAAAAAATTATCGCCACTATCAAAGAAAAAAAACCAACTCTTGCAATCATTGATTCTGCTCAAACAGTTTACTCAGCTGAGTCTGACGGTGAAGCTGGTGGTTTGTCTCAAATTCGTGTGTGTGCTACCAAAATAATGGAAGTAGCCAAAACTACTAATACAGCTATTGTTTTAGTTGGTCATGTGACCAAAGACGGCGAAGTGGCCGGGCCAAAAACCCTAGAACACTTAGTTGATACAGTGCTTTATCTTGAAGGCGATCGCCATCATTTTTATCGCATTTTACGCACAGTCAAAAATCGCTTCGGTAGTACGGATGAAGTTGGAGTTTTCAATATGGCGCAAAACGGATTAGCGGAAGTTAAAAATCCTTCTGCCTCTTTCCTTTCCGAAAGACAAGAAAATTCATCTGGCAATGTTATTACTTGTCTCATGGAAGGCACACGTCCCATGCTCCTGGAAATCCAAGCCCTTGTTAGTAAAACATCTTTTGGTTATCCGGTGCGCAAAGCCAGTGGTTTTGACCTCAATCGTTTACATGTTTTGATAGCAGTATTGCAAAAAAGAGTTGGCCTGAATTTGGAATCTTATGATATTCATCTAAATGTTGTTGGCGGATTGACAGCTGACGAACCGGCGGCCGATCTGGCTGCGGCGCTAGCTATCGCCTCTGCATTTAAAGATAAACCGCTGGATGCACGCCTGGCATCTTTTGGCGAAGTCGGTCTAAACGGCGAAATCCGTCCTGTCCCCTATACGGAAAAAAGAATAAAAGAATGCGAACAGCTCGGGATGAAAGCGGTGATTACAAATTTGGGAACAAAAAACAAGCTTAAGCCAATGGATAAAATCAAGATAGTGGAAATAAAAAATATTCAAGAAATAATTAAACACACATAAAAATCCGCCCTAGGCGGATTTTTAGTCTTCAGTCTACAGTCTTCGGACTTCTTCTTTCGCTTTACTGAAGTCTGTAGTCCGTAGACTGAAGTCCATTTTCATTCTAAGTGTACACTTTTCTCCCAAGAAAAAAATTTCTTTTTTATAATCGGATATTTTTCAAAATCAACCGCAATATCACGGGCAACTTCGCGCGCTTTTTTTACCAATTCTTGATCAGTAAGCTTAGCTAAACGCAAATTTTCCTCTCCGCTTTGCGCTGTACCATAAACATCACCGGGCCCTCTAATTTCCAAATCCTTTTCCGCCAATTTGAAACCGCTGTTTTCTTTTTCAAAATATTTCAAACGTTCTGAAACTTTTTGTCCGCTGTTTTGGGTAAATAGAAAACAATACGACTGGTAAACACTCCTGCCGACGCGTCCGCGAAATTGATGCAACTGTGCCAATCCGAATCTTTCCGCATTTTCTATCATCATTACCGTAGCATTTGGAATATCCACTCCGACTTCCACCACGGAAGTAGACACCAAAATATCAGCTTCTTTGTTTTTAAACTTTTCCATAACTGCGTCCTTTTCATCAGCTTTCATTTTGCCGTGTAAATAAACAACTTTCAGATCGGGAAATACTGTCTTGCTTAATTTTTCAAATTCTTTTACCACACTTTTTTTCTCGAGCAACGCGCTCCAAACCGGACGATAATTGGTTATTTCTATCTCATCTTCTTTCTTTTTTTCTTCAATAAGCGGACAAATCACGAAAACCTGCCTCCCCTGCTTCACTTGGGCGCGAATAAATTCATAAGCCTTTTGGCGGTTATGCTCCTCCACCAACCTGGTCAATATTTTTTTTCGCCCCATTGGCATTTGTGAAATAATGGAAACATCCAAGTCGCCATAAACCATCAGAGCGAAAGATCGCGGTATCGGCGTAGCCGTCATGCTCAAAAAATGTGTACCCCACGCCGAGGCTTCGCCAGGTGTGGGGCCAAGCCTTTCTTTCATATTAATTAAATTTTTATGTTGATTTAGTATTTTCTCCTTAAGTGTTTTTCTTTGATTAACTCCGAAACGGTGTTGCTCATCCACCACCACCATGCTCAATTTGGAAAATTTAACCTTGTCACCGAGCAGTGCATGAGTACCGACAACGATGTCTACTTCACCATGCCCAATCTTATCAAGTACTTCTTTCTTCTGGTCTAATTTTGTCCCAATTTTAGATTGATGATTTATGATTTCAGATTTAGAATTTGTTAAAATCGCGATTTTTACTTTGTCGCCAAGTAATTTACAAAGAGTATTGTAGTGCTGATTGGCCAATATTTCAGTGGGTGCCATCAAAACTCCTTGATAACCATTTAAAATCACATTGAACAAGCAAATACCGGCCACTATTGTTTTTCCCGAACCTACATCTCCGGAAAGTAATCTGTTCATAGGTATATCTTTTTGTAAATCCTGTAAAATCTCCCAAGCTGACCTTCTTTGCGTATCAGTTAATTTATAAGGCAAGCCCAAAACAAAATTTTTTATTTCATTTTCAAAAAACTCCATCTTTGGCGCGTTTCTTTTTGCCCTGCTGACGCGCGTGATTTCAGCTTTGAGTTGCAAAAGTAACAATTCATTGAATTTTAATCTGCCTGTACTTTGTTTTAGTTCAATTTCATCGTTTGGAAAATGAATTCCACGCACCGCTCCGGACAAAGGTACAAAATCATATTTTTCAATAAACTTTTCAGGAAGCCAATCCTTCATTTTATCTGTCAAAGGTAAGGCCTGCTCCATCAAAAATCGCATCTGTTTTTGTGATACACCGTGGGTTAGCGGATACACAGGCACTAATCTCGCGGTGTGCGCCTGGCGTTCTTTAAATTTCTCATATTGGGGACTGTTCATTTTGACCCCAAAAATGTCGGAGCTTACTTTGCCGGATAAATATATTTGATCCCCTGTTTGCAAAATCTTGGCAATATACGGTTGGTTAAACCAAATCAAGCGCAAAGACCCGCTGTCATCGCCCACCATAGCCTCAGTAATGTTTTTTCCACGTCGTCTACTTCTTTTACTATTTATAAATTCCACTCGCGCCAAAACCGTAGCAGTCATCCCCTCTTGTAAATCTCGTATTTTGTAAATTTGGCGGTAATCTTCATAACGGAAAGGAAAGTATGATAAAAGATCTCCGACACTTTTGATGTTGAGGCGTTTGAGATGACTGGCGGTCTTTTTCCCGACTTTGTTCAATTGAGAAACAGGGGTGGATAAAAGCATATTTACTGCTGATATTATAGCATAAAGAACTGAAATAAAAAGTTCAATTCCTAACGATACAATATACATAATTAAAATACTGCCTCAACAGGGCAGTATTTTAATTATGTGATCTCGCTAGGAATCGAACCTAGATTACGAGCTCCGCAAGCTCGCGTCCTATCCGTTGAACGACGAGACCGATATTATTTTAAAAATTGACGCTTTAAAGCATCAATTTTCTAAAGCTGCTATACTATAGCACATCTTTAATGTAATTTCAAGAGGCGACCCATTTTATCACTAAACGGTTCATCTTCCTCTTCCAAATTTTCAGCAACAAACCGGCTGATATATTCATGAACCGGACGAGGGTCTATATCACCAAGCGGTATCATCAAACGATGTTTAAAAATCTCTTTAAGACCAAAATACAAAACTTTCACTTCCGGCGGATTATAGATAATCCAAAAATCTTTTAATTCGCTAAATTTATAATATTTATTGCCGATAATAACCCCTGTTTCTACAATAGCAAAAGGTATTTCTATGGGTTCATTTTTATCTTGTAAAAATAAAATTACGGCAAACAAAACTATAATTATTCCAAAAAGATAATTTTGAGTTATAAAAGCATAGGCTGTCATCGCTAAACCGACAATGCTCATCAACCAATACCATCGAGCCGTTCTTTCGTGCTTCTCATATTCTTTGAAGCTCCAAGAAAAAACTATTTCTCCAAAATTAACTTGTTCTTTGGTTAAATCTTGTGGCATATTTAAATATTTATGTGGATGATGCTGGATTCGAACCAGTGACCTTTGCAACCCGCCGTCGCTTAGTGGACCCAAGAGGGCTCGAACCTCTGACCTTACGGATGTGAACCGTACACTCTAACCAACTGAGCTATGGATCCGTAATTGCTTTGGCAGGGCAAGTGTGAATGCAACGCTCCTCGCCCGAACGTACCCCGCCAGAATGACATTCATGTCGGGCTGGCGTTCAATACGGGCGGGTAACCAACTGAGTTTACCCCGTAGTGATCCGAAGGATCTACTACTGGGGCTATGAATCCTATTTTGTTCCTCTGGTTATAAAAACAAAAACCCCCTTCTCTACCTAATTTTAACACATCACCAAAAAGTTATCAATAGAATTTTTTCAACATGAAGGGTTGAATTTAAAAACTTACCATGTTATAATCATTTTCGTATGGAAAGTAATGAAAAAAAGCCGATTACAGAGCAAAAAATCGGCGATTTTGATTTAAAAAAACCCAAAAAAATTTGGCTCTGGTACAGCTTAACCGGAATTTTTTTGGTTATGCTATCTCTTTTGGCTTTTCAAAATATCCAGACAGCCAAAAATGGCGGTTTGGGCCTTTTGGAACCGAAAAAATTCGGAATTTTTTCTTCAGTTAAAAATCTTCTTTTTCACTCAGGAGAAATGGTTGAAGGACAAAAAGAAGACCGCATAAATATATTATTGTTGGGTATTGGTGGTAACGGACATGAGGGGCCTTATCTATCAGACACCAATATCATTGTCAGTATAAAACCCAGTACCCGTGAAGTGGCGATGATTTCTATTCCGCGAGATTTGGGAGTAAAAATAGCGGACAAAGGAATAAATAAAATAAATTATGCCAGCGCTATCGGAGAAGTGCTTTACCCCGGACAAGGCGGAGAATACGCTCGTAAAATTTTTGAAGAAACTTTTAATATATCCATCCCCTATTACGTTCGCGTAGACTTCAAAGCTTTCGAAGAAATAATAAACTTAGTTGGCGGGCTTGATGTTGAAATAAAAAACTCTTTTATTGACCAGGCTTATCCGGGAGAAAATTATTCCTATCAAACGGTACAGTTTGAAAAAGGCACCGAGCATATGGACGGAGCGCGCGCATTGATTTATTCTCGTTCTCGTCACGGTACCAATGGTGAAAATTCTGATTTTGCCAGATCTCGCCGCCAACAACAAGTCATGACGCAACTTAAAGACAAACTACTTTCATTTGAAATTTATAGCGACCCGATGAAAGTCAGAGAAATCATCGATTCCCTATCTTCTCACATCAATACCAATCTAAACATCGGTCAGATAATATATCTTGGCAACTTGGTTCGACAAACCAAGCAAGACGATATCAAAAACCTAGTACTTGATAGTGGGGTGGAGGGTTTTACTGTTCCATACATCGCGGCTAATGGCGCTTTTATGTTAGCGCCTCGCGGAGGAAAACTTGATTATATCAACTATGCTATTGCCAAAATATTTCTCAATGTTACTACCACGCCAAATTGGTCGGCTGTAATTGACGATGAATCAGTTTACAAATTTAGTACAACAAAAAATGAAAACTCGACTTCCACAGAAAAAAAACATTCTATTCCTCTTTGGCCAAATGTAAAAATAGAAATTTATAACGGCACCTGGCGAGCCGGATTAGCTTCACGATATCAAGGCAAACTCAGTGATAACGGTTTCAATATTATAAATATCGGCAATGCCGAAACCAGGCCGGTAGAAAAGACTACTATCTATATAGCTAAAGAAGAACTTGAGCCGGAAATTTTGGAAGCCCTTACCAAAGAAATACCCGGAAAAATTGTAAACTCTCTCCCACAATGGTATTTAGAAAAATTTTCCACCCCTACCGCCACTTTACCCAATAATTACGAAGGGTTAGAAGATGAAGAAAAAGAAGAACAGACCTTGACAAATCCGCTAATTTCTGATATAATTATCGTTCTTGGCACGGATGCGAAAGAATAAGTTGGACTTCGGTCTTCAGACTACAGACAACTGTCGTCCTGTCGCTTTATGGACTTTATGAACTTTATAAACTTTATAAACTAATCACATGTCTACTCCCGCAAAAATCATAGAAACAAATTTACCTACCGTTGCTTTGGTCGGGAGAGTTAACGTTGGCAAATCCACGCTTTTCAATAAAATTACTGAAACCGCGCATGCTCTAGTTTCTGATATTCCCGGCACTACTCGTACTCGTAATATCGGCACCGCTTCTTGGCGCGGCAAACAATTTCGCTTGATTGATACCGGTGGGCTTACTTTTGACGAAAGTGTTCCTTTGGAAAAAGAGATTATCACTCAAACACAAATAGCATTAAATGAAGCTGATTTGATAGTTTTTTTAGTAGATATTCAAGATGAGCTTCTACCGCAAGAAAAAGAACTGGCCAAATATTTACGTCAAAGTCAAAAAAATAAACAAGTGATACTTTTAGCCAATAAAGCCGATAACCAATCGCTACGTTTAAAAATTCATAATGGTGAGTGGTTGAAGCTAGGACTAGGTGAGCCGTTTCCGGTTTCTGCCGGTAACGGTAGTAATGTTGGGGATTTTTTGGATCTTGTTTATAAAAAACTAGCCAAAACCAAACTCCGCCCCAAAACTGCCCAAAAAATCAAACCTATAAAAGTAGCTCTTATTGGCAAACCCAATGTTGGTAAATCCACTCTTTTCAACGCCTTGATAGGCGAAGAAAGAGTGATTGTAAGCGATATGCCACATACCACTCGCGAACCGCACGATACTTTGGTGGAATATGAAAAAGAAAATTATCTTTTTATAGATACCGCCGGTATCAGACGTAAAACCAAAGTTAGTGGTCAATTGGAAAAAATAGGCATTTCCAAAAGTTTGGATACCATAAACAAAGCCGACATCGTATTGTTTGTACTGGACGCCGGAGAACCGATAACCGATCAAGATCAACAACTTGGCGGATTTCTCAAAGAACATACCAAAAGCACGATTATCGTCATAAACAAATGGGATAAAGCCGAAGCCAATGACGATGAGTTTAGAGGAGAAGTTAAACAATTGATTTATAACAATTTTCCTCACTTGGATTTCGCACCACTTGTTTTTGTCAGCGCCAAATCCCAATATCGCGTGCACCAAATTTTCCCGCTTATCAAGCAGGCGTATGAAGCCAAACAAATCACAATAGATGATGCCACGCTCAAAGAATTTCTCAAAAACACTACTCATAAAAAGATGCCAACAACCGGCAAGGGTGTTCGTCATCCAAAAATTTTGAGCTTGAAACAACTAGCCAGCAATCCGCCGGTGTTTGAATTGCTTATCAAAGTCAAAACTTCTTTACATAACTCTTACATCCAATATCTCAAAAAAAGATTGCGCGAAAAATTCGGCTTTTTTGCCACTCCGCTTATCATGAAAGTTTCCAAATTAAAACAAGTTTCATTTAATAGACAGGAAAGAAAAGCCGGAAGTAAACCGCTAAAGAAAAAAAGGAAGTTTGTGCGCACCGCGCAAAGATACCGTTAATAAAATCGTCCCGCTGAGCGAGACGATTTTTGTATTATGTAGTATGTAGTTTGTATTATGTATGAACAAATTGCATAATACATACTACATAATACTTGCTACAAAATGTTAAAATAAGCTATACTATAACTACATAAATAATCTTTGGTTTCTATGAAATTAATTATAGGATTGGGCAATCCAGGAAAAGAATACGCCAAAACTCGTCATAATGTCGGTTTTATGGTAATAGACGCACTCGCAAAAAATTTGGGGGTTGATTTTAAATTAAACAAAAAATTCCAAGCTGAGATTGCAGTAATAAAAAACGGAAAAGAAGAAATCGTTTTGGCCAAACCGCAAACTTTCATGAATTTATCAGGAATTAGTACTCGCGCAATATTGGACTTTTATAAAATCAAACCCGAAAATATCGTAGTGATACACGATGACAAAGATATTCTATTTGGACAAGTAAAATATCAAACAGATAGATCCGCAGCCGGACACAATGGAATAAAATCCTTGATTGAACACCTGGGCACGCAAGATTTCGCCCGCATCCGCATTGGTGTAGCCTGGGAGGACAAAGAAAAGATGGGAGATACTGCCAATTTTGTGCTAATGAATTTTACGAAGACGGAACTGACAAGTTTGGAAGATATTATCAAAGAAATTGTTGGCAAAATTACGCAAAAATAATATCTCAAATCTCAAAACGCAAAACTCAAAACTACAACTCAAAACCTTAAAACCTTGTCATTGCGAGGAGTGTAATGACGAAGCAATCCCACAAAATTCAGAAAGCAGTGGGATTACTTCATCCGCTTTGCGGATTCGTAATGACACTTATCGTCAGTTTTGACATTTAAGGCTTTGGTTTTGACTTTTGACATTTGAGTTTTGAGTTAAAACAACTTTTCTCAAACCAATGTACTTACTGTTGTCGTTTTTTCCTAAGATCACCTATTCCCGCTTTAAAAAGGCGGTGAATTATTTTATTAACCCAAAAGATATTTGGAATGCCGAGGTGTCTGACTTTATGAGTGCGGGCTGGGAAGAAAATATATCCGCAGAATTTATCTCTTGGCGCGAACAACAAACCAAAGAAAAACTACAAGAAATTTTGGATAAAGAAAATGTCAGAATTATAAATATAAATGATGCAGAATACCCTGAACTGCTCAAAAAAATTCCGGATCCGCCTTTTACTCTTTTTGTGCGCGGTAAAATTCCACCACTTACCCCTCGCAGTCTAAGTGTCGTTGGCACGCGCAAACATAGCACTTACGCCAAAATGGCGTTGGAACAAATCATCCCCCCTTTGGTGAATAGAGGCTTTGTTATCGTATCCGGACTAGCGCTTGGGATAGACGCTTTGGTTCATGAATACACTCTGAAAGCCGGTGGAAAAACCGTGGCATATCTGGGCAGTAGTGTGGTGCAAAGAGAAATTTATCCCGCTTCCAATCAAAAACTGGCTGAAGAGATTATCAAAAACGACGGAGCGGTGATTTCCGAATATCCACCCGGTTTTGAGCCGACTGCTTATTCTTTTCCTCTTCGTAATCGCCTCATTGCCGGATCCACTCCCGCAACTCTGGTGGTAGAAGCTCCTGTGGGTTCCGGATCTCTCATTACTGCGGAAAACGCCCGTGAATACAATCGCGAAGTGCTTTGTTTTCCCCACCCTATAACATCTATTTTGGGAGCCGGGGGTAATTTATTATTACAAAAAAATGCCAAATTGGCGCTGAAAGCCACTGATATTTTGGAAATTCTAAACTTAAACATGGCGGTTGAACAAACTATAAAACAATCAGTGATGAATTTCTCTCCGGAAGAAGAAAAAATACTAAATTTTCTCTCAACCGAGCCAAAAAATATTGATTTTATCATCCGCGAATCAGGGTTGCCCGCCCCTCAAGTCAGCACCATCATGGTGCTTTTGGAAATGAGGGGTATTATCAAAAACGCCGGAAATATGAATTTTTATAAAAACATCGTCTAGATTGACGAAAAAGGAACTATATAGTAGTATAGAGTTTAATAAATTTTATGAAAACACTCGTAATCGTAGAATCTCCGACAAAAGCCAAGACAATTTCTCGTTTTTTGGGCTCTAATTACATAATTAAGTCCTCTTTTGGTCATGTCCGAGATTTACCAAAAAGCAAATTAAGTATTGATATTGAGCATGATTTTGCTCCAAAATACATAGTTTCCAAGGATAAAACCAAAGTCGTCAAAGAACTCAAAGAAGCGGCCAAAAAAGCCGATGAAGTGATACTCGCAAGCGATGAGGACCGCGAAGGAGAAGCTATTGCTTGGCATTTGTCCGAAATTTTGGATTTGAAGAAAAAAGAACTCAAACGCATCACTTTCCATGAAATTACCAAACATGCACTTGAAGAAGCTATGAAGCATCCTCGTGAATTGGATATGAATTTGGTAGACGCTCAACAAGCTCGTCGCGTGCTTGATCGTTTGGTCGGTTACGAACTGTCCCCATTTCTGTGGCGTAAAGTCGCCAAAGGACTATCTGCCGGACGTGTGCAATCTGTGGCTGTGCGTTTGATAGTGGAACGCGAACGTGAAATCAAAGCTTTTAACACCGAGGAATACTGGAGTTTGGAGGGTGTTTTTAGTAAAGAAAAAAATATTTTTAATGCCAAGCTACATTCTGTCGCAAACAAAAAATTGGATAAAATGGATTTGAAAAACGCCGAACAGGTAAATAAAATTATTGCTGATTTGGAAAAACAAAAATACACAATAAAAGATTTGGAGAAAAAACAAACTAAACGTAATCCCCTACCTCCGTTTACCACTTCTACCCTGCAACAAGAAGCCAACAACGCTCTGGGATTTTCCGCCAAACAAACCATGATGTTGGCGCAAAAACTTTACGAAGGTATTGAAATAGGAAATGAGGGACACGTCGGTCTCATCACTTATATGAGAACTGATGCGGTAAATTTGTCAGAAAAATTTCTCAACGAATCCAGAGAGGTGATTGAAAAAGAATTTGGAAAAAAATACTCTTTATCCGCACCGAGATTTTATAAAAACAAAAACAAAAACGCTCAAGAAGCCCACGAGGCTATTCGTCCAACCGACGCTTTTCGCACACCAAAATCAGTGGAGCCATATTTGGATAGAAATCAATATAGACTTTATGATTTGATCTGGCGTCGAGCTGTAGCCACCCAGATGGCTGAAGCGGAATTGAATTCCGTGAGTATGGATGTGGTATCTGAAAACGATTATTTATTTCGCGCCACCGGTCAGACTATTATTTTTGAAGGTTTCTTGAAATTATTCCCGGAAAAAACCAAAGAAAACACTTTACCTGAACTTATCATCGGCGACAAGGTTAATTGTGAAGAACTCAAACCAGAACAACATTTTACCGAACCACCGGCCAGATATTCTGATGCCACTCTAGTCAAAGCTATGGAAGAATATGGTATCGGCCGTCCGAGTACTTACGCGCCAACTATCGCTACAATTGAAAGTCGCGGTTATGTAGAGCGCGATGAAAAAAAACGTCTTGCTCCGACTGACATCGCCTTTTTGGTCAATGATGTGCTGGTAGAACATTTCGCGCAAATCGTGGATTACAAATTTACCGCAGAAATGGAAGAATCACTTGATGAAATAGCCGAAGGTGCCAAAAAATGGCCCCCGGTTATTCGCGCTTTTTACACTCCTTTCAAAGAAAATTTAACAATCAAAGATAAAGAGTTAGTAAAAAAAGATATTGTAGAAATGGAAACAAAAGAAGTTTGTGAAAAATGCGGTAAGCCGATAGTAATAAAAACTTCCCGTTATGGAAAATTTTTGGCTTGCACCGGATATCCTGAATGTAAAAACACCAAAAATATAGGTAGAGACGGAAAAGTGGAAGAAAAAACCCCTGAAGAAATCACCGGTGAAAAATGTGAAAAATGCGGTGGAGACATGATCAAGAAAGTCGGACGTTTTGGACCTTTTATGGCTTGCGCCAATTATCCCAAATGCAAAAATATCAAAAATATTGACCAAAAAATAGATATGAAATGTCCCAAATGCGGAACCGGTGATATTGTGCAAAAACGTAGTAAGCGTGGAAAAATATTTTTCGGTTGCAGTAAATATCCGGATTGTGATTTTGCTCTTTGGGATAAACCAACCGGAAAATTCTGCGAAAAATGCAAGGCTCCCATGATTACTGATCGTAAAGGTATAGAAAAATGTAGTAACAAAGAATGTAATTAAAACAAAACAAACTAAAAAATTCTCCTAATTAAGGAGAATTTTTTTATTTTATATTCACCGCCCTATAGGTATTTTCCCTCTCTTCTTCAAGAGAGGGATTAAGGGAGAGTCTTGTTTTTCAACTCCACCCCAGCCCTCCTCTTGAATAAGAGGAGGGAGAATTATCATTCTTATTATACAAAGCGAAACACCTCCCCAGGGGGGAAGTGTTTCTAAGATTGCATCACGGCTAGGCGCCTTAATGCCTTTGGTAATGCCAAGGTCCTGCCGCAACGCAAAATTATAATAACAAAAATCAATAAAAAAAGCAATATTTTAAAATTAATCTTTATATTCATGCTTATTCGTATAAAAGATTTGTGTTTTCTAAAAGCAAAACTCCGTTTCCAATAAATTAGAAACGGAGTTGAGCCAGCTTTAAAGGCTATCTTGACATTACCACTCATACTATAGCATAAATTTTACACCTTGTCAAGAGTCCAATTTGAGGATATGATATATAGTAGAGATAAATTTTATGAAAAGAGGTTGGTTTTTCGAAATTCCCAAAAATTTAAACGCTGATTTGCTGTTTAAAGAACTCAAAACTTACTGTTCTCCAAGCGATGTGGAACGGGCTATTTTGGCATATGATTATGCAGCGCAGGCTCACAAAGATAAAAAACGATATTCCGGAGAACCCTATATCACTCATCCTCTGACCGCCGCTTATTTTCTGGCCAAAATGCATATTGACATTAATATTGTAATTGCGGGGTTGCTTCATGATGTACCAGAAGATGCTGGCATACCACTGGAGGAAATCGCTAAAAATTTTGGCGATGATATCGCCGGGATGATCAAAGGTATAACCAAACTTGGCAAACTCAAATATCGCGGATTGGAAAGATATATAGAAAACTTGCGTAAAATGTTTTTGGCTATGGCCGAGGATATGCGCGTGATGATAATCAAATTCGCCGATCGTATTCACAATCTCAAAACTCTGGAGTTTCATACTCCTGCCAAACAATACCGTATTGCTAAAGAAAGTTTGGAAATTTACGCACCTATCGCCAATCGTCTTGGGATGGGCGAATTCAAAGGAGCTCTGGAAGACCTGTCTTTCCCTTATGTTTACCCGGAAGAATACGCCAAAGTCAAAAAAATCCGAGAAAACTTTATCAGCGAATCCGAAAGCTCTTTGGAAGAAATAATGGAAGTGGCAAAAAAAGAATTAAATAAAAACGATATTGAAGTGATGGATATTCACGGTCGCAAAAAACAACTTTATAGTTTATACCAAAAATGTTTGGCCAAAAATTGGATGGTGGATAAAATTTATGATATCGTGGCTTTACGTATTTTGGTCAAAGACATTGGAGATTGTTATGCGGCGCTTGGTATTATCCATAAACTATGGCGTCCACTCAAAGGAAGAATTAAGGATTATATCGCTCAACCCAAACCAAATGGTTATAAATCACTGCACACCACCGTATTTTGCGACGATGGAAAAATAGTTGAGTTTCAAATTCGCACTCCCGACATGCACGATGAAGCTGAATATGGTATCGCCGCACATTGGCATTATGATGAAAAAGGCAAATCAAAAATACCCAATCGCGATATTCCTTGGGCAAAAGAATTGGCCAAAATTCAAAAAGAGCTCTTGAATAACATGTCTGATCTGGAAAATTTAAAACTGGATTTTTTCCAAAATAGAATTTTCGTCTTTACTCCGGTCGGCGACGTTATTGACCTGCCAGAAAACGCCACACCTGTGGATTTCGCTTATCAAATTCACACCGATGTAGGCAATAAATGTATCGGCGCCAAAATAAACGATCAAATGGTGAGTCTAGATACTCCGCTTAAAAACGGCGATGTGGTGGAAATACTTGTTGACAGAACCAGAAAAACCCCAAATTCCGATTGGTTGGATTTTGTCAAAACCAATAGTGCTAAAACAAAAATAAAAGAAGCGATAAATAACAATAAAAGCGGTTGGTTGAAAATGCTCATCCCGCCTTTAAAAAAGTAGTGGCTGTCATTCCCGCCTCCGAGCGGGAATCCAGCGGTCGTCTCAGTTTTTCCTGGATCCCTGCTGTAGTCTATACCCGCTTGACGGGTGCAGGGATGACATAACTAAAAACATCCGATCTATATCGGATGTTTTAAAATATTCAATATTCAGTATTCAATATTATTCCAATCCAGTGATTTTACGAATAATTTGCGCTAGTTCTTCTTTGGAATAATAGGAAATATTGATACTACCACTCTCTCCGCGAGCGGAAATAGAAACTTTGGTACCAAGTGCTTCGCGAAGTTTTTCTTCCAAAAACAATAAATTGGCATCTCGCTTAATCGGGATTTTTTTAATCCTGATTTTTTGCGCTTCACGCTCCAATTCTCGAACTGTGATTTTTTGCCCGAGCATTGACGATAACATTTCCAAACGCTCTTTGTCTCCGGGTAAAGCCAATAAAGATCTGGCTTGACCGGTATTAATTTTACCATCTATCAAGGATTCTTTTACTTTTTCCGGTAATTCCAACAAACGCACGCTATTGGCAACAGCTGAACGGCTTTTTCCGACTCTCCCCGCTACTTCTTCTTGAGTCAAATCAAACTCCTCCATCAATCTTTTATAAGCAAAAGCTTCTTCTACTGGATTTAAATCCGCTCTTTGCACGTTTTCAATCAAAGCAATTTCCAATTTTTCTTGATTTTTGATTTTTTTAATTATTGCCGGAACAGTAGTCAAACCGGCCAATTTACTCGCTCGCCAACGACGCTCCCCGGCTATAATTTCATAATTACCGTCGGTTTTTTCCAAAAGTATGAGTGGTTGTAAAATACCGTACTTTTTGATACTTTCCGCCAGTTCGTCCAGTAATTCCGGTTTGAAATTTTTACGCGGTTGATCGGGGTTGCTAAAAATTTTACTGACGGGTATAAACCATAAATTATTTTCCGAACTTTTTTCTTCTTTTTTGACAACCGATTTTTCAGGCGCAACTGATGTTGTTATTTGAGAAACAGACGGCGTTATTACCGGTTCTTTTTTGATATTATTGTTAGACGAAATTAATGCGCCTAAACCGCGACCTAAGGACATAAGTAAAAATTATTAATTATTGTTTATTGATTATTAAATTTACTAATAAACAATAAATAATAAACAATAATGTTTTTAAATTTATTTTATTTCTTCATTACCACTCTCAAACCTCTCCATAAACTCTCTTGCTAATCTCTCATATGCTTTTGCACCCTTACCACTGGGTTCATAATGAAAAATACTCTTGCCATAAGACGGCGCCTCGGCTAGACGCACAGTGCGTGGAATAACTGAGCGAAAAATGTTGTTTGGAAAATATTTATACAATTCGTGTAAAACTTCCTCGGATAATCTGTTGCGACTGTCAAACATGGTCAAAACCGCGCCTAGAACAGTTAATTCCGGTTTTACATTTTCTTTTACCAGATCAATAGTTTTGAGTAATTGTCCCAAACCTTCAAGCGCGTAGTATTCGGCTTGGACCGGAATAAGGATATGGTCGGCCGCAACCAAACCGTTTAGAGTCAAAATACCCAACGAAGGCGGGCAGTCTATAATAATATAATCATAAGCATGTTTGGTCTGAGACAAAATATCATCAAGTTTGAATTCGCGCCTATCCATATTTACCAATTCCACATTGGCTCCGGCCAAATCTTGCGTGGCCGGCACAATACGCAAACCCTCGTGTTTGGAATTAACAATAACATCGTGAACTGAATGTTCATTAATCAAAGAATGATAAAGTCCTTTTATCAGCTCATTATGATTCACGCCCAAACCAGAGGTAGCGTTAGCTTGCGGGTCCAAATCAACCAATAAAACAAACTTGCCAAGCTCAGCAAGCCCGGCAGCCAGATTCACGGCTGTGGTGGTTTCCTCACTCCTCCTTTTTGATTTACTACAGAGATTACTTTTGCCATAAATATACCTAAAAACTAACCGCAATTGGGTCAACTTTATTTTAGCACAGGCTTGACAAAAAATCAAAACTTGCTATAATTATACACATTAAAAGCCCTGGTGGCGGTCCCATCACCTAAACTTCGTTTGGTGAGGGATTCATAGAATCGCCCCAACGAATATGGACTGGTAAAAAATACATTAAAAATTGTCATTTGCCCTGGTGGCGGAATTGGTAGACGCGCACGACTCAAAATCGTGTACCGCAAGGTGTGAGAGTTCGATTCTCTCCTAGGGCACGACGCTAAGCGTCGTGATCGGGACGCTCAGCGTCCCACTAAACGCTAAAAAACAGGCTTAATGCCTGTTTTTATTTTATATAAAATCTTTATGCTCTTTAACTTCATCTTCAAACCCCACTTCTTCTTTCGTAATCTCCCTAACCTCTTTTGGTAATTTTGAAATATCAAAAAATCTAATTGGCTTACCTAAACTCTTAAACATTTGGATTTCAGCCAAAACACCGTCGCTAATTTCACCATAAACCCACAATTCATCGCATCTTTTCATCAAATTATTATTACCATTCCTTACCAAATCTCGTTCTACCAATTCATATAAATAATAACCAAAAGTATTAAAAGGATTTACCGGGACAACACCTTGTTCAAAGGCGTGTTTACAAATCAACATTCTTTGATGGAAATTTTTACAAGATTGCGCAGTAAAAATCACCTTCTTTTCTTCCTGTAATCCTTCTGCGATATGCTCAAAATTATTCATAATATTTATTTTATTTCTTTTCTTTCATTAAATTACCTATCTTATCCAAAAATTCTTTTACCGCCTCCATATCTTTTTCCTCTTTTATTCTGTTCAAATCATTGTTAAAATCAATAACTAATTTATTCAAATCTTCTATCGCCTTGGCATCGCTTAATTTTAAAACATACGGAAGAATGTTTGGATTTTTTCCTTCCCCTGAAAAATACTCTTCATAAGTTTGTATCGGCTTCATTTCTTCAAATCTTGATAATTGTCTGCAAAAATCTATCATCAGATAAGCATTTACATAATCCATGCTTAATTTCACATTACCACCAAACTGCATGTCTATCTGTTTTTTTTCTTCAATGGGCAAGCCAATTTCTTTAGGTTTAAATTTTTCCATACTTTTAATTATTTTTATTTTATCAACTAAATCGTATCAAAAATAACCGACTATGCCCAGTTTGTACATATCATTGCCACAACTAAAAATTTCCGCTAAAATACACTAAATATGAATTTTTATACCATTATCATCTACGGCTATATTTTTACCGCTTTATTGCTGGCCTATTTTATAATCCGTGATTCAAAACAAAAAAATCTATTTTTTAATAGACACAAAAAACTCGCTTATTCTCTATTTTTTGTCTTAATTTTTGGTATTTTTTGCGCTCTTTATGCCCATTTGATAGAACCTTTTATTTTGATAAACAAAAAAATAGATGTTCAAATTTCCTCTTTTGAACACCCTGTCAAAATAGCTTTTATCACCGATATACAAGCCGGTAAACACAAAAAAACCCAATGGATAGAAAAAATTGTTCAAAAAACACTTGATACAAATCCCGATCTGGTAATTTTTGGCGGAGACTTGATAGATAATGAAGGTGTTTTTGAAGATGAAAGTATTTATTTGGAATCGTTGAAAAAAATATCTGACAAATACCCTAGTTTTTATGTCCTTGGCAACCATGAATACGGTCTAGGACAAATGGATTTATCCAAAAGATATTTAGGTACCGGGAATAAAACAAAAGAACTGATAGACCAAATGAAAAAAAATAATATAATTTTATTGAGAAATAATCTACATTGTTTCAAAATAAAAGAACAAGACCTTTGTTTATTTGGTATAGATGATATTTATGCCGGAAAAAAAGACTACTCGGAATTGAAAAATTTACCCGCAGATACCCCCCTGCTTTTTATTACTCATAATCCGGACGGGGTTTTGGGTTATCCAAAAATATTCAAAAAACCTGACTTAGTTTTAGCCGGACATACGCACGGCGGTCAAGTTTACTTGCCTATAATAGGTCCTATCGGCAGTGTTGACTTGATATTGCAGAGGAAATTTTATCGTGGATTGAATTATTGGGAAAATACACCAATTTATACATCCGTTGGGGTCGGTGAATCTGGCGGACAAATCAGATTTTTAAGTTTTCCAGAAATTATTTTATTTACTTTAACCCCTTGATTTTTTGGCTAAATTGTGCTAAAATAGGCAAAATATGAAAAATATGTTATATCCTAAAAAAATCACTAAATTTAGCCAAATTAACCTGGTCAATACTTCATCTCCGGTAGGCAAAAACGATTGGTCGGTTTTTGAAAAATCCTTGAGCAAACTTAAAGAACAGTACCCCTTAACCAAATATTTTGAAGTAGAGAGAAATTCGCTTGACCCTCGCTATCTTTCAGCTTCCGGATTAGAGCGTCCGCGCAAAATCCGTAAAGCGCTCAAAAAAGTAAACTGGCTTTTGCCGGTTTATGGCGGGACCGGATGCGCCGACATTGTTCGTCGTTTTTCTCCCGAGGATTTATCTCGTCTCAAAAAACAAAAACCTTTGGTTAACGGTTTTTCAGATACGACTTTTTTGATAAATTATTTATACTTCAAAATTAAACTTCTCACCTTTCACTACAGTAATGCCTGCGGACTTTTTGTTCAGGATAATTACAAATTATTTTTTGACATTATTTCCGGAGAAAAAACCAGGTTTTCCTTTCAAGAAAAAAATTATAAATGGATAGGTGGCGCCGGAGCGCCGGTTAAACCGGTGGAGGGTATTTGTATCGGCGGAAATTTCAGCACCTTTCGCGATTTGCTCGATATCGGTGAGATAAATCCCCGTTCTTGGGAAGATTATATTTTATTTATCGAGGAGTTGGATATGGATCTGGAGGATCTACATCGCATAGTTATCGCTTTGGACGCGCGCGGAGTTTTCAAAAAAATAAGAGCTTTGGTTATCGGAAAAATGAACGAGAAAAAACTCGGTAGCGAATACAGACGTTTTAACGATATTTTTAACCGTGAAAACGAGATGAAATTTACCAATGTTTTTGAATATCTGATTTCCGATGTTTTACAAAAACGCATGGAAGAAAAAGATCCGCTTTATATTTTGAAAGTGGAAAATTTCGGACACGGTGTTTACAAAAATACCATGATTTTACCTATTGGCGGAAAAACCATTTTACACCCGGACAAAAAGATTGAATTTATCGGACCGTTTGTAGAGTAAACAGACGAGCTTATAAGCAGTAAAGCGATAAAGCAGTAAAAAAATCGTCCGACAGGGCGAATTTTTTATAAAAAAAACGCGGCTTGCAGGCCGCGTTAAAAGGATCATGAAAAAAAAGATCGAAAAAAAAGACGTAGGAGTTTTTAACCGCGCGAGATGAAAGTTTTTGAAGCGCGGCTCTAGCGTTCTTCTCTGCAAAGAAGAACAAGCCGATAAAATTCTCCTTCCATCAGGAGTTTCGAT
>Ga0116172_10000791_pt1 | contig 30163 bp, 24 predicted proteins | sample AD_UKC083_MetaG_FD_89799 | JGI IMG/M metagenome (GOLD analysis project Ga0116172, IMG submission 89799) | Active sludge microbial communities of municipal wastewater-treating anaerobic digesters from USA - AD_UKC083_MetaG | ecosystem: Engineered > Bioreactor > Anaerobic > Digestate | place: USA... | reverse complement strand
TATAGGTCCGCAGGATGCTACGGGCCGCTTCCGATATCTCGGTGTATCTGAAGGTGAGGTAAAGGACGTTTTCCTCCTGGATTGTCCTGTCCGCTATGACCACCGCGGTTATCCTCATTTTGAAATCCGACATTACGAAGCTGATGATGTAAGACTGGCGGTAGTCGAGCTTTCTGGATGTGCGAACTATAAGCTCGTCCTGGTGGATCTTGTGGATGACAGCGCTTAGCGGCTCGCCATCGCTTTTCCCGGTTTTCGACGCCTCGGCCTGCGCCGAAGGCGCCGGTGATATGGTGCAGGGGATAATGGTGTCGATGTAGGGATGGCGGACCTCTTTTCCCCTGCTGAACTCCTCAGGAAGCAATATGGTGACGGTGTTGCCCGTAACGCTCAGGATCCTCGTTTTGAAGCTGTACTCGGCGTCGCCGGTCCTCCAGATAAAGGCATCGGCATCGGCCTCCTCGGGTATATTGATGTCTCGGGCGCTTCTAAAGATTGCGAGGGTGAGTTTTCCCTCCTCGATGGTCGAGATCTTGCCGATGAATGTGCAGTTTGTACTGGTCGTAATATAAAGGAGCAGCCCGACCTCCATCTCCTGGATTGACTGAAGAGGGGTCTTAAAGGTGGAATGGTTGTACAGCTTTTCGTAGGTTATGATTAGATCGCGACAAATCGAAGAGAGAGAGTCCACCTTCTCCCCACGGGATTTGAGATAGGCTAGAAACCTGGCGATGGCGGACTCAAACAGGCCCGGGTCCTCCAGAATGAGGCCGGCGTCAGCCAGATTGAGGGTATGGATGATGCCGTCGAGGATCTTGACCTGGAAGTTGGTAAGGCCGAGCTGTTTGATTTTGAAAAGAAACAGTTGCTCGGCCTGGATTTTCTTGTTTTTCAGGTGCTGGTTATACCGCAAGAGTATAAAAAACGCTATTGCCACTACGACGACGAGGAGCGCGATAAGGATCTCCGAATAATCCGCGATTCTCCACCTGAATCCAAATATGGTGTCCATGGGCAGTTCTCTTTTTATAGTACCCGCGAATGCCGTGTAGGAAGCGAAATCTTGAACCTGTTATCACAGGTGGGTTCCCGCACGCCTGTTTCAACCTACCGTCCTTTCGGGCGGCCTGATTTCCACCTGCGGATGTGGGGATCCCCTTTCGCTTAGTGTTGGTTCAAAAATATAAGGTTCCTATCACGGGCACCGCAGGCGCTTACTACTAAGGGGACAGAGCCGCGCAATAAGCAAGAAAAAAACGGCCCCCTCTCGGCATTTTTTGGGCCTCCGGCGGCGCTGAAATCCATAATCCTTCCCTTTTAACATCTCGATATACGGAGTCCTGAGATCTTGGCCCCGGCTTTCGCCTCCTTTGAGTATGTATTTTAAAGCTTGACTGTGCGCCGACATATTATTATGAATACCTCGATGGATGGCGTATATACCCTGGCGCAGGCTTCGAATACCGGTAAATATGCCGGGATTTCGAGCGTCGCGCATTTTTAGGGACTTGCCCTGGAGAATAGATGAGAAAAGCCGAGATAAAGCGAAAGACATCCGAAACGGACATCTCCATCCGCCTGGTGTTGGACTCCATTGAAAAGTCGAGTATAAGCACGGGGGTGCCGTTTTTCGACCATATGCTCGACGCTATGGCGCGCCACGGGCATTTCTTTCTCGATATGGCGTGCGGCGGAGATTACGAACTCGACGACCATCATACCATCGAGGACACGGGTATATGCCTTGGAAGGGCGTTTAAAAAGGCGCTCGGCGACAAGGCCGGTATCGCCAGATTCGGTCACTCCGCGGTTCCGATGGACGACGCGCTGGCAATGAGCGTGGTAGACCTTTCCGGGCGATCGTATTTTTTATATACGGGCCCCGAACTCAGCGGATATATCAACAGGTACAGCGAGGAGCTTACCCTGGAATTTCTGCGCTCGTTTGCGTCGAACGCCGAGATGAACCTGCACGTAATGCTTTTTTACGGAAAAAACCGGCATCACATTCATGAGGCGATCTTCAAATCCCTTGCGGTCGCCCTTGGAAACGCATGCGCGATCCTTCCCGGCCTGGGGGGCATTGTGCCTTCCACCAAAGGCACAATTTCATGAAACGGTCCGAAGATCCCATAGGCCCGACGAGGAAGGCATGCTCGTAATACCGGCGATCGATATAAAGAATGGCAAATGCGTACGTCTAATACAGGGCGACCCCGAAAAGGAGACGGTTTATTCCGACGACCCGGTGGAGCAGGCCCTCGAATTCCAGCGGTTGGGCGCAAGGCTAATACATGTAGTCGACCTGGACGGCGCATTCGAGGGAAGACCGGTTAGCTTCGATCTTGTAAAAACGATACAGAAATCGCTTTCCATTCCCATTGAGATCGGCGGCGGCATCCGCGATTTGGACGCGATACGCGCGTATATAGACGCCGGAATAAAGCGCGTCATATTAGGCACCGCGGTACTGGAGGGCGATCCCAAGACCATTGCCGAACGGTATGGAAGCAACATCGTCGCCGGCGTGGACGCCAGGAACTCGAAGGTCGCGACCCATGGCTGGAAAAACCTTACTGGCGTGGACGCGGTTGGCCTAATTAAAGAATTGAAAAAAATAGGCATTACGGAGATAATCTATACCGATATATCGACTGATGGCATGCTCGGCGGACCGAATATCCGCGCCATGGAGAACATCCTTGACGAGGCGCCGGGTGTTTCCCTGGTTGCATCCGGAGGTGTTTCCTCCCTGGAGGATATTGAAAGACTCGCCGCCCTAGCAGGCCGGGGACTCAAAGGCTGCATAGTCGGAAAGGCCATTTACGACGGACGGGTAAACGCGGCCGAGGCGCTCTCGATATACTGAAAGCGCACGGCGCAAGTGGGCCGGCAAAGGCCGGGCCTATCTCGATGTGTCTGGTGCCGACCGGATGAATGAAGATAAAGAATATGAAGTTCAGTTAAAACTGCCTATTGAAATAGAGCAATACGAGCGTAAGATATACGATCTCAAACAGCTCATCGAGATAGGCAAGGGGCTGAACTCCACCCTCGATTATAACACGCTCATCGAATCGATACTGCTCACCTGCATGGGGCAGATGCAGCTTTTCAAGGCGGGTATATTCCTCAAAAAAACCATAGGCTCCGAAGCCTACGTCCTGCACAGGAACTATAAGGGATTCGAACTCGATCACACGATCGAGTACGGAATTGCCGTCGATTCAAGCCTGATCGCCTTCCTCGAGCGAAAGCTTCGATGCTATACAATGGAGGATTTCGTCGCCATTTTCGGCGATGACCCCGCGATGAACACGCTCTATACCATCATGCCTACGCTTATCGTGCCGCTGCAGGGCAAAGGGAAGCTCAACGGGATCATCATCCTGGGGGAGAAAATCAACGAGCTGCCTTTTTCCGAATCAGAAAAGGAGTTTATGATCAATATATCGTCGCTCGCCGGCATTGCCATACAGAATTCGTATCTTTACGAGATGGCGACGACCGACATGATGACAAGGCTCAAGATACACCATTATTTTCAGGCGGCACTTGCCGAAGAGAGGGAGCGTTCCGTCCGGCAGAAGACGCCGCTCTCCTTAATAATGATGGATATCGACCATTTTAAAAAGTTCAACGACGAGTACGGTCACACGTGCGGAGACGAGGTGCTTAAAAACGTGGCCGCCATCGTGATGCAGAACGTCCGCCAGATAGACCTTGCCGCGCGCTACGGCGGCGAGGAGTTTGCGGTAGTGCTTCCCGGCACGACGCGGGACGCCGCGATCATCGTTGCCGAACGCATCCGCGCGCATGTAGAGAAGGCCCTTGTGCCGTGCGACGGCGAAAATCTGGGGGTCACCATATCTATAGGGATCGCTGAATTCAAGCCGGGCCAGGACCGGGACAATAAAAGCCTTATAGAGAGGGCCGACAAGGCTCTTTATCTATCCAAGGCTACCGGCAGAAACAGGGTCTCGTTTTTATAGATTAGACGGAAAAGTACTTGCAATTAGCTTCGAACGGACGTATTTATTTCAGTACGCGGGACCGAACGAGGCCGCGGTTTATACGGAATACTGGAGCGGACAATGAAGTCAGGACATCTCAATGCCGATTCTTACGGCCGGGTACGGAGCGGATGGAAGCGCACGCTGGCGCTTGTTTTGCTTGGATTCTTTACGGCGCATTTCCACCTGCTTCCTTCCCTGTACGCGGTGACAGTGGAGGAGGCCGCCGGCAGAAGGGAGCGCACGGCGCCCCAGTACTATGACGAGCTCGGAACGAAAGCCCAGGAGCGCAGGGATTCCAAGGCCGTTCCACAGGAAAAGGACCCAAGGCTGGCCTGCATGCTCTCGCTTATAGTCCCCGGCGGGGGGCATATCTATCTGAAAGAGGACCTCAAGGGGATTTCGTTCTGCCTGCTCTCCGTTGTGGGTTATTCCGCATCAGGCTATTACCTTTACGCGGGACTGTTGGGGGATGGATCGGATACCGAGAAGAAAACGAAGTTGATTGTCTCAGGGCTTCTATTCGTCATAGCCGCGATTATCCACGTAGTGGGGATGGTCGAGGCGTACAATGACGCGATCGAAATCAACGAAAAGCGCTTTTATTACGGATCAGGGCGCTCGCTTTCGCCGTATGTCGCCGTTGTGGAAAATCAGCGGGGAGATTGACGATCTTGCCGGATTCGGCCGGTTTAAATAATCGATGTCGGCGTGTCCCGGGCGTCCCTTCGCAATGCGTAAAATGCACACCGGGTTTTTTATAACAAGTGAAAGGACATAATTATTTGGTTGACGTAAAATGGCGTACTGTTGTACTGTGTCCCCGCTTCGGGGCCCATAGCTCAGTCGGTTAGAGCATCTGACTCATAATCAGAGGGTCCAAGGTTCGAATCCTTGTGGGCCCACGTAAAGGGGAGCCAGGCTCCCCTTGCTATTATATCGGAAAGGACATTTCAGGATAACAGGGTAAGAAAACAATGTATGCGATCGTTGAAATAGGCGGCAAGCAGTATAAGATCGAAAAAGACATGGTGCTAAATGTCGACAGGACGCTTCAGGGCAAAACGGACAAGCTCGCCATCGAAAAGGTGCTCATGCTGGTGGACGGCGAAAAGATCATGGTCGGCAAGCCCTACCTGGGCAACGTGAAGGTTTCGGCCTCGATACTCGGAGAGGTAAAAGGCAGGAAGGTGCGCGGAGTGAAGTTCAAGAGGAGAAAGAACTACACCCGCACACTGGGCTTTAGGCCCCGCTATCTGCAGGTCAAGATTCAGGACCTCGCGCTGCAGTAATACGGTGGTCCGCGTCACTCTCGAACGCATCGCCGCGGTTTCGGGGGGCGAGAATAAAAGGCTGATGCTTCGGGTGGAAGGTCATTCCGGATTCGGAGCAAGTGGAAACGATGTAGTATGCGCGGGGATTTCGGCGATAACCCAAACCGCGCTTGTCGCAATAACGAAGGTCGCGGGGATACGACAGGATCTGGACCACGGAGAGGGGTTTCTTGAGTCACGTATAGAGCTTGACGGGCTCGATGAATCCCGAAGAAATTCGCTCAATGTAATCATCGATACGATGCTCGCGGGGCTCGAGGAGATAGAGAAGGAAAATCCGGGAAGTCTCTCGATAAGTATTCGCCGGACATGAAGCCGCCCCGGGGCGGTGGATCGATATAACGGTTAAAGAGGTGCGTAATGGCTCATAAAAAAGGCGGCGGTTCAACCCGCAACGGACGCGATTCAAAATCAAAACGTCTGGGCGTCAAGAGGTTCGGCGGCCAGGCTGTAAAGAGCGGAACCATAATCGTGCGTCAGCGCGGTACCAGAATACACCCGGGCCTCAATGTCGGCAGGGGCGGGGACGATACCCTTTTTGCGACCGTTGACGGTGTGATTAAATTTGAATTCGTCAACAAGACCAGGAAAAGGGTTTCCGTTTATCCCGTGTCCTGATAAATCCCAAGGCGCGGACGCGGCGCCGGGCATTCGACCGTCAGGGCTCGATAAAGTGTGAGATCGCGTGTCGTGGGGGCGCATCAATCGGCGTCCCGTCGGCACGCGATTTATCATTTATAGACATTTAAGGAAAGTGGCCAGATTCACGGATTCAATACGCATCATCGTTCGGGCGGGCAAAGGCGGCGCCGGAGCGGTGTCCTTTTTTCGCGAAAAATACCTGCCCAAGGGCGGTCCGGACGGAGGGGACGGCGGCAAGGGCGGCGATGTATATATTGAGGCCCGCAATTCATACCATAACCTTTCACATTTTTTCCGGGACAGGGTGTATAAAGCGGAGAACGGCCGACAGGGGATGGGAGCAAATCGAAACGGCAGAACCGGCGCCGATCTCGTTCTCCGCGTTCCGCCGGGTACCGAGATCATCGATGAGGAAACATCGGAGGTCCTCTTCGATCTCACCGAGGAAGGCGAGCCGGTGGCTGTCGCCCTGGGCGGGATGGGCGGGAAGGGAAACGCGTTCTTCAAGTCGTCCACGAACCAGACGCCCAGGTACGCCCAGCCCGGAATGCCGGGCGAGGAGAGAGCGCTGTGCCTAAATCTGAAGCTCATCGCGGATGTGGGCCTTGTTGGGCTTCCTAACGCGGGAAAATCCACCCTGCTTTCCAGGCTGACCAACGCAAAACCGAAGATCGCCGATTACCCGTTTACGACGCTCATTCCAAACCTCGGAATCATTCAGCGCGCCGATGGAAGCAGCATACGGATAGCCGATATTCCGGGAATTATCGAGGGGGCGCACCGGGGACTGGGACTTGGGCTTTCATTTCTGCGCCACATCGAACGGGTGAGGGCCATCCTCTTCCTTGTCGATATTAACGACGATGATCCCGCGTATGCGCTCCGATTGCTTCGCTCGGAGCTGGAGACCTACAACCCGGCATTGACACTAAGGCCCTCGGCGGTGCTTCTCAGCAAAGCGGATCTGGGCGGGGAGGGGGTCGAGGTTAGGGTCGGATCGCTTCTCCCGGGCGAAAGGCTGATGCCGATATCGTCGCTTACCGGACTGAATCTGGACAGGGTAGTCGAACTTATAGAAGAGCTCATGGGGTGATGTATGCCGAGGAAGGGACTGCTTAAGGGCCTGAAGAGGATCGTTGTCAAGATAGGCACATCCCTCATCACCGAGGACGGCAAGATTTCCCGGCGCTGTATCGAACGCCTCGTTGTGGACCTCGTGGCGCTCATGGAAAGAAAATACCAGGTGGTGGTGGTGACCTCCGGCGCGATCAGCGCCGGCGCGGGAGCGCTTGGGAAAAAGCGGGAACGCTTAAGCATCCCCGAAAAGCAGGCGATGGCCGCGGTGGGACAGAGCATCCTGATGGACGAATACAGGAAGTGCTTCCGCAAGCATGGCCGAGAGATCGGTCAGATTCTCCTAACCGAGGATGACGTCAAACACCGCCGGCGTTTTCTAAACGCCCGGCATACCTTCAATGCGTTGATCGAAATGGGGGTGGTGCCGGTCGTAAACGAGAACGATTCGGTCGCGGTCAAGGAGATACGCTTTGGGGACAACGATACCCTCTCCGCCCATGTGGCCAATATAGTAGAGGCCGGACTGCTGGTAATCCTTTCCGACGTGGAGGGCTTTTACCATGAGCTTGGCGACGATAAGCCGCTGGATGAGATACGCGTTATAGACGATGAGGTGCGCAGGCGCGCTGGCGGCGCGGGGAGCGCGCACGGCACCGGCGGAATGTCCACGAAACTCCGGGCGGCGGAGATAATCATGAAATCGGGCGAACTGATGCTAATCGCTAACGGGCGCAGACCGGGCGTGCTTCAGTCCCTCGTAAGCGGTGAGGTTGTGGGCACGCTCTTTCTCGGCGGGAAAAACCACATGCAAAGCCGGAAGCGCTGGATTGCCTTCAATGTCAAATCCATGGGTTCGATCTCCATAGACAGGGGAGCCGTAGCGGCCCTGGTCGAAAGCAAGAAATCGCTTCTTGCCACAGGGGTTGTGGAGGTGGGCGGAAGGTTTAATCCGGGCGACGCGGTCGATGTACTCGACCCGGCCGGAGAGATTATCGCGAAGGGCATCATAAATTACAGCGCGGCGGAGATGGAGCTGATACGCGGGAAAAAAACGCGCGAAATCCGGGAAATCCTTGGAGGAACATACTACGAGGAAGTGATCAACCGCGATGACATGATAATATACGAGCAAATGTAGGGATTATGGTTGAAATAATCATGGGCTGCTGTTATTCGCCCTGTAACAATCCCCAAAGGCGGCGTTCAAATCGCAAGTACCGCCATTTCGAGTTTATTCTGCATTCGGGCGTCATCCCCATGTTCCGCTATTGGAAACCTGTCACGGATGGACGGTATGCCTTTAAATGAAGCGACACGGCGGCCGAGCGTCGCGCATCAGATTTTTTTAGGAGTTTTCAATGGTAGACAAGATCCTAAGCATATTCTTCGGAACCAAACACGAGCGGGATATTAAGAGGCTACGGCCGCTGATCGCCCGGATAAACGACCTGGAACCGGCCATTAAAGCCCTCTCCGATGATCAGATGCGGGCCAAAACAACCGAGTTTCGGGGCAGGTTGGAGAAAGGCGAATCCCTCGACGACATTCTGCCCGAGGCCTTTGCGCTTGTGCGTGAGGCGTCGGTCCGCACGCTTGGCATGCGTCACTTCGATGTCCAGATGATGGGTGGGGTTGTGCTCCATCAGGGCAAGATATCGGAGATGAAGACGGGGGAGGGGAAAACCCTGGTGGCGACGCTGCCGGTTTACCTCAACGCCCTGGACGGGCGCGGCTCTCATGTGGTGACGGTAAACGATTACCTGGCCCGCCGCGACGCCGAGTGGATGGGGCCGATCTATCGCTTCCTCGGGCTTACGGTCGGAATCATCCAGCACGACATGGACCACGGAGAGCGCCAGAGGGCCTATGGCTGCGACATCACCTACGGGACCAACAATGAATTCGGCTTCGACTACCTTCGCGATAACATGGTGGAGCACAGGAGCCTCAAGGTGCAGCGAATGCTCAATTTCTGCATCGTGGACGAGGTCGACTCCATTCTGATAGATGAGGCGAGGACGCCGCTCATCATCTCCGGCTCCACGGACGAGTCGACCAAAAAGTACTACCTGGTCAATAAGATCATACCAAGTCTTATCGAGGGCGAAGACTACGAGGTAAACGAAAAGGACCGAAACGCCCTCCTCACCGAACAGGGGGTCAAGCACGTCGAGCGCCTGCTCAAGCTCGACAACCTCTACGATAATCAGAATATCGAGCTGGTCCACCATGTAAGCCAGGCCCTCAAGGCCCACACCCTTTTTCAGCGCGACGTGGACTATATAGTGAAGGAGGGCCAGGTCGTCATAGTGGACGAATTTACGGGACGCCTCATGCCGGGCAGGCGCTATTCCGACGGCCTGCATCAGGCGCTGGAGGCCAAGGAGAACGTAACCATCGCGCGCGAAAGCCAGACCCTGGCCACGGTCACCTTTCAGAACTTTTTCAGGATGTACAACAAGCTGGCCGGCATGACCGGTACGGCGGACACCGAAGCGGTGGAATTCAAGAAGATATACGGGCTCGACGTGGTGGTCGTTCCCACGAACGAAGAGATGATACGAAGGGATTACCCCGACCGGGTATACCGCACGGAGCGGGAGAAGTTTAACGCGATAGTCTCCGAGATAGAAGAGCTACGGTCGCGCTCCCAGCCGGTGCTCGTGGGGACCATCTCCATCGAAAAATCGGAAAAGCTGTCCAATATGCTAAGGCAGCGGGGCATTCCGCATAACGTCCTCAACGCAAAATACCACGAGCGGGAGGCCCAGATCGTGGCCGAGGCCGGCCGTCCCGGCGCCGTTACAATAGCCACCAACATGGCGGGACGCGGGACCGACATAGTGCTGGGCGGCAGGCGCGGATATATCGACGACATGGAGGCCCATGTTCCCGTGCATGGCGCGGAGGCATGGAGCGAATTCAAGCTCGCTATCCTTGCCGGCAGGATGGAAGACTCCCGGGCGCTCGCCGCGGGCATGATGGGACAGGATAAAAGCAGGGCCGAGAACGTTCTCCGCCTGGCGAGGGAATGGACGGATAACCATAACAGGGTGGTGGAGGCCGGAGGTCTGCACATCCTGGGGACAGAACGCCACGAGTCCAGGCGGATCGACAACCAGCTTCGAGGACGATCGGGAAGGCAGGGAGACCCGGGATCTTCCCGTTTCTACCTGTCCCTGGAGGACGACCTCATGCGCATTTTCGGTTCTGAGAGGATCTCCTCGGTCATGCAGAGGCTTGGCATGGAGGAGGGCCAGGAGATAGAGAGCAATATGGTCTCCAGGGCCATAGCGAACGCCCAGAAGCGTGTGGAGGGGCGCAACTTCGAGATACGCAAACATCTTCTGGAATACGACGACGTGATGAACTCCCAGAGGGAGTTTATATATCGCGAACGCTCCGACCTTCTGGAGGGCGAGGACATTTCCGAAAACATACGCAATTATATCCGAAGCGCCTGCGAGATCGGAGTGGAGATATACTCCGAAGGGAAAAAACACCCCGAGGACTGGGACATCGACGGCCTGAGGTCGTGGCTGCGAAGCACATTTCTTGTCGATCTGGACGACGATGCCGCCGATCCGCACAAACTGTCCTACAGGGATTTTGTCGATGCGGTTCGGAACAGAACTCTACTGGAATATGAGAAGAAGGAGAGGGAGGTCGGCTCCGAGCCGATGCGCGCGGTGGAAAGAATGATCTCCCTGCAGGTTATAGATACGAAATGGCGGGAGCATCTGCTGTCCATGGACGAGCTGAGGGACGGTATCTGGGCGGTGGGCTACAGCGAGCGGAATCCGCTCGTCGAATACAAGCTTCGCGCCTTCGACGCATTCAATATGATGCTCGAGAGGATGCGCCAGGATATAGTGGAATTCCTCATGAAGGTTCAGATAAGGGAGAGTGTCGAAGAGGAGGTCGAGTATAAGAGGCTGGGGCAGGAAATGCGCCCGGAGATAGGCCAGTTTGAGGAAGGCGGAATTCTACATTCACCGCAACCCGTCCAGGTGCGACATGGCGGGGAGTCCGACTCGGCTCCTGTTTCGGGCGGCGTCAAACGCAAGAAGACCCGCAGGAGCCGGAGGGGTTGATCATGGCCGGAACTCTTATGAAGAGTGTCTCGGGAATACGAGGAGTGGTTGGGGACGGCCTTACGCCGGAGCTCGTTCTTAAAGTCGCGTCCGCCTTCGCATGCCAGTGCCGGGGGAAACCCGTGGTCGTTGGGCGCGACAGCAGACCGACCGGCGCCGCCATCTCCGAAATGGCCTGTTCCGCGCTCGCAATGCACGGCTGCGATGTACTGGACGTGGGAATAGTCCCCACTCCGACCGTGCAGATCATGGTGGAAGAGACCGCCGCCGGAGGAGGAATGGTTATCTCCGCCTCCCACAACCCGATCGAATGGAACGCCTTCAAGCTCATCGGAAAGAAAGGCACCTTTCTGGACCAAAGAGAAATCGAAAAATTTTTCGATCTGATGGAAAAAGAGCATCCTCCTAAGAGGTGGAACGCCTTCGGCGCAATTTCGCGACGCGCCGACGCCGCCGATATTCACATAGAGCGCGTGCTTGCGGTAGTCGACGCCGGCGGGATCTCACGGAATCGCTTTCGGGTGGCGCTCGATTCGGTCAACGGCGCAGGCTCCATAATCACGCGCCGACTGCTCGAAAGGCTTGGCTGCGAGATCGTACCGGTTCATTGCGAGATTACCGGCTCTTTCCCGCGCGGCGCCGAGCCTTTGGCGGAAAACCTTACGGACCTCTGCGAGGCGGTGCGCTCTTCCGGCGCCGATATAGGTTTTGCGCAGGACCCCGACGCGGACAGGCTCGCGATAGTCGATGAAAAGGGCATTCCGATCGGCGAGGAGTACACACTGACCCTGATTGCCGAGCATCTGCTTTCCAAACGCCCGGGAAGGGTTGTCGTAAACCTTTCCACTACTCGGGCGATAGAGGAGGTCGCCAAACGTCACGAGTCCCCGTTTACGCGCACCCGTGTAGGCGAGATCAATGTGGTTGAGCGAATGCGAAAGCTGGGGGCCAGGATCGGCGGAGAGGGGAATGGTGGGGTGATTGCCCCGGAGGTGCATCTCGGGCGCGACAGCCTTGCGGGAATTGTCTATGTTTTGGAAATGATGGCCGAACGAAGAAGGCCCGTTTCGGAACTGGCAGGGGCTCTGCCCCGTTACGTCATGAAAAAGGGCAAGGTGCCGCTGCCCCCCGGGGCCGACACCAGCGCGGCACTGGCGGCGGTATCATCGGAGTTTCGCGGCGAGCGAATCAGCGATATTGACGGCCTGAGAATCGATTTCGTACGCCAGGGCCCGTTTGCGGGAGGATGGGTCCACCTGCGGTCATCGAATACCGAACCCATCTTCCGCGTAATCGCCGAAGGCAGGGACGGAACGCAGGCGGAAGACATCTACAGGTATTTTGCCCGCATGTTCAAATAATGGGCCCGAGTCCGAGCAACTCCGCCAGGGCCGCCAGAACGACAGCCGTATCCCCCAGATCGTCGAGATAAAGGTCCGGATTGCGCTCCAAAAGCTCTTCGCGGGAGGCCCAGCCCGTACCCACGGCCATGGTCCTGGCGCCCGACCGCCGGCCGCACTCCACGTCGTGGACCGTATCGCCTATTACAATCATGTCCTCGAAGGCGATGTCCACCCCGAATATACCGCGAATCTTCCGGCGCGCTATGGGCGGCATTTCGTTTCGGTCGGCCGTGTCGCCACCGAAAACACCGAATGTAAAGTACCTGTTCAATCCGAACCGGGAGAGTTTAATCCGGGCTCCTCTTTCGAAATTGCCGGTAAGGAGTCCAATGAAAAGACCGTCAATCGCGGAGAGTTTTTCGAGCAGGTCGACAATGCCCGGCAAGAGCAGCGCCTCGTGCTCGTGGATCGTTCCGGAAAGATATTCGGTATAGCGCTCCTCGAGCTCATCGATGCGGGAGTCTATTTCCGCGCGCTCGAATCCGACACTGGTAAGGGATTCGTATAGTATTAGGGGATCTGTTTTCCCCTGAAAATTGACTTCCGGCATGAGCCCGATCGTGCCGAAGACCTCCATGCAGGCCCGTTCCAGAGAAAGCCGCCCCGCTCCATGGCACTTGAGTATGGTGCCGTCGATATCGAAAAGTGCGGCCTTTTCCATTCGCATATCCAATAGCCTTTTAAAGTTTCCGGAGAAATTATGGCCGGCTCCCGCAGGCGGTAAAAAGATTATCGAGAAGCGGCATTGCTTCCGATGATTATAGCATAAGATGGGGAAAAGCCCATTTAAACTCAAATGAAAACAAGCCCTGGCCTGGATCGACCATGCCGGCGCGACGGGCAAATATATCGGGAGGCGGAGAATAATCAATGGAAAAACTTGACCACGATATCGAGCGATCGGCGCGAAAAGTCTTCCGGCTCTTCTTCGGCAGCAGACTCTATTTAAGAAAAAAGCCGGGCAGCCTCCAGGGCGATCTGGTCGGAGTGGACATGCGAATGAGCTATCATGGCGACAGGGTCCTGTCCCTGCACATGGAACGGCGCATGCTCGACTCGCTGAAGGAGCGCATGGGGGCAACGGGGGGCAATGGCGAGGTGGACTATGATTTCGTGGGAGAGATGGCCAATATAATCGCAGGCGGCGCGCTTACGGCAAGCAATGAGGCCGCAAGCATCCATCCTCCGGAGAGGGCCAGCGTCCTGGCGGACGGCCCGCATGTAAATCGGAAGGTATTCTCTTCGCGCATGGGCAGGTTCTGCATCTCGATCGGTGATTGCGCCGTTCAGTGAGACGTTTCGGTCCCGCCGCGCCCCTCGTAAGGGTCATTAAATCCGGAATAGAGCGGTTCATCCATCATCCGCAATACGAGTATAACGAAATTGAAAAGAAAGCCGGTGGCCAGAAGCCTGCCGGCGTTTTCATCGCGTTTGAAAAGCTCGAATACCTGGTGGGTGACGAATATGCAGTTGTCCATTATCTCTTTCAGAACAGCCTCGTTGTGGAGCTCCTCGGAGGTGTCCCTGGGAATAGATGGGGAGTGGATCGACTCGCGGATTATTGAGCGGGCAAGGGAGTTCAGAAACGCGTCGATATCACGGTTGTAGGGTACTTCGAAACCGTTTTTCAGCTTTATCATTCCAGATAAGTGAGACGTTCATCCTTTTTTCTGGATTTCCTCGTATTTCTGCTTGAAGAGGCGCCCGAAGACGGAACCCTCCTCCGGGGAGGCGGCGCTTTTCATGAACTTCTCATACTCCTGGCGCTCCTCCTTTCGGACGGCGCCCGTTTCGCTTAGGGTCAGCCTTTTATTTGACCTGTCGAGCGATTTGATGATGGCCTTTACCTCTTTCCCCGCGGGATACGCGCTCTGGAGATCGGCGCCGCGCGGCTGTGCGCATTCCTCTCGTGGGATGAAGCCGAGCATGCCGTTGGAAAGCCTGGCCGTAACGCCGTTGGAGCGGACCGATTCCACCGTGGCGCTGAAAATGGAATCGAGCAGATGGGATGTATCCGCCTGCCATGGGTCCGCTTCGCCGGTGAGGAGCTCGAGCGATATCTTCCTCTCTTCGGTGTCTATTTCGACGATCTTTACGTTGACGGAGGCGCCGATCCTTACGGCCTCTTCCGGCCTGTTGACGCGTCTCGTATAACTCATTCTTGAAACGGGGAGGAAGCCCTCGATGCCCGCTTCGATTTCGACGAACGCCCCGCTTTTTATAATATTTGCGACGATGCCCTGTATCTCCATGTCCGCCGCGTAACGCCCTATATTCTCCCAGGGGTGGGGTTGCGCCTGGCGTATGCTGAGGCTGTGCCGGCGGTTCTCCCAGTCCACGGACAGCACGAGGGCGCGGATTTCGTCGCCAATGGAGTATGAGTCCATGCCTTCGGATCTGCTCCACGAAACCTCCGCCCTGGGGACCAGCGCCTCCACTCCGTCGAGATCCACAAAGAGGCCGAATTTTTGGCGCGACGACACCCTTCCGGTAACGACATCGCCGACTTTTAGGGATTCGCGGAGCTCGTTTTCCCTTCGCCTGCGGGTTTCCTCGAGAAGAGCGCGGCGCGAAAGGACGATATTGCGTCCCTTTTCGGTCACCCTGGACACCTTGAAGGCAAAGGATTTGCCGACAAGGTCCTCCGGATTGGATGGGGATTTGAGGTCCATCTGTGAAAACGGACAGAAGCATTCAATCCCGGACAAGGAAACTCGATACCCGCCGTTGGTCGTGGAAACTACGGTGCCTTCGACCGGGATGCCATTTCTATGGGCCGTCTCGATGACCTCCGATGATACGGCGCCTTTTCCGATTCGGGTTGTAAGTAAAATCTCTCCGCGGCGTACCGATACAACGTAGGCGCGGACGGTGTCTCCAACAGAGATATCGGGAAAACCTTTATCGTCCTGGAATTCCTTTATATCGATTACAGCTTCGCTTTTTCCCGCCATATCTATAAAGACGCTGTCGGCCGTTATGTAAACGACCCTGCCGTTTATCTCGTCGCCTACGGAGAAACCGTCATTTCCCTTCAAAGACTCTTCCAGTAGCGCGGAAAAGTTTTCCTGGTCCATTCTTTCCTCGTCCATTGCCTGTTCCGGTGCCGATTTGATGTCTGTATGCTTTGAATCCCCATCTTCCTGTCAAATAATAATTTTTGCGCCAGGAGCTAATTTTTTCGCCCCGATATAAAATCATTGACATTCTGGATAAAGAATAAGCATATTTATAGGGCAATATCCACCGGGCCATTGCCTTGGTATTACAGTCGCACTATAAAAAAGGGGAGTCAACAATGAAAAGATATCTGATTGCGGGGCTTGCCGTGCTGCTTACGACATCGGTGTCGTTCGCGCAGGATTCGGCCAAAGCGAAACAGAAAACTACGCAGGAATATATCGCCGATCTGTCGGGAAGCGACGAGGCCGCTGTAATAACGGCCGCGGACAAGCTAGGAGACGACGGCGAGAAGCAGGCCATTCCCGCCCTGGGGCTTGTTATAAAGAACAATTCCAGCGCAAAGGCGAGGATGCACGCCTGTGTTGCCCTCGGTTTGATCGGCGATGAGGCCGGGGTGGATTTTCTGAACGGAGCCCTGCTTAACGATTCGAGCCCCGATGTGAGATACGCCGCCATTCTGGCGATTTCGAGGGTCGGATCGACAAAATCGATCGATGCCCTTAAGTCGGCGAAAGAAAAGGAATCGGACCCTTATATTAAAGATTATATTGACAAAATGGAAGCCAAAATGAAAAAGAAATAGCTCAGTCCCATAAAGGGGGAGTTCGTCCCGCACAGGCGGGCATTACAGGGCATGCGGCGATTGGCGAAGCCGCATGCCTTTTTAATATTAGGGTGGGTTAGTCTACTTGGACAGAAAGGACGTAAAATATCTCGTATTCGACATAGAATCGGTTCCCGATGCCCGTCTGATTAAAATGGTCAAGTTCCCCGGACAGGAGCTCGACGACGCGACGGCGATAGCGAATTTTCAGGAGGAGGTGCTGGCAGTCACCCAGGGCGCATCGTCGTTTATTCCGGTGACCTTCCAATACCCTGTTTCCATCTGTGTAGCCAAGGTTGGCGAGAGGTTCAACCTCGCAGAGATGGTTTCCCTGGATTTTCCGAGGTTTAGGCCGGGCGAGATGACCCGGCTTTTCTGGGACGGCGTGGAGAACAGCTATCCCGAGGCCTCCCTCGTCAGCTTCAATGGAAGGGGGTTCGACATCCCGCTGCTGGAGCTAATGGCCTACCGGTACGGTGTCCCGATAAAGAGGCAACTTAAGGACAAATTCGGCGCACGATACAGGTTTGGGACCCGGCACATAGATCTGCACGACTGGCTTTCCAATTACAACGCGATCAAAATGCAGGGTGGGCTCAATCTGCTTGCCAAGGTGCTCGGAAAGCCGGGGAAGATGGGGACCAGCGGTAACGAGGTGTATCCCCTGTTTCTGGAGGGGAAAACGGGTGAGATAAACGATTACTGCATTCACGACGTGCTCGACACATATTTCGTATTTCTACGGACAAGGGTGATGACCGGAGAGATTACACTCCAGAGGGAACAGGACATAGTAAAGGAAACCAAGAAATTCCTTGAGGAGAGCGTAACGCGAACTCCGGCCTTCGCAAAATATCTGAGAAATTGGGGGGACTGGGAGCCCTGGCCCTAAGGGACGGCCGCCTTTTTATAACGATAATTCCGGAGAATTGGGTTTTCTCGCCCGCCGAAGGCGGGCTGGAAACACAAATATCGATTATACCGGTAGTTTCAATTAATTGGGAATCTTCAAATTGAGATTTTAGAGGTTCTATTTATAAGGAAACCTGTAATTATTGGGTTTTCTCGCCCGCCGAAGGCGGGCTGGAAACACAAATATCGATTTTACCGGTACTTACAATTTACTGGAATGTTGAAAATCGAATTTTTGAGGTTCCCTTGTAATAAATTATTGGATGAGCGGTGAATTACGGAGTATATGTATTAAAAGGGCGAGAAAACGACCCGGCCGACCGCATATGTCCACAAAGATAAAATTCGATTACCAGAGCGTTATAAACGCGATACCGAGCGCCGTTATCGTCATCGACAGGAACAAGACGGTAATCGGAATAAACAATTTTGCCCGCCGCCTATATAGAAATTCGGACCTTATAGGAAAAAGCTGTTCGGAGATATTCAGCCACTGCGCCCGCCGCGGCTCGAACTGCCCGGTCGACAACATGGATTTCGTCATTCCCACCGGGATGCTAAAGACCAGACAGAAAATACGGATCAGAGAATACGAGGAGGACGTGCGCTGTCGCATCATTCATGCGGAGATAGAAAACGGCGACAAGGGCCATGTATTCCTGCACATCATCCTCGACAGGGACCTCATGGCGCGCGAGAAACTGGTAGAGCTCGAGAAAAACCTCACCATAACGACTCTCACCGCGGGAATCGCGCATGAGTTCAACAATATGAACGCGGGAATTCACGGGCTTGTCGAACTTGTTCTGTCCCAGGCCGACCTTTCACGCGAGACGGCAAAGGATATGAGCACCATCCTGAAAATTATTCGACGGGCGAGCCATCTGATAGACCAGTTGCTAATTTTCGCCAATAAAAAGCCCTCGAAGCGCGTGCTGGAAAACCTCGAGAACATCGTCGATGGATGCGTCAAGATATTGAGGCCCGAATTCTCGGCCCAGGGCATAAACATCGAGGTCATCCGCAGGGGCGCCCTGGAGGAAATGTTCCTCGACGCCAACAAAATCAGCCTTGCCTTGATGAATATAATGATAAACGCCCGCGACGCCATGATCGAAAGCCCCGAAAAGAAGATCACAATAGAGACGGGCAGGGAGGAGGGCCAGGGATACGTGCGTATCCGTGACAGGGGCGCCGGCATACCGCATGAGACGCAGGATCGGATATTCGACCCGTTCTACACCACGAAGGGATCGCTGGGGTCGAGCTCCATTCCGGGCACGGGCCTGGGTCTTTCGGTCGCTACGGGAGTCATCAAGGAGCATAACGGCACAATCGAGGTGGAAAGCGAACACGGGCGCGGATCGACCTTCATCATCAAGATACCGATCAACACGACGGAAGCGCTCGATCGGGAGGTATCGCAGAACTACACAGAGTACGATTTCGTCGGCAAAAAGATACTGGTTGTGGACGACGAGGTTGAGCTAAACAACCTGTTGGTCAGGGCGCTCGCCTCAAAAAACGCCGACGCGAGATCGGAATACTCCGGCGCCAGGGCGATAGATTTCGTCGAAAGGGAGCCGGTCGACCTCATGCTTCTCGATATTCAGATGCCCGACCTCAATGGCTGGGACGTGGTGAAGCATTTCAAGACGAAAAAGAACCGTCCCGGTATAATCATTATCTCGGGTAATTTTCTGGTGATGGACGCCTCCGAGACCCGCTTCGTCGAGAAGGTCCTTATTAAACCGTTCGATCTCCAGGAGCTGTTCCAGGCTGTCAGGGAAGTGCTGGAGGACAAGTGACCGATTAAAAGGCGCTTGCGTTTCCAGTGCCTGCCGAATAGCCTTGCTCTCCTGATTTGCGCGTATGACCGAACTGTAACCGTCCGGTAACGCGAATAAGCCAAAAGGGGTTTATTTTATGGGAATGACCATTACCGAAAAAATACTTGCCGCGCACGCCGGAAAGGACTCGGTGGCCCCCGGCGAGCTCATCGAGGCGCGAGTGGACCTGGTGCTGGGGAACGATATAACCGCGCCCATCGCCATAAAGGAGTTCCGGGAACTGGGCATAGACGCGGTGTTCGACAGGGAGGCCGTGGCGCTCATACCGGACCACTTTACGCCCAACAAGGACATAAAATCGGCGGAGCAGGTCAGAATACTCAGGGAGTTTGCGAGGGAATTCGGTATCGTTCATTTCTACGACGTAGGGAGGGTTGGGGTCGAACACGCCCTCCTGCCAGAGCTCGGACTTACGCGCCCGGGCATGCTCATCATAGGGGCCGATTCGCACACATGCACCTACGGGGCCATGGGGGCCTTTTCGACCGGCGTGGGCTCGACCGACATGGCGGCGGCGATGGCCACAGGGAAGGCCTGGTTCAAGGTGCCGGAATCGATTAAGTTCGTTTACGAAGGGGCCCTGAACCCATATGTCAACGGCAAAGACCTCATCCTGCACACCATCGGCGATATCGGCGTGGACGGAGCGCTTTACAAGGCCATGGAGTTTACCGGCGAGGCGGTCGCTCAACTCAGCCTGGAGGGCAGGCTCACCATGGCCAATATGGCGATAGAGGCAGGCGGCAAGAACGGCATATTCGCCCCCGACGACAAGACGGTGGCATACGTAAAAAGCAGAAGCTCCAAGCCTTATACGGTATACGCGAGCGATCCGGACGCGCGCTACGCCGAGCTCCGCGAGTACGACGTTTCGAGGATCGAACCCCTGGTCGCCTACCCGCATCTGCCGGAAAACGTGAGACCGGCCCGTGAATCCGGAATCGTTATAGACCAGGTCGTAATTGGCTCGTGCACCAACGGGAGGATAGAGGATTTAAGGGAGGCCGCGGCCATTTTAAAGAACAGAAAGGTGAACGGGAACGTTCGTCTTATAATCATTCCTGCCACGCAGGAGATCTACCGACGGGCCATGGAAGAGGGCCTGCTTGACATATTCGTCGCCGCAGAGGCGGCCGTTTCGGCGCCGACATGCGGCCCCTGCTTGGGGGGGCATATGGGCATCCTTGCGGAGGGCGAGCGCTGCCTTGCCACCACCAACAGGAATTTTGTCGGAAGGATGGGGCATCCCAAAAGCGAAGTCTACCTCGCCGGACCGGCTGTCGCGGCCGCCTCGGCGGTGCTGGGCAGAATCGCCCATCCCGATGAATTGAAATAGGAGGATTCCATGAAAGCCAAGGGAAAGGCCTGGCGCTTCGGCGATGATGTCAATACGGACGAGATAATCCCGGCCCGCTACCTCAATACATTCGATCCGGACGAACTGGCAAGGCATTGCATGGAGGACGCGGACCCCGATTTCATGAAAAAGGCCAAACCGGGCGACATCATCGTCGCCGGAAAAAACTTCGGGTGCGGATCCTCACGGGAGCATGCGCCAATAGCGATAAAGGCGGCACGCATCTCCTGCGTGATAGCGGATTCCTACGCCAGGATTTTCTATAGAAACAGCATCAACATAGGGCTTCCGATCGTCGAATCGGCCGAAGCGGCCAGGGGTATTTCGGAGGGTGACGAAGTGGAGGTGGATTTCGACTCCGGAAGGATTGTAAACCACACGAAGAATGCGGAATATGCGGCAAAACCGTTTCCGCCTTTCATGCAGGACCTCATCGCCAAGGGCGGGCTGATGAACAAGGTTAAAAGCGAACTGGCCGGAAAGGATCACTGAAGGCGGACTATATTTTTACTGTCCGTTACGTCCTTCCCTTTCGACTGAAAGGGTATGACGTACCAGCGGTCCCTTTTGTACTTTCCCAATTGCAGAAGCACCGGATTGGGCAGGTCCTGAATGAATTGCCGGGTGAACTCGAGGTCTATTTTAAGGTCGCCCTCGAGCTCGTTGTTGATGTGGCCGTCGAGCCGGAGGCGTATTTCCGGGGCGGAGAAGAGAAATGAATTTATCTGGTAATCGGACCCGGCAATGGTCAAGTTGCCGTATATCTTGCTGAATTCGAGATCTTTAAGCTTGTACTTGAGGTCTGACAGAAGAATACCCAGTCCGTTCTGAATGCCGGTGTCCACCAGTTTGCCCCTGTCTATGGTAAATTCCATTCTCCCCCTGAACGATTTTCGAAGGTCTATTCTCTCCGACAGGGAGAACCCAATTTCGACGTTGCCGCTGGCAAGGCCGAACATGCGGTCCTTAAAGCGCTCGCTCATTCTGCTGATGTTCTGTACGCGCAGGCGCTCGAAGGAGGCCGAGCACTCCAGCGGGACGGCCGGCGAGCCGAAATCCACCGTGGCCCGGGCGCGGATTTCCCCCCCCATGAATTCCGTCTGTATGGGGCCCGCCTGAAGACGCTTTCGCGCGAACGAATAGCCGGCGGAGGTTTTCCCGAACGAGAGCTCCCCCAGGGTGAGCGCGCCGACGGAAACGGTGCCGCTCACCTCGATCGGGATATCCCCGGCGAAGGGTGATGGCCCCGTGGATTTGGCCCCCTGTCCCTTTCGGGGCTCGGCCGGAAGGGAGAATGCCGCACACGAGGCGTCGGCCCGAAAACGACGGAAGGAGCCGTCGAGGGAGGCAAGCGTAATGTCAACCGGCTGGTTGAAAAGCGATGCCCTTATGCCTGTGGGCTCTATTCGGTTGTTGTTGATTTTTATCGTGGCGCGGGCGTTTTTAAGCAGGGCTTCGCCCGAGCCGTACGACGCGTCTATATTCAGCAGGCCGGAATAGCCGGCCTCCCCCAAGGATAAAACCCCCTTCGCCGTGCCCGAGAGTTCCCCGGGAAGAAACGACAAAATGGGCCGCACATCATCGATACGGGCGTCTATGTCCCTTATACTGAATTTTTTGATATTGCCGTCGAAGTCGAAAAGGAATTCGTCTATCAGAAACGAGGTCGAGAGCACAGACCCCCGAATATTCGAGATAAAGACGCTCTCTCCCGCGATGTTGACCCGGCAGAACCCGTTTACCAGAAGAGGCCTGTCTCCGGGAAGATTGGAGGTTCCTCGTACGGAACCCTCGACCGAGTTGCGGGTGATTACGAGGCCGGTAACCCGGCCGGAAAAATCCTGGTACGGCAGGGACAGATCGGTGCCCCAGCGATAGACCCATTTAAGGGAGCAATGCTCCAGCAATACTTCCCCCGATATCTGAAATCCGCCATCGGGTGTCTTGATCGTTATGTCCGGGCGGACGGCGCCCCTTTTTTCCGGCAGGACGATTGTTGCGTCGGAGAGCCGGAATGATTGATCGCCCGTAAAATCGAGAAGGCCGTTGAGGGAGTATTCCCCCTCGAGCGGTTTGAGTGAAGAGGGCGGGTTCTTTAGGGATATCCTGGCCCGGGTCAGCTTTATGGTGTCCAGACGGGCGGCCACCGACGACTGCTCCCCGGCGGTTAAATCCGTAATGAGGTTCTCGAGATTGGAGGTTCCGTCTTTATAGCAGATGGCGAGGTCGAGGCCGATTATGTGGATGAAGTTGATGTCGAACTCCTTTTTGAAGACAAGCCGGGGCAGCGAGAACCTGATCACCGCGTCGTCCGCGGAGGCCAGAATCCCCGGGCAGTCCCCCGGTCCATTGTGGAGTTTGAGTTTATGAAGGACGATACCCCTGAGGCTGTATTCCAGGGCGTCTATCGAAACACCGCGTTTTAGCTCCTTCTCCGCCATTGCGGAGAGCATGGAAAGCACGCTGTTTACGGGATAAAAATTATACAGAAGTACGGCGCCTCCAATAAGCGCGAGAAGGAATACGGAAACGGAGGCGATGGCGATTTTAAGAATTTTTTTGCGCTTCACGTTTTCGTTCCATGATGGACTTTTTCCGATAGAACTGAACGCTCTTTTCGAGCTCGTCGAGATCGGTGCATATGATTTTTCCTCCCTCGAGCTTGAAGTGTTTGTCCTCGAGGAGCTGGACGGAGAGCATATCAGTCTTCTCGGCGGGCAGTCCGACCATGTTGAAAAGCTCGCGGAAGCCGAATTCGAAATTATGCGACTGCTTGGGGGTGATTTTTATCTTCTGTTTTTCGATCTGGATGAGCAGGGTGTCATATATCCTTCCGAGGTGGTCCCGAATCATCAGATTTTCGAGCTGACGATACGCGGTCCAGATGCGCTCGCTTAAAAGCTGAATGAGGCGCGTGGCAAGCTGTGGTTGCGCCTGAACCATGTTCTCGAAGTTGGACTTGTTGATTGCGAGGAGGGTGACGTCACCGAAGGTGATGGCTGAGGCGCTACGGGGCCTGTTCTCCAGAAGCGCCATTTCGCCGAAGATGTCCCCCGATTTGAGAACGGCGAGGAGCACCTCTTCATCGACTATCTTGGTGATCTTGACCTTCCCGGCCTGGATGATATAAAGCTCGTTACCGGGCTCGTTCTCGCAGAAAATCATGGTATTGTCGCCGTAATTGCGCGTCATAGAGGCGCCCTGGGGGTTTTCGGGCACTTTGAGCGGGGCTTTGAGCGTCTTCAGGCGTTCGAGGGTTCTGTCGCGGTTGGGGCCGGCAGGGCAGTATTGCACGTAGCGCTGAAAGGCGTAGGCCGCGTGGTTGAGGGAGCGTTTCTTGAGATAGTATTCTCCGATATTGTACAGGTGTTCGGGGTCCTCCTCGGCCGTTCCCTTGAAGGTGAGCTGGGTGATCGCCTGGTCGAATTCCCGAAGCTGCTTGCTGAAAAACCGGATGATCTTCATGGCAATGGCGGGGTTTTTCTGGATGAGGATGCCGAACTGATCGCGTTCAACCGAGATGAGGGAGACCCCGGAAAGGCTTACGGCGGTTTCGGTGCGCGCGTGACCGCTCATGCAGCTTACCACGCCGAAGAAATCGCCGGGGCCGAGCATGGAGAAGGGTTCGATTCCCGCGACCGGGTTTTCGCGCATCACCCGGACTTTGCCTTCCCTTATGATGTAAAAATTATTGGAATCTTTCTTACCCTCTACGGTGATAAAGGACTTCGCCATGTAGTTTTCGACTTTAAATTGGGTGGATGCCATTCTTCCTCTTTGCCCTTTGCCGCATAGGTGTTCGAAATCCAAGTAGTCCCAGGGTATCTGTTCCGTATGCCCGCAAGAGGACCGTATCGGACTACAGACAACCGCTTCGGTCCCGTCCCGCGGGCCGCGCCGCGTTTCTATTGTGCGATCTTAGTTAAAATCGGCATAAAATCAAGTCATTTCAAGGATTTTCCGGAACAATATTTCGTTCGTTCCGAATTTAAAGCGGAGGATGATGGAGGAGTGTTCGCCGGGTCGGAGTACGGGGTCAGTCGCTGGTTAGATATTTTTCCAGGTATTCGGTGAGGTCGTTTACGTTTTTACGGATCATTGATTTGAATTCGGGCGGGATGTTCTGCGACATTACCACCTTGTAATAGTTGATGGCGTCTTTGACCTTCCTTTTTTTTAAATATTCGGATGCTCGTTCAAGCATAGGCTTATACTTGTAGTAGGAGTACTCGAGGATGTTCTTCTCGCGCGCCAGGCTGAATTCGTCCGGGAGTTTGGAAAAATCGTAGCTTACCTTCAATATGGGCAGTTCACGTGCCTTTCGCCTGTTGTGCTGAAGGAATTTGCGGTAAAAGCGCTCCTCGTCCTCTCTTTTCCTCTCCTTCTCGGAGTCGCGCGCGTCGTATTCAAGCGCTTCACCCGGGCGTGAGTCGCCGATGATCTGGATATCGTCCTTCTTCCCGGTATCTTCGCTGAGTATCTTCTCGAAAATGTCCTCGTCCGTAAGGCTCTCGGCAGGCTGTTCCTCGTCCTTCCCATAGCGGCTTAGAAGCTCCCACTCGTCCGGGGTCTCCTTCTCGTCGCGCGTGAAGGTCTCCCTGCGGAAATCCTCAACCTCCTCGCCTTTTATGGGTTCCGGCTGGACCGGGCCGGGTGGGGCCGAAGCGGGCCTGGTCTGGGTGCCGGAAGGCGGAGTTTTAGATGGTTCTTCAGGGGATGGGCTCCCGCCTCGCGCCGGCAGCTTTTCCAGTATCTCTAAAATGGGCTTTGGATCGAGCACTACGGGCAAGGGGGACTCGTATTTCGCCTCTATGATCGCAGGCCTTCGTTGGACATCCTGCACGGCCTTATGGGCGGCGAGGTCCCCGGAGAGCCCGTCCAATCGATGTTCGAGGCGCTCGACCTCGTCCCGGTAGCGGTCGATCTTTTCGTCGCTTAACAGGGACGGTTTATCGAGATTTAGCTTGACGGATATCCGCTCCGCGAGCTGGTCCATATCGACCGGGGGATGTCCGGCATCATCGCCTGTCTTTCTAACTGCGAGGTCTTCGGAGAGGCCGTCCAGGCGGCGCTCGAGGCGTTCGACCTCATCCCGGTAGCGGTTGATTTCTTCGTCATCCGGGCCTGCGGACCGATCGAGATTGAGCTTTTGCGATATTCTCTCGGCGATATGGTCGATATCGATGGGCGGAGGGGGGCTGATGGGGGCGCTCAGGCCGATATGGATGCGGTCCGGTATGGTGAGCGGGCCGTCGAGGCTGAGCTTGAGCTCCCTGGGCCTTCCGGTAGAGGCCGATCCGACAAGCTCCTCTTTCTTTCTGCGGGCGTTGAGGTACTCGCGATAGCGGCGGAGGTATTCTACGTTCGCCTCGATTTTTCGGTTTGTTTCTATATCGTTGATCCGGGAAACTACCCCCTCGTAGAGGGATGTGGCCGTTTGAAAATCGCCCTTTTTGGCGTAGATTTCGGCGTTCATCAGGGTTCGCCGGTAAACCCGGAAGCGGGAGGCTTCGGATATAATCTCATCCGTAATATATGGAAGCCTGAATTCGTCGGCGACGTCCTTCAGGTGCTCCAGGGATTCGAGGTCGCTCTTCCGCCTCTGCGGCCGAGCCTGGCGATCGGGAAATTTTTCCTCGATTTCCCTGTCCGTTGCCCTTCGCCGAAGCAGCGCCTCGGGCCTCTCCTCCTTTGCGTCCTTTGCGCCCGGCTTTTCCTCGGAACCGAAGAGCGCCCATGCGAGGATGAAGAGTATCACGAGAAGTATGATTATAAGGATGGTAATCATGGATCAATAATACCGTCTTCCCGGCGCGTCGGCAAGAACTATACGCTTTGTGCGGCGCTCGTCGGGAGCTCTTAAGGGGGCACAGCGACGCATCACCCTTCCCTGATATAGTCTTTCGACATAATGAAGGTCAAATATGACCCGTAAAAGCTCATGCCTTCAAAACCACCATCGAATGGGCCTCCACCGTAATCGTCCGGCCCCTCAGATCGGGCTCCATTCCCCTGTCGAAAATATCCTCCGGAGGCTCTTTGGCCGTGTCGATCGAGATAAGCCAGGGCCTCCCCGATGGGGCGTCCGGCACCGTAAAAACGACATCGTCGACGCCCGCGTTGAACGCCATGTAGATGTCGTTGTCCGGCCTGCCGTTCTTGAAAATCGCGTATTCGCCGCTGATGACACAGGCTATCGTTCGGCTTTCGGCGGTCCAGTCGGGGACCTTGCCGTCGGGATCGGCCCATTCGATGTCCGGGGAGGCGAAACCGTCCAGGCCAAGGCCGGTAAAAAAGCCCCTTTTTCGGAGGATGATGTGTTCCTTCCTGAAGCGGATCATGCCCCTGCAGAAACGGTATGTCTCCTCGTGCCTTTCTAGATAGCCCCAGTCGATCCATGAGATCTCATTGTCCTGGCAGTAGGCGTTGTTGTTCCCCCCCTGGGTGCGCCTGAATTCGTCCCCGGCGAGGAGCATCGGCACGCCCTGCGAGATGAACAGGGTCGCGAGCATGTTCTTTATCATTCGGCGTCGGATTTTTTCGACCTCGGGCGGCGCGTCGGGCCCTTCGTACCCGCAGTTCCATCCGAGATTATGGCTCTCTCCGTCGCGGTTGTCCTCGCCGTTTTCGATATTGCGCTTTTCCGTGTAGGTGAACAGGTCGTTGAGCGTAAAGCCGTCGTGGCATGTCACGAAATTAATGCTGTGAAGTGGGCCGCCCTTGCTTCGGTACAGATCCGAGCTTCCGGTAATGCGGGTGGCGAAATCGCTCCTTGCGCAAGCCTCACCCCGCCAGAAACGCCGGACCTCATCGCGGAACTTGCCGTTCCATTCCGCCCATCTGCCGGGAAAATCCCCGACCTGGTATGCGCCGCCCGCGTCCCAGGCCTCGGCGATAATCTTCGAGTTTCGAAGGATGGGGTCCTCGGAGATGCGCTCGAGGAGGGGAGGATTGGTGAGGATGTTCCCATCCTGGTCGCGGCCCAGAATAGAGGCCAGGTCGAAGCGGAAGCCGTCTACGTGCATCTCGATCACCCAGTATCGAAGGCAGTCGAGGATGAAGTCGCGCACCAGCGGATGGTTGCAGTTGAAGGTGTTGCCGCATCCGGAGAAATTCTGGTAATAGCGGCGGTCCTCCTTTAGCATGTAATACACCGTGTTGTCTATGCCTCGAAAACAGAGGGTGGGGCCCAGATGGTCGCCCTCGGCCGTATGGTTGAACACGATGTCGAGTATGACCTCGATGCCGGCGTTATGAAAATCGCGCACCATCTCCTTGAACTCGGAATACTGCTCGCCCGAGGAGCCCGCCGACGAATAGCGGCCTCGCGGAGCGAAAAACGACAGCGTACTGTAACCCCAGTAGTTTTTAAGCCTCTCGCCGGTCAGCGGATTGATTAGGACGTTCTCGTCCTCGTCGAATTCCTGAATGGGCATAAGCTCCACGGCCGTTATGCCGAGCTCGTTGAGATAAGGTATCTTCTCCGTAAGCCCTTTGAAGGTGCCTCCATGGGCGGCGCGCGACGAGGGGTGATGGGTGAAACCTTTTACGTGGAGTTCATATATAATGCTGTTCTGAAGCGGCGTACCGAGCTGCCGGTCGTACCAGTCGAACTGGGAATCCACGACGATGCTTTTTGGGGCCCCCGCAGCGCTGTCCCTTTCGGAAAAGGACAGATCGGCCTGGGGCGATTCCGGGTCGAAGCCGCGGGCGTCCGACAGGTCCCATTTGAAATTGCCGGTCACCGCGCGCGCGTAAGGATCGAGGAGCAGCTTGTTTCGGTTGTAGCGGTGGCCTTTTCGCGGCTCATATGGGCCGTGAACGCGGTAGCCGTATTCCTGGCCCTCGGAGACGCCCTCCACCCAGATGTGCCAGATGTCTCCGGTCCTGTTTATCCGCGGATCGAGCTCTATAGCCTCCGAGTCTCCGTTACCGGGGCCGAACAGCACGAGGCTTACCGCGAGCGCATGGCGGCTGAAGATGGAAAACTGGGCGCCGTTTTTATCGAGCTTAACCCCCGGAGGAAGGGGAAAGCCGGGGAGCGTCGTCCTTCTTCGATTCATCGTTCCTCCCCGGGGTGGACGCGGCGGTAGATGAGCGCCGACCCGATCGTATATTTCATGCCCGGGCCTTCCGTATCGTTCGCTCGCGCGGCCATGTTCTCCATAGTCCGGACGGAGCGGCGACCGGTATAAAGCGAAATATCCAAATATTCCGGGCCTGTCGGCCGGAAGAGGTCCCGGAATGGGAAGTGCTCCAAATCTGGCCGATGCGAATCTACCGGTAACGATCCCGAAATCAAGTATAATTTTAATTCGGCGGACGTCCGGCAAAGGAAAACAATGAACACGATACCGGAGGATTGGGCAATGGCCCGCGGGTTTTTACAGGATGGCGCAAATTCATCGCAATCCGTTCCGGCCCGGCGGGAAGCTTGACGCGGGGCCACTCGGTACGGCGCTACGAACATAGTTAAATAAGTCAACAAATATCCAGGCGCGTACCGTAAAATAATTATTTAAAAGCGGCTGTTTTATCATTGCACAAATCCCGTTTCAAGTGATATGTGCCTTTCGTCGCCGGGAGTTCCGGGAGACGAGGGCGGCGGGCCAAGCCTTGGAGGAGCCAGCATGAAATTCAGTTTAATTCCACGGGAATTCCGTTTCTTCGATCTCTTCGACCGCCAGGCCGATTGCGCGTTAAAGGCCTCGGCCTATTTCAAGGAGCTCGTCCACTTGGGACGATTCGACGATGAAACCGTCCAGCGGATGAGGGAGATCGAGCACGAAGGCGACGACATTACCCACGAGATAATCAACAAGCTCAATAAAACCTTCATCACACCCTTCGACCGCGAGGACATACATCTCCTCGCCCACGAATTGGACAGCGTGATAGACCTCATACATACCATATGCAACCAGATGCGCCTGTACCGCCTCTCCGTGGTAAACCAGCACATGATGCAGTTTTCGGATATAATCGACAATGCGGTTACGGTCCTCGTCAGGGCCGTCAAGGGGCTGCGCGACTACAAGGAGCCGGACAACATCCTTGAGGACTGCATCGAGGTCAACAGGCTGGAAAACTCGGGCGACCAGCTTCGCGACTTCGTTATAAGCAAGCTCTTCGACGAGGCGACCGATCCTATCCACCTTATCAAATGGAAAGAGGTGTTTCAGGGGGCCGAGATGGTGTTGGACAAGTGCGAGGATGTGGCGAACATCGTCGAGACCATCCTTGTAAAACAGGCCTGATCATGACGGTAACGCTGGTCCTGCTTATCCTTCTCGCGCTCTTCTTCGATTTTCTCAACGGATTCCACGATTCCGCGAATTCGATAGCCATAATCGTTTCCACGCGCGTCCTCTCCCCGCGCTATGCGGTAATCTGGGCGGCCTTTTTTACCTTCATAGCCTTTTTGTTTTTCGGTCTGCATGTGGCTAACACCGTGGGAAAAGGCATTGTCGAGGCCTCGGTGATCGACTCCGGAGTTATATTCGGCACATTGTTCGGGGCATGCGCGTGGGACATCCTGACATGGTATCTGGGGCTGCCGACAAGCTCTTCACATGCCCTTATCGGCGGGCTTATCGGCGCCTCTCTTGTCAAGGCCGGATGGAAGTCGCTTGTGCTTTCGGGTATAGGAAAAACCGTGGCGTTTATATTCATATCCCCTGCCATTGGGCTCTTG
>Ga0116172_10000782_pt1 | contig 30316 bp, 37 predicted proteins | sample AD_UKC083_MetaG_FD_89799 | JGI IMG/M metagenome (GOLD analysis project Ga0116172, IMG submission 89799) | Active sludge microbial communities of municipal wastewater-treating anaerobic digesters from USA - AD_UKC083_MetaG | ecosystem: Engineered > Bioreactor > Anaerobic > Digestate | place: USA... | reverse complement strand
TTATAGTTCTGTGCAAAAGAATAACAGAATGCTGTCGGTTCTTTATCGAAATCGTCTATCTTATATGGCCAGTATTCTTCCGGCGGTACACCAAAGAGAACCATAGCCCCAATTGTATTTCTGAGGTATGCTCCGTTATCACCCGTTTCATGCATGAGGTTCCGTGTTACCTTATACAGGAACAGTCGGGATGCATCAATATATTTCTGGTAAGCCCGCCTTTCGAAATATTCGACAAGCGCAACACCTGCATTAGCCGTACATGATCCCAGTGATCCCTGATTTTCTACTGGTGAGAACCATTCCCTAAGGTCGACTTTCTGAGGTAATTTAACTTTTACCGGTTTATCAACACCGACCTTTACAAGCATTTCCTTAACAGACTCAGTCTGACCGGCCTGTTTAAGCTTTTCGGGAACAACGTCATTATTTACCGTAAGATCCCTGAAATCGGGATAGTCAGGCAACCATCCCATACCAAATTTACTGGATATCCCATTCATGTTTAAACAAGATTTAATTGATTGAAAATTATTTTATGACTTCCACTCTGTCATCAGACCATCTATTGCACCGGTAACTGATCGGGCATTTTTGCTGATAATGGCAGCTCCGAGAGTAACAATTGCGGCTGCTATATTTATACCTTTCTGGATATTTTTTATTGAGTTGATATTATCTTTGATATCCTTCGAGATTTCACTGATCTTCTCTAATGAAGCTTTTACTTCATCCATTACAAGTATGGTTGAAAATGCCAGTATATCTTCACCATAATTCATTATTGACCATTGAAGGTTTCCCAGTCTCTGGTTATCTTCTTTCGGAAGTTCCTTCCAGTTAGTATACCGGAAATCTCCTATTGCCTGAGCCATTCCGAGAAAATAGCCGGCCAGCTCATTAGCTTGTTTTGAGGTTAAATTAGCCATTAATTTAATCTTTGAGTTTATTGAATTCCGAAATTATATCCTGTATATCACCTGCACATCCTGCCAGCTGCACAGCCAGATCCCTGACACTGATCTTATTTCTGTTATTATAAAGTTCCTGATGTCCTTCAGAAATACTTTTGAGGCTTCGGGCAAATGCATCCATCTGATCCTGCAGCGTAACGATATCGGCGATCTGTTTGTAATAGTCTCCCACAGCTTTTCCCTTTTCATAATCGCTCAAAGTATCACCCATTTTCATCCCCATATAATAATCAAAAAGTTTCTCCTTCTTAAAATCCAGTTCGCCTTTCAGATTCTCCTGAATGATGAAGCGGAGCTTCTCAAGTAAGACCTGAACCGGATCGTTAGCTTCGCCGATATACTGTTTTATCTTATTTCTCCTGTAAATATCATTTGTTGCTTTCAGCAGGATTCCTGACAGATTCGAGTAAGCCTCCACCTGATCATCATTTATTTCTATCTTACCAAATTCACCCTTGACCAGGGAGTTCTCCAGTGATCTGAAATTATAAGCAGTAAGCTTGTTGGCGGAAAGATTCGACAATCCGGTGAAATAGGACTTCAGAGAATTATAAATCTTTTCTGTGATCTGGTCGGCTTTCTTATAGTCTTTACAATCGCATTCCGTTTGCCTTTTGATCTCGAAATTCCTGACCGATTCTAATTCGCAGCGGTCCAGGCAATGTTGCTGAAAGCTGTAACCTATCTCTTCGAATTTTCTGATGCCGTCAACAGATGCGGATGAATATTCATTTACAGAACGAAGAGAAGCACAACCGCTGAAGATCATCGACATAATAATCAAAGATAAACCCGGAGCTGACCAAAATTTCTTCATAGACGCGCTTTTAAACAAATTTACTATTTGTTTATACCAAAGTCAATATTTTTTAATTTTCAGTAGTAAATTGCATAAAAAATATTCCATGGAAGATGAAAAACTATTCAAGGGATTTAATCCGGATTTTCTGGTCGATGACAAGGTAAAACAGAAAGTATCACTTCCATCCCTTCAGAAAAAGAAAAAGGCCGAACTTGCACCTGTAAAGTATAATGACAGCCTGAAGATCGATTATCTGAATTACAGTGTCCAATTATCAGGTTCCAGGAAGTTCCCGATATTCACTGCCACCAATATTGACGGAAAACTCTTCAAATCTGCCCCACGTCCCAAAAGCTGGAAAATTGATGAACGGGTAAGACAATATCAGTGGGGGAAAGACCTGTATGAAGCAAAAAAGAGTGACTTCGATAAAGGTCATATGACAAAAAGGGAGGATGTTCAATGGGGTGACACCGCTGATATAGCGAAGAAAGCCGCCTATTCAACTTTTTATTATACAAATGCAGTCCCCCAGCATAAGGATCTTAACCAGGAAATCTGGAAAAATCTCGAAGACTATATACTTCATACTGAAACAAGGAAGAAATCCATGAAGGTCTGTGTGTTTACCGGTCCGGTTCTCAGAAAGGATGATCCGGAGTTTGTTACTCCTGTAAATGGGGAAAAAATTAAGCTCCCAACTATCTTCTGGAAAGTGGTGATCTTCCCGAAGAACGACGGAAAACTCTACAGGGTAGGATTTCTAATGAGTCAGAAAAAGCTTCTGACCGAAGATGGGATAATATTGCCAACCCTGAAGGCAGGACCTGCTGCAACGGATGAGCCCTTCAGTGATTTTGAGGACGCTGAGACCTACCAGGTGAATATTTCCCTTATCGAACGTCTTACTGATCTGAAAATGCCAAAGGCTGTCGATCCGTATAAAGACGACCGGAGCAGGAAACTTGTGATGGAGGAAATTGATATCAAACCTGGTTTTACACCCAGAGGTTATCCGGAACAAAAACCGGCATTCTCAATCAGGAACATAGTTTTATAACAGAGTCGGTCACCTGACAGGGTCCGGGATTGAACTTTGCCCGACCATTTCGCTTTCATTCATATGATAATATCTTCCCCAGGCGATCTTATTCCTGAATGTTTCATCTTTCATTATCAGTTCATTCAGGAGCTGACAGGTCGACTCATTTGAGAACAGCTTAAAGCAGATATCACAGATAGCTTCATTCATATACTTATCGGGTAGTATATCAGAATGACCATGTTCAGTCAGGAGGTCGATTAGTATCCTGGGCCCGAAGGTTCGTATTGCATGAAGAATATAATTCGATTCCGCACGCATAAAAATTTCCTGAACCGTTTCTTTCCCCAGGTTCCCCAGGAAAAGAGGTGTGAATGATGGCATTGTTATCGGAGGACCTATGCACGCTATTACTTTACCATTTGGAAAGATAACAGGAAAACTTGCCATCGGACAAGCGTATGGAGGAGGTACCGGTGACAGATTACACTCCCTGATCTTCAAATTCCTGCCTGCTCTTCCAACAGGAAGAATGTACGAAGTACTAATGTTTTCCCTGTCGGTAATTTCAAGAATATTATCAAGAAGGCTTAGATATTCAGGGTCCTTATCACTTTCTGTTGCAACAGCGATATTATATAGTTTGCCAAGCTTCTTTGCTGCCCAGACAGCATTACTTATATTCCTGAAAGGAATTGAGATCTGGTGAGACTTATCAGTACTAACCGAGATCATATTTATTGATGAACACAATTTCAGTACCCGCAATGCCTCCTCCCTTGAAGATGCCCAGAATGCATTACTTACAACCGATACTATAAATCCCAGTTTGAATGCATAATCTGCTATCCTGATCAGATGATCCATATTATAGAAGGGCTCCCCTCCTGTCAATGAAATTCCGATTACCCATCCATCCCTGAAGTCTCTCAACTGGTCAAGCCACTCAAATGCTGAAGTTATTTTCATTTCTTCCTTTCTGCGCGGACCGGCTTCAACAATACAATGGGGACAGGCAATTGTGCACTTGTAGGTAAGCATCATTCCTACATTGCTCAGGAAAGGAACTTCAACATCTTGTTTATCTGCCATATAAAATCACATTAATCCCTTTGGCGTCAGCACTATTTCAAATTTACGGTGATCAATTTCTGCTCTCCTTAACAGGATCCACGGGATCGGTATTCCTACAAGCCATATATCCGGAACGATCCTGTCAGCAATAACCTGAAGTCCTGATTTTGCAAGGTCATTTCTCTCCGGTTTCATTTTATAACCGATTGCCAGATCAAATTTATTGGCAAGGGCTTCGTTCCCGATTATTTCAGGAAGTACTTTCTGCAATTGTTTCAATTGTCTGAATTCAACAGGCCAGTAACCGGCAAGGTGTCTTTTGTCAATAATCCTGACCGAATTCTGTAATCCGTTAAGAATCTCCTTCGGGATTAAAATGTCTTTCTTTATTGCCATAAATTGTTGATTTAAATGATGTCTACTCTGTTTCAGCTTTTCGACCTACGCTGTAATATCCGGTTAAATATTAATTACATAATTTACTTCCGGGTGTTATAATTAATTCAGGTTTATTTGTTAAAGTTCTTTAATCAGGTTCATTCCCAGTATGTCATTATAAAATCTTTGCGGTTTGGCATGTTATTATCCCTCCCGATGAAGCAGATCTTTGTGTGCCGCTCCACAAAATTCAACATAGCCAGTGCATCATTCATATCATGTGCTATCAGCATCCAGTGGTTTCCGTCTCTCAATCTCCATCCCTGTGCATCACGATCCTCGACAACCACATTATTCGGATTGTAGGGAATAATATCAGTTTTCGTCAGAGGTTCATGAGGTAATCCGCTGTTGCCTGTCCAGTATTCCATTATATAATCCTTACGATTACTCCGGGGATTATCTCTTCCTACAAATCCCTGTCGTGTGTGCCTGCGGGCAACTCTTAATCCATTTCTTGCATCTTCGGCACTGGCGAACATTTTCATCCTGCTCCGCCCGTCAGTGAGCAGCCATCCTCTTGTTACCTCATATACAATCCTGAGGGTCTGAGGATTATATGGAATCTCATCTCTTGTTATTACATCGTAAACATTCTGGATGAGATACATTTTGGAATCAATTGCACAGTTTCCATAAGCTATTCTGAAACATCCATCGGGATGAGCAGTATTTGAACCCCAGCTGTTTTTGCATATCCAGCAATTGTTACTGTTATCATATCCTATAACGAGCACGGCATGGCCACCCAGATAACTACCTGTAACATGAGAATATATTCCGGTTCCCGCCGGCCAGTATGTATCCCTGAAATCAGCGTAAACTTTAAATGTTGTTACAAGAGGACCGTTTTCACACAGCCATCTTTTCATCTGGTCAGAATTGGAGGTAGAATCAAACCCTGAGATCTTATATGTTACTTCCGTTCCGTCCAGAATAATCGCTGTCTGGTTAACGGGGCGATAGGGATAGACCTGTTCGGTACATATTCCTTCATCAACCAGCGCATCAAGGGCAGATGGCACATACCAGCCATACCTGGGATCATTGACATTGCACTGACGGTTAGCTACAAAAAACAGGCTTGATTCTGACATATCCGTTGCCAGAGCAGGCTGGTTGGTCTCAATTCTCAGATGTGACTCAACTGCAGCTGCAGAAGCAAATGCCACACATGATCCGCATCCTCCCTGATTTTTTGTATTTGTTATCCAGTTTTTACCACTTACATTCCTCCAGTCCCATGACCTGGGGACCAGCTTAACCGTTTTAGCTGTCAGCACAGACTTTGACGGGTCACGCAACGCAACAGGAGAATTCAGTGGTTTCCTGATTTTCGGAAATCTTGTCTCTGCTCTTCCCGGAGGAACCGGCAGCGATCCTAATCCCCATTCTGTTTTTTGTAATTCCGACAATTCAAAATCATCCGGAACTGCATCAGAAATTGTCCATTTAGCTTTAACGGACTGAAGCTCGGTTTTAAATTCCTTTACTTTCATAATTTCCTCCTCTTTAAAAGTGATTATTCATAACAAAAACCCTGACTGACAGGAATCACCTTATCAAAGTTCAGACGATTACGGATCAATTCAAAAAACAATAAGGGAATTAAAAGGAACTTTGGGGAATGTTTGGGAATGTTTGGGAATATCTAGGGAATGCAGGATGAATACTCATTACCAAAGTCGGGTTTACCAAGCACTGAATAAATTAATTGCTGTTCTTTTGGATAAATGAGTCCTCTGCCAAGCTTGATACGTTTCCTGATAAGCAATTTAGTGAATGTCTTTCTGCAAACGCCATATTCATCAGCCATCTGCTGTTTTGTCTTTACAACAACATTATGATTTTCCATAGTGTTGACCATTAAGTATCAGATTTCACTCAGAACGATAACCTGTATTGCAAAAAATACTATAACTCACTTAATCATATCAAATTTATGAATTAAAGCAATTCAAGTCAAGGGGCATCCGTGAAATTCGTAAAATAAAAAATCCGCCGTGTGGCGGATTGTCTGAGGTGTGAGCGGTGAGTTGATAGTGGTGAGGGTTAATGCCGGTCGTCGGGATCCAGCCAGATGACCTTTTGTTCAGGATCATGAGGCTGACCGATTATATCTTTGTATAAACCTGGGCGACGAGCCATTAAATATCTATAGCCTCCTGCCTGGACAAGTTTTTCCGGAATGACAGTGGCAGTCTCGAAGCTGTCGTCGAATGAACGGCATTCGGCAATTATATCTCCGAAAGGATCTATTACCATTGAACAACCGTTCTTAAGCTGATCATCGTCCATACCTATGGGATTTGAGAATATAACATATACTGCACTATCATAAGCCCGTGAGGGAAGCCATTTCATGAGCCATGCCCTGCCCTTCATCCCGTCAAACTCGAGTCTCAGGGATGTCGGATCATTCTCACGGTTTTTCCACAGCCCGGGGTCAACAAAACCGGCACCCGGACGGGTTGACGGAGTACACATCGTAACATGAGGCATAAAGATAATATCGGCACCAAGCAGCTTTGTCGCTCTTACATTCTCTATAACATTGTTGTCATAACAGATTAGTATACCGCACTTCCAGCCCAGAAGATCAAAGACAGTGTAACCATTCCCGGGCGTGATATACTTATTTATGAAAGGATGCAGCTTCCTGTGCTTCGCAACTAAACCATTCCTGTCAACACAGACATATGCCTTGAAGATGTTATCCTTTTCATCTTTCTCAAACAGACCGGCCAGCACAACAATGTCATTTTTTTCTGCAATATGTTTAAGTCTGCTAACAGTCTCCCCGCCCGGAATATATTCTGCCAGATCAAGCATTTGCTGCTTCGAGAGGTTTCTTGCAAAAGTGTAACCCGTCACAGAACACTCGTGAAATGCAATTACCTGAGATCCCTGCAACGCTGCTTTCCCGGCAAGCTTTTCTATAACACCAAGGTTATATTCCTTGTCACCACTGTGATTCTCAAACTGTGCAGTCGAAATTTTAATCCTGTTCATTTCATTTCACTTTTGTAATTGTTACCTCCCCCAGCAACCCTGATGCCTGCAATGCATCACCGGGCCTGATCTCATTCACATTGATCCAGGTTTTCCGTTCGTTTTCAGGGAGCCTGCTGTCACCAATCAGCCTGTTTACCCAATTATTGACCACACTGATTTCTACCTCATTCTCTCCTTCCCTGATCAGCTTTGTAATATCTGTTCTCCATGGGGAACACCATACACCACCCGCTATCCCGCCATTGATCTTTACCTCAGCCATTACACCAACCTGCCCCAGATTAAGAAAAATTTTTTCTCCAGGCTCAGGTTTCTCCAACCTGAAAGAATTTTTGTATACAGCTGTGCCAGAATAATATTTTATCTTTTCGTCCGGACTTTGTGACCAGTCTTCCGGTGGACTCATCATTACCGGACCATCGGGTCCGCGCATCGATTTATCGAACATCACCTCCCATGATGAATTGAACTTAGCCACCAGTTCATGCTCCTGAAAGTTGGTCTCATTTTTCCCGGGAACAGGATTCCCTTTTTTCCTGAAAACAATAAATGCACTTTCACGGGGATCAAGCCTGAGAGGGACGGTGGTTGTTCTATCATCCGTTATGAAATCAGGAAGCTTCCGTATTGACCCATTTGTTGCATCCCACAGCTCAGGTTGCTTCCCTGACGTTCTGAATGTCGCTGTGAAAACGGTTAAGGTATCACTCTGGTTTGTAAGGAAGTAAATATCAATATCTTTAAGTCTCCGGTGTATCCAGAGTACCGGTATGTTACCTTTAAGTGATACATCCGGGAGAACTTCCAGCTCATTTAATGCTGACTGAAGGTCAATACCGTAAAAAACATTCCCGTTGAAGGAAGGATTTCTTTTTTCTCCCGGACCGCCTGTATCGCCCCATAATTCACCAGCCATTGTTTCCACATTTTTATCCGCCTGCGGATAATTCTCCAGACTGGGTGATTTTTTCGGAGGCGGGCCGTATACAGACGCTCCCTCTGAAACAAGCTCCTTTATCTTTGACAGTAATTCCGGTCTCATATTATCGAGAGGAGGTAGAACCATCAGTTCATATCTCACACCGTCGGGGAGTACAAGCCTGCCGTTTTTTACCGATAACCTGGTCAGAATAACTTCTGCATTGATATAATCGAATGAATATCCTTCAGGGAGTTCAGGTATCCTTGCTCCTGTCATTTTGGGTACATCCTCCCCGATGAAATAACACACATCATTTACAGGCAATCCTCTTCTGAGCATGAACATGCAACGCCTCTGGTAATCCATCCAGTGCTTCGATTGTTCAAACCATGTATTCTTTCTGTTGAATTCAGTCCCGAACCATGCATTTATCCCCGGTGTTTTGTCCTCATAAGGCTGATGTATATAAAGGTGAAGTATAACCTGGTTAATTCCTTCGGTATAGCTCCAGTCACCCCGTTTCTTAAGCATTTCGGGATAACGCTGGTATGCCATTCCCGCAGAAGTATAAGATTCGGCGGATACTGATCTTTTTCCGTAAATATGTGCTGCCGATGATGCCGCCCGGCACTCAATATTCCCCAGCGAACCTTCATTCCAGAATTCACCTGCAACGTCATGGCTCCGGCCGCCGTACATAAGAAACTCTGAAGGGAAACCCCAGTGACCGTAATTCTCGAGCCATATCCTCAATCCCTGATCCTGGCAAAGTTCACGGAAGCCGCCGACATAATCATAAGCGATGCGGTCGGCAACAAGCCGGCGAAGGTCCCACAGAAATCTGTCTGACTGACCTGCAGAGCCGACTATCCGTCCCGTAAGAACAGGCATCCAGGGCACCGGATCATATCCGTATCTACGTGTAAAATCCTCAATCAAGCCATCCGTCCAGTTCTGAGAACCCTGTTCATAGCTGTCAAGGACTATGTGTTTCAATGCAGACCTGTTTTCTTCAGGGATCCTTTTCAGAAGTTTCCCCACATATGAATTAAAATGGCTTTTCAGGTGAACTTTATTCATCTTATCAACCTCCCATCCCATCGCATGCGGAGCTGCAGCAGCATTCCTTGTACCGGTCGGTACGGCACAAATACGCGTTATAAGCCATTTGCCCCGGGGAGCTTCCCAGATGATAGTATCCCCCGTCAGACTGCCGGTTATGTCCAGAACTTTTTCCGGATTGGTGATCATTTCCGGTGTCCCATTTTCCGGAACTGATCTCCAGAGATATGCATCCCACATCGGGAACGGGGTCTGGCACATCTTGCCGAGTTGTTTTTCGATATAATTTTCTATTCGGGGAGATGAGGAAATTGAAATTTCAGCAAGTCCTGCATTGGCGGCGATATTATCACGGTTAGTCAGATAATTACTCAGGTTAAAATTATTCATTACCAGCCTGAATCCTGTGGAAGTAACTTCCGGAAAACTTACCGATACCGGTCCTGACGGCATGGGACCTACATTCAATGCCCTGTTACTTCTGTCGTAACGGAATTTCCTGATGCTCCGGAATCTTCCAGGTTCCCCTGCCTGAAGCTCCATATCGGCAGCAAAAGGTATATCAGAGGGATAGAGGATCAGTGAACGTGCGGTAAATGGGTTAGTAGTTTTAAAATCCACAGTGATTTCGTTGCTGTTGCCGGCCCGTTTGAAATAACAGATTGTCGATGTATCACCGTCAGCAAGCAGGGTATGAGTTCCAAGATCAGGAAAAGAGATGATTTCCGGATTGAGGGTTGACATGGTCAGATCATCATTCTCAGGAAGCGGATAAGCAAGTACTTTCACATCCTGATAAAAACCTTCCGGTCCTGGCAGCCGGTTAATAATCTTTTCACCTCCGTCAACACGGATCTCAGTGGTCACCAGATACCTCATTGATTGAGGAGGACTGATCCACGGTCCTCCCGACTGGCTCCATCCCGGTGAATTGAAAAAGCCAATGTTTACTCCTAACCTTTTACCCTCGCTTACAGCATGTACTATCAGCTTCCACCAATCTTCGCTCAGAGTTGATGGCTCGCCGTATGTCATGCCCTCGTTGCCTATATTACCGATCAACGCTTCACCGATCCCTACCCTGGCCATGGCTTCAAGATCCCGTGTTATTCCCTCCTTTGAATTGTTATCACTGATCCAGTACCAGTAAACCCAGGGTTTAACAGAATCAGGGGGAACTGTAAAACCCTCAGCCAGCATATCAGAAGTAACCGGATCGCCCGGAACAGTAGCAGTGCGACATCCTGCCAGCAGTAAAATGATAAAAGCTAAATAGGTTATTATTCGCATTGTTTTGAATTGATATCTGTATTTCGCTCTGAGCTCTGAGCTCTGAGCTTATAAAACCCACCCCAAACCCCTTCCGGGAGGGATTTTAATGACTGCAGACCTGAACTTTTACCCTCTTCTCCCGGTCCCTGAGACAAGTCATCCAAAAGACAATTCAGGGAGGAGTTCTAACGCTTTATGAACTCACTGAGCTGCTTCTGTCCGGAAATATCATTTATTGTCAGTTTATCGAGCTCAATAAATGAACTGTCGGATTTATCAACTATTTTAATATTCCGGCAAAGTCCCGAGAATAAAATCCTGATCAGGCTTTCAACATTATTTTTTATAGGGGTATGGATCCAGGAAAATTCTTCAGGTCCGCTCTGAAGCGATCTTTCGGTGTCAAGACGATATTGCTCCTTTATTTTTCCGGCAAATTCCTGCAGATCGTCACTTGCCATCCATCTCTTCCCTGTGAGAGGGATAACATTCTTATGTTCAAGAATTTCGAAATAATCCCATTCCAGTTTCCTGTTACCGAAAGAGAGAAATTTGGGATTAATATTTGCAACGGATAAAACGTCATTTTCCTCATCGTAACGGAAGCGGAGTTCCTTGCAGTCGATCCCGTATTTTGCTGTAAGAGCTACATTTAAGCTTCCGAAATATTTTATGTTCCTGCCGTTGATCTCTTCCTGTCTGCTAAGGGACCGGGTGAATTTAGTATCTATTTCGAATAAATTGAGTTCAAGGATACTACGGATCTGGGTGATCTGGAAATGTCTGTCCTTCAAATAATTATTTTCTTCCTGCAATTTAAGGTTCTGCTTCAGCAATTCATTATTCTTCTCATCAAGAGCATCAATATTTCCCTGAAACTGTGAAACCCGTACATTGAGATTGATAAGTTGCTGTATCCCGAAAATGATCATACCGGCAGCAAAAACTATCAGTCCCCATAATATAAGTTTATTTGTAAGAAGAAATATTGACAGGATTATTAAAAGAACGACTATAAGGTATTTCCTGTTCTGCTTAAAAATGTTCTGAGTCCTGACAATATCAGATTGGCAAATTCATTAAAATATCTCTGGTTGGGAAATAACGGAAAACAGAAATGTTTACCTGATTTCCTTTCAAATATTCAGCAGGGTGAAGATAGTAAGAATTTCACAGTTTCTGGCAGGAAGGGCAATAGTAAACAGCCCCTCCCAGATAGGCTTCTTTGATGATTTTATTGCCGCAAATGACACAGGGATCATTTAGTGTATTCTTTGAAAGTACTGTTTTATAGCCTCCGTTATTTCCGAACAGGTCTTTTTCGGTATCTCTCCCTCCCAGACTTGTCATATTTTTAAGAGTAGTTTTCAGGCTCCTGAACAATTCAGCTCCGGCAGATCCTGTAAGGGTGGATTTCTTGCGTTTCGGATGGATCCTGGCATTGAAGAGGATATCCTGCAAAACTCCGTTGCCCAGTCCGGGTATGCGCTGCTCCGTTGCCAACAGGGCTTTGGCAGAAACATCTTTTGGAGTATTCTTAATTATGCTTTCAAAATAAGCTTCGTCAAATTCGTCCGCCAGCGGCGAAATACTGTTAAGACTCAGACTGTAATATTTATTGTCGAAAACTCCCTTATATGCCCATATTCCACCGTACATAGCAACATTGAAAGAAAGGAAGTCATTATCGCTGAGGGCTATCAGAAGCTGGTATTTATCAGGAATTTTCGAACCGGGTTCATGATATCGCATATTTATACCCTCCCCGACCGTAATGCAGATATTATCACTGCAGACAAGATCAACGAACATACCATGTCCATGTGCCGATATTACCCTTTTACCCTTGAGCAATTTTCCATATTCACCGGGATCGCCGGTGAAAAACGCGAATTTGTGAGGACTAGTGGCAGTAAAGACATCTGTAATTGTTTTGTTGACAAGTGTTGTGCCAGCCTGCCGGCCGACTGTTGCGGATTCGGGGATTTCAATCATTATCAAAGAATTTAGAATCTACGTATTATAATACGTATTATAATACGTTTTTTAATACGTTTTTTAATACGTAGATAATTTGTGCGTAAATAATTGACCTGTCATTTATTATCATGTTCAACCCATATCAGGGCGGACACATCATATCCGATTCTTTTCGCTAATTCGAGATAGTTCTTCCTGATATCTTCCGGAATAGTCTTTTCTCTTGCAAGGATCCAGAGATATTTAGTGTTAGCTCCTGCTACAAGAGCGTACTTATAGTCCTGATCCAGGGCAATAACATTATAGCCGGAGTAAAATGGGCCAAAAAATGATACTTTAAGCATTCCGACATTTGTATCTCCCGCAAATTTTGCCTTCCCTACAGCTTCGGTCCATTTATTTTCAACATAATTATAGCCACGGTTTACGACTTTAATAGTACCATCAGCATTGAGTGAATAATGTGCTGTTGTATTATTCAGGTTCCTTTCAAAACGAAAATCCATCCGGGCTATCTCATACCATTTTCCGAGATATCTTCCCTTATCGAAAGGCTTAACCGGAGTTGCTCCCTTAGGAATTGATGCACAAATATTTAACATAAGAATAACAAATAAGCCCGACATAATTTTTTTCTTCATAGCATATCAGGAAGATTCAATCAGGTTTATCATTTCCTTGTAATGATAAACATTAAAACCGGGTGCAGCTCTCTTTGAAGCAGCTATCATTGCCCTGGCTACATTTTCTGCCTTTACAGGTTTGTATTTTGAAGGAAAAAGAAAAGAGACCGGAGCTGAAATTGCTTTTGTAACTTCTTCTGCAAGGCGGAATTCTTTCCTTTTACCTAACAGCATGGAAGGACGGAAGACGGAAACAGATGCAATGTTCATTTCCCGGATCTTATCTTCCACTTCACCTTTTAGTTTTAAATAAAAATTTTTGCTTGTACTGTCAGCACCCACCGATGAGACAAGCGAAAAAACCGGACATCCCGTTTCTTCACAAAACCGTGCGGCATTAACCGGGATATCATAATCAACTTTATAATAAGCCATGCGATCACCCTTAACTTTTTTCTGAGTTGTTCCAACAGCACAAAAGATTGCATCACTTCCGGCTATGGCTTTCTTAAATGATTCCTTATCGGAAAAATCAATTACTTCAGTCTGTACTGAAGGATTATTGAATTCAACAGGCCGTCGTACGATAACGCGGATTACTTTGTAATTCTTATCGTCAAGGAGCAATTCCAGCAGTTTGCTCCCTATTAGTCCGGTCGATCCTAAAATTGTGGCTGTTTTTTCTTTCATAAAAGTTTTGTTTATTGTTATCAATTTTATATTCTTCTGTCTAATTCCTTATCAATCCACATATTCTGAATTATTTCAATCAATTCTGATGGCAATTCGTTTAACTTTTGAATCTGCCATTCCCTTTCTTTTTTAATATCCTTCTTTGCAAGCTTCACAGCTTTAAGTGCATAAAATGCTCCCCCAAGAGAATGGTCCGCCATATGTGCCGTTGCAACAGTCTGCCCGATTGAACGGGCTATTGCCTTATATACAGGGTTTTCTGCCTCTCTGGCCACCGCATGTGCTCCCAGCGAAGCTTTTATGGCAATACCGGTCGGGATTGCATCATTCTCCCACTGTTTAGCTACATCCAAAGCATATAACAGTCTTTTGTCAATCTCATTCCCAATAAGAAACAATACGCGTTCAGAGCATTCTCCTGCCCACCTGATTAACTTACGATGATTCTCCTTTGTAAGCGGACCTCCGCGGTGTTCCGCAATAAATGGGTATCGTTTTGATTGTTTTGCTGACTTTATCAGATTTCTATCTGCCATTTAAAATGTGTTCTTTATTTTAACTATTTTGTCCTCCCGTGCAAAGGAATAAGTCCTGCTCTTCAAATTGCATAGCTCATAAAGTTGGAGAGCTTTTTGAAGATTCTCTTTTGAACCTGCGGATCCATCACTAAAACCTGCCTGAGCAATACAATCAGCTAAAAGTTCTATATTTTCTATACTGAATTCTTTAAAGCTTATTAAATACTCATTTGACTCTTCAGCGTTCAGGGATAAGAACTTATCAGATCAAAATTTGTAGCCTCTGACAACATTCCCTTCAGGTCTTCAATTTGTTTTTCAGGAGATATGGCGAAATTCTCTTTACCTCCAAATAGCTTTTGCCGGAAAGAACTTATAATAATCCCGATCTTTTCTATCTCCCTGAGTAAATAATCCTTCTGCTCCATTACATTCTTATTTAAGTTTCATAATTATGAGTACAGTGAGAGCAAAGTAATCATCTGTGGTCAAACAAGGTATCGGCGTGTAAAAAGTCAAAGGGCTGCACAGATTTAAGTAATCAGATGTCTTTAGATCTCAATGTAAGTTTTTAAATCAGTTATTTAACGTGTATTTCATTGGTAGCTTTATACTTTTCAGACAGAAAGGATTAATTTACCATATTTTCGGGATAAGGCGCCATTTTGTCATTAGCATATATTCAGCATATCCCGGAAGCTCCTTTTTCAAAGTTTTGTCTTCAAGCAAGGTTCTGATGATTAAAAGAATAATTCCTGCTGACGCCGGAATTATGCTCCAGACTGAACCGGTCAGTAACGGAAGTGCAGCCATTGAAATGAGCATTCCCGCATATCCGGGATGTCTTACAATTTTATATACACCTGTATTACAGACCGTATGCTCCCGTTCCTTTTGAATCCGCACTGAGGTGGAAAAGAATTTATTCTCTTTTTTAGCTGTGAGAAAGATTACCTGACCAGCTATTGTCAGGATTATTCCTGAAACGTATAAGCTCCAGTGAAAATCCGGCGACCATTGATAACGTCCGGAGTCCAGCCCGGAAATTACAAGATATATCAGATAGGAAAAAGCTGATAAACCCAAAATCAATTTATCCCATGATTTTGTTCCTTCCCCGATCCCGGATCGTTCTTTAATAAGTTCCGGGTTGTTTCTGACCGACCAGAAAGTCATCATGGTTGTAAAAATATTCGTCCCGGCAAATATCCAGCCCTGGTAGTAACCAATTCTTCCTGCAACAATAAATAGTACTGCAGAAAAGAAAATTGATGTGATTAAGGCTCTTGTCAGAAATTTTAATTTCATCATAATATAATTATAATTTTAATGGTATGATGGAACCACACATGATTGTAAATTATATTTATTTGTGTTTGTGAGTGTGTTCAATCATGTGGGTTTCATATTGTCGCTATTTTTCAATTTCTATGTCATATTTGTCAAGTAAACCAGAGACAGCATGCAGTGAGAATTTTGCTTTCTTAATATGATTCAATTCGGGATCAATTGAATAATTAAACGATGTTCTGAAATCGGCATTTTCAAGATTTGTGTTAATGAAAGTCGCCCTTTGCAGATCGCAATCATCGAAGAGGGAATTACTCAGATCAGCATCTGTAAAATCGACCTCCGCTATTTTTGAATTTTTAAATTTTGTGTTTTTGAGCTTTAGTTTACAGAACGATGAAAGGTCAAGAGAGCAACCATCAAATTCGAAAGAGATAATTAAATTATCACAATCTTCAAAATGTAATCCCAGCAACTTGCAGTTTATAAATCTGACATCCCGGAAGGATGTCTTATGCAGTCTGGCAAGACCAAAATTGCATGAACTAAATTCACATTCGAGAAACTTTATATCTGACAGATCTGCACCGGAAAAGTCACAATCTGTAAACCTGCAGTTATCATATGCACCTGGTTCAGGCTTCTTCAGATGACTGAAAATCTGTCCATCGGAAAAACTATCATTCATTGAGCAGTCGGCTTTATTATTTTTAAAATATCCTTTTTTGATCTGAACTTGCTGAGATTATTTGGTTTAATCGGGCAAGCTGAGTTTTTTCCTGTTTGGCACTCATGACCCAATTAATTAATGTTCTTCTGTACGAAAGTGATTGCCTTTCAAAAAACTCCCATGCACTAGGGTTTTCTTTAAACATATTTTCATGAGTGTCATTCAGTTTTGGCAGTTTATTTTCAAAACTATAAATTCCTGATTTCAGGTCTTTCCTGTTTTTATAGTCTTCAAGTCCTGATTTAGTCATAAGCCCTTTCCTTTTGAGTTCCTCCACCTTTTTAATATTAACATTACTCCAGTTGCTGGTTGGTTTACGTGGAGTGAAACGTATACAATAGCTCTCTTTATCAATTGATTTACGGATTCCATCAATCCATCCGAAGCAAAGAGCTTCGTCCACTGATTGCGACCAGGTCATATATTGCATCCAAATGCTTTTTCGAAAAGGACTTTGCTGTAACCGGTGGTACACTGGCACCAGGTTTTGGTCTCTAAACGTTCTACTTCAGCAAGCATGGGACAAGGACAAAAAGGGAACATCAGAAATAATTCGCCATTACTATAGAAGAGCCCTGCTGCTTTAGCCTTTTCGTTATTACCAAATTCCTCTAAACTGGAAGACACAGACATCAGCTCTTTAACCAAAGCTAATTTCTCATCCATTCCATAACCACACTGGCAGTTCATCCTGATCTTTTTCACGGTTTCAGCATCGAATTTTTCATCCAGCCGTTTCATAGTATTCTTTACCCAGGACGGATTGTCCTCATGGGGATAGTCAACGATTTGATGGGCTATATCTTCACTGCTTTCGCTTCTGACAGCGTTATAAATAACCTGTTCCTGGATTTTTCTTATATTGAACATATTCTTGTGATTAATTAATTACAAAAAGTCTATATTTCCTTAATATCAAAAGTAAGGAAATCTTTATTTGAAGCCAACGAGTTAAATCATCCATCAATCAGAATCTAAAGAGATCTGATAAGGGTATTTAATGCCTGAGAAATTTCAACAATTTTGTTACAATCGACTATTCCGATGTTGTCTTTTTCAGTATGAGTTATATCCTGATAACTGATATTATCAATTAACCATTTTGAAGAAACTGCAATAGCCGGGACGCCAGCCTGCACAAAGATACTATGGTCACCCTGAGGCCATTGGATATCTTCTGTTATTCCACTAAAATGATTGATTACTTTTTTGGCAACATAAAGTATTTCATCAGGCAAATTATAAAAAGAAAATGCAGTGAGTCCTTCCTTGTATCCGGCGCCATCTATATTAATGTTCAGTAAAATATTGTCGAATTTATTCTTATTTACGGATATGTAATTCTTCTGTCCCGGGGCCGCGTAGTAATCCTCACCGTTAAACGTAACAATTTCAATGAGCTTATTACCTTTATAATCTTTGAGCAGGTCTGATAAAAGCAACAGTACAATGACTCCTGTTGCGTTATCAATTGCCCCCGGAGTACCTTTCTTTGCATCTATATGGGCAGTAACAACTATTTTTGCAGAAGTGTTATTTCCTTTCTTACCAATGACATTGTAGCCTTTTCCTGGTATTCTCCTTGATCTGGAATCCAGAAAAACGATCTTACCAATCCCGGATATAAGTTTTGAGCCTTCTTCTTCTGTCATGTAGACAGAGGGGATATTAAAATCTCCATCAGATTTTAGACTGGCACCATTTTCTTCCCAATCCATTGCTTCGAATTCAACCATTTCGGTTTCCCATTCCTGTAATGAAAGTTCTTTTTGCATGAAGCGGGTGGCCTGTCTGTTGCCATTACTGCCTACACATCGTTCAGTAATATCCTCACATAATAACTTAAGATATTCTTTACACTTAATCATAAGATGGTTATCTGCCATAGGATTGGAATTAAGATTTTTTTGTTTTATTTCAGAATAACTACGGAGTTCGTTTTCATAGCTCCTACCGTAGCACATTCCGGTCCACATGAAAATTTGTCAATGTTAGTACAAATCTTTAATTAGAGCAAGAACCGGGGAAAAGGTGTTATTGTAAAAGCAGAAATATATGCGAAATTTTACCCGTGAACAAGCATGTTAACGGGTGCATTTATTCCTGATTATTTGATCAGGAATCATATCATGTTTTAAATTATATATTTATCGTATAACATGAAATATAAATTGTATTGCAATAAATAAATATTATATTTGCAAAATCAATCTGTATAAATAACTATGCAAACATTAAAATCAAATCCAATGAAGAAAACCTCAACAATATTTCTTCAGGTAGTCGTTGTACTTATTGGGATTGGTGTTCTTGCCCTGATGCTTTGGGAACCCCACATCGAGGGCAGGAATGAAAACGCCACACTTTTTGAGATTTACTTTAAAGATCCCTTCCTGGCGTATGTGTATATTGGATCTATTGCCTTTTTTGTAGCGATCTATCAAGCTTTCAGGTTATTGGGATATATAAGGCAAAATGATTTGTTTTCACAACGTTCAGTGAAGGCCCTGAGCGTTATAAAATACTGTGCAATGATCCTTGTCGCATTTATTCTGGGAGCAGAAGCCTACTTATTTTTAGCTGTTCGTGGGAAGGATGACATTGCAGGAGGCGTAATGATGGGTCTTGTAATGATTTTTATCTTTGTGGTAATGGCCACTGTGGCGGCGGTATTTGAAAGGACTTTGCAGGATGCTGTAAATATCAAGTCTGAGAACGACTTAACTATTTAACGTATGGCAATCGTTATAAACATAGATGTAATGTTGGCGAAGCGGAAGATGAGTGTAACCGAGCTGGCCGGGAAGGTCGGAATCACTATGGCCAACATTTCCGTGCTGAAAAACGGAAAAGCAAAAGCAATTCGTCTCTTAACGCTGGAAGCAATTTGTAAAGCTTTAGATTGTCAGCCGGGTGATTTATTGGAATATAAAAAGTAAGCAATATTCTTACTTTTACTCTCCAATACTCTTCTTTTATTTAAATCTTCCTGCACAAGTATTTTCTTAAAATCACAAGCATTTGGCCCCAAGCCCAACTGAACTATCCGCTTTCGATTCTCAAACTGGTCAGCCATAAAAGGAAATGCCACTTGTGGAATACCTGCTCTTGCTGCTGCTGCCATTGTGCCTGTTCCACCATGATGAACTATTGCCGCTAAACGGGGGAAAAGTGATTCAAAAGGCATTTCGCCAACATATAAGACATCAGAAGTGTTATTTTCAGGCAAATCAGCCCAGCCTCTGGAAACTATCAGGCGTTGATTTGTAGCTTTTGAAACCTACCTTCCGTATCAGCTGTTGGCTTTTTTCTCAGACAGCTTTTAATCTCCATGAAGCAAACATTTGTCTGGCTTTTCGCATTCTTAATAAGTGTCTTAATGTCAAACTTCTTTTGAAATATTTAAACGAGCTCATGTCGGAATATTTTAATGAAGCATATTTACCAGGGTATTCAAGGAGCTCTGCCACTTCCTTTGCATAGGGGATACAGGTATGTCCTTTGGATAATATCATCCACCTGGCAGAAGGGCTTATTGAATAGAAATCTCTACTATAAGTTGATTGTTCCATAAAGAGATTGAAATTTCAGACTGAGCCTACAGCTGACTACTTTTTACCTTTATAATTCTCTTTCATTTTTTTAATCAGCATCTTAGCATTCTCATTATTGGGATTTAGCTTTAGAGATTTTTCATAGTTCTGAATTGAATTTATAGTATCTCCTCTATTCATTAATAATTCTCCCATTGAGTCATAGACATTTGAACTTGCCGGATAAGCCTCAATATTCCTTTTAAACATATTGTAAGCCCTGTCATATTGTTTTAATCCCATAAACGTATAACCTAGCTGATTAAATAAATGTTCCGGAAGAGTTACTTTATAACCAAACTGTCTGCTGCTTTTATCTTTTGGCAATCCGGGTTTTACTGTTTGTTTTTTATATCCGTCACTCGAAGGCGGCTTGTTGCTATTGTGACTGTTACTTTCTAATCGTGCCCTTAAATCTGCAATTTCGACTTTTAGCCCGGAATTTTCCGCTCTCAGCATTTCATTTTCATGGCGCAGGATTTTATTCTCTTTTTCAAGTTTCTCTATTCGTTTGGTCAGTTCTTCGACCTTCTCTATTAAAATCCGTATGGTTAAATCTTTGACCAAAACTTTTTTTGTCAAAAATACTCCCGGAATATAATATAAAAAAAATTTCTACGGCTGAAGTTATACAATGCCAATGGCTCAAATTGTTCATATCCGCTCATTTTGGAAATTTATCTTTCCATGGAGAGCTATTTGAAGAAAATTCTTATGGCCTGTCCAAATATTAAATTGTAGCGTACGTAAAATCTTTGAAAATCCGGAAATTATTAACACCCTCCATCTGGTATTGTTAATAACACCATATTTATTTTGATTTTCCTAATCCATTATCATGAAATCACATTATTTTCTTATTTTGGATCAGCTAAATAATTACATAAAATGTTAATTTTACGCCCATAAAATCATTAATTGAGATGCAAAATGTCGACTCTGGCTTTGACCTTACCATAATTGTACCTGTTTATAATGAAGAGGGTAATCTGGACAGACTGCACGGGGAACTTCTTAAATTCATTAATGATTCACCGAAGAAAACCAGAGTGCTTTTTATCAATGATGGTTCCAGGGATGGGAGCCTAAAAAAAATTAAAGCCATCTGTAAAGATTCAGAATCATTCACATACTGTTCCTTTGACAGGAATTATGGTCTGAGCGCAGCTTTAAAGGCGGGTTTTGATCATTCGGATACACAACTTACAGGATATATCGATGCTGATCTGCAGACTACTCCCGAAGATTTCAAAATGCTTCTTGGTTACATTGATGATTATGACCTTGTGCAGGGTGTAAGACAGGACAGAAAAGATTCCTTTGTAAAAAATGCATCCTCTGCGATTGCCAACAGGATCAGGAGGATGTTCACTCATGACGGGATGGATGATACGGATTGTCCCCTGAAGATAATCAGGACCGATGTCGCAAAAAAAATCCCGATGTTCAATGGATTGCATCGTTTCCTGCCTGCAATGGTGCTGCTTCAGAACGGAAGAATACTCCAGGTGCCGGTCCGGCATTTCCCGAGGATCGCCGGTAAATCGAACTTCAATCTGTGGAAACGTTTGCTGGGGCCACTGTCAGATTGCTTTGCCTACCTGTGGATGAAGAAGAAATATATCAATTATAAAGTTGAAGAATCCGGAAGCAAATCCTGATCGAAGAAATGAAAACCTGGATAATCTACTCAATCGGATTTCTTGCTCAGATACTGTTTTCAAGCAGGATACTGCTGCAATGGATAATTTCGGAAAAACACAGGAAGGTTCTTACCCCAAACCTTTTCTGGGAGATCAGCCTTGCTGCTTCGGTACTTTTATTCATCTACGGATACCTCCGTGAAGATTTCCCTATCATGCTGGGACAGGTTATCACATATTACATCTATATAAGGAATATCCAGCTGGAGAATGAATGGAAAAAGTTCCCGGGGTGGCTAAGAATTTTTCTTTACCTGTTCCCGTCGATCATACTGGTTTACGGGTATAACAATAACATCATGGATAGAGAAAACCTTTTTGATAAGGAACATATTTCTACGCTTCTGATGATTCTCGGTGTCGTTTCACAGGTATTATTCACCCTCCGGTTCATTTATCAATGGATTTACTCAGAGAAACGGAAAGAATCAATATTGCCATTGGGATTCTGGCTGATGAGCCTTGCAGGGTCCTCGCTTATTTTTATTTATGCTATTTACAGGAAAGACCCTGTTCTTTTCCTGGCACATTTGTCCGGACTTATCGTCTATTCAAGGAACATCTATATTTTGAAGAGGTATGGGGTTTGATCTTAAACAGGTCAGGAAAGAAATTATGCTTTTCATAGTAGCCGGAATTCTGCTTTTTTCCGGTCTTGATAAGATTGAAGTGAATATCATGGAAGCCAGGAATTTCATTTCAGCCCGCGAAATGGTTGTAAATAAAGAGTTCCTGTTAACCACCCTTAATAATGAACCCAGGTATCAGAAACCTCCTCTGCCGACATGGATGACGGCACTTTCAGGTTCAATCTTCAAATTTGATTCCCTGTACGGAATGCGTCTTCCGGTGGTAGCAATAACTTTCCTGCTTCTTTTTGCTTTCTTTTATTTTACAAAACTTATCGGTTTAAATCCGGATCACAGCTTCAATACTTCACTTGTACTCATTACATCATTTTTTATCTTCTTTGCCGGACGGGATAATAACTGGGATATGTATACCCACAGTTTTATGATGATCAGCATCTTTTTCATGTGGAAATTTCTGAGTGAAGATTTACATGAGGTAAGGAATTGCGTTCTCTCAGGATTATTCCTTGGCCTTTCCTTCCTCTGTAAAGGGCCGGTCTCCCTTTACGTTCTGATGCTGCCCTTTATCCTCAGTTATGCTATCGTATATCATTTCTCATTCAGGAAGAAGATACTCCTTCTGCTGGGTATATTTGCAGTGGGCCTGGCAATCGGATCCTCATGGTATATTTATGTTTTTCTAAAGGATCCCGTGAATTTCAGGATTATTACCGGAAAGGAGACTTCGAACTGGACAAGTTATGAACTTAAACCATTTTATTATTACTGGAATTTTTTCATTCAAACCGGATTATGGACCATTCCGTCTGTTACATCTCTGATCTACCCCTATCTCAGAAAAAGAGTAGATAATCCAAAAGAATACCGCTTTGCAGTTCTCTGGACATTATTTTCAGTCCTGTCTCTCTCCATTGTCCCTGAGAAGAAAGCAAGATATCTGCTACCGGTACTTATTCCTCTTGCACTTACGACAGGCTTTTATATTGAATACCTTATAAAGGAATTCAATAAAAATATGGGCAGGAAGGAAACAATCTGGACAGTTTTCAATTTCGGGATACTTATTTTGGTCGGATTTGCATATCCTGCCATAGTAATTTATCTGTTAAAAGATGGAATAAAGGATTTTCTGATTCTCTTTATTTCTTCAACCCTTATCATGTATCTTCTTTCCTGGCTGATGATAAGGGGATTTTTACAAAGGAATTTCAGGAAGGTGTTTTATTCATCTGTCGGAATATTTATGATCATCGTGATTTCAATAATCCCGATGAGAAGTCATCTTTATACGAATCCCGGATTCGCTCCTGCCAGGGAAGTTCAATCATTTGAAAAACGGTATAATATTAAATCATACGCGATCCAGGAGATTGCACCTGAGATCATCTGGAACCTGGGAAAACCGGTTATAATGCTTAAGAAAAAAGATGACAATCTGATCTTACCTTATGAAAACAGGTTCGGGCTGGTTGCCGCAGCTGGTGATTCGTCAGTTATAAGGGATCTCAGGATTAATTTTAAAATTGAAAAGAAATATCTTATTGATATGAATTATGACCTGAAAAATAAAGATCGCCTTAAAAAGGATTATTATATTTTAACAAAATATTAAAGTAACACATTGTGCGGTTGATTATTTTATTGAAATATAAATTGCAGAACTCCTTATGGTTCCCGTTTGTATTTTTTTTATTTTGCCATATTTCGAAGCAGCCTTTATGAAAAGTAATTAATTATGGAAACAAAAAATCTTGTCAAGGTGAATGAAATCGTGATTATTACGGTTTTATTTATTTCAATCCTTATTGCCATTTATCTCAGGTATTTTGTAAGTATTGAATCATATCTCGGATTTGTAAAGGAGGACGGGATCATAGAGTATTTAACTTTCTTTTTCCTCTTGCTGAGCAGCTTTGTTTGCCTGACCAAAGTCATTAAATATATTAATATCAGGGAAGGACTCTGGATCCTCACGTGGTCAATTTTGGCAGGTATGTTCTTTTTCGCAGCAGGTGACGAGATCAGCTGGGGCCAGAGGATCTTCAACATACAGAGCAGTGAGTTTTTCCTGGAGCACAATAAGCAGGCGGAGACAAATATTCATAATCTTGTGATAGGTGGTACAAGTATTAATAAACTCGTTTTCTCACAGATCATGTTTACCGTACTGGCGATCTATTTTCTGTTTTCCAGACTAATGGTCGCAAAGATCAGGTTTGTTCGCGATCTGGTTAACAGATTTCGCATACCTCTTCCCCGGACATTACATATTATTACTATGGTGGTTGCCTTACTGCTAATTCTTACAATTCAGCAGATAAAGGACAGTGAACTTAATGAACTCTCATTTGCCATGATATTCTTTATGATCTTCCTGAATCCAGCGAACATTGATAGTAAAAAGCAGTCTGCGTGCATTGTGGATTCCACCAATTAATGATATAGGGAATCAGAAAAATTTATCTTCATAATCGGTAAAATCCAGTTCAGGAAATGTATCTTAAATACCAGTTGCAGAATTTTCTGATACCATTCTTCAGGCTGGTTTGAGGTGTGAATCCACAATAAGAGTTAATGAGGGTTATATCTGCAAAAGTTTTATCGACGTCACCCTTTTGCATTTCTTTGAATTCAATGATTGCTTTCTTATCCAGACATACCTCAATCTCTGAAATAAGAGAATTTACCGTAACAGGATTATTATTGCCAATATTCAATATCAGGGACGGAGGAGTATTTTTCTGTTCTTTCAGGATACTCATTATCCCGCCGACAATGTCATCAATATAAGTAAAATCTCTCTGAAGCTGCCCCCCGGCATAAACCTGAACGGGTTTATTTTTAATTATAGCTTCGGTGAATTTATAAACTGCCATATCAGGTCGGCCCCAGGGGCCGTAAACAGTGAAGAACCTTAATCCGGTTGCAGGTATTTTGTAAAGATGGGAATAAGTGAATGCCATCAGCTCATTGCTCTTTTTTGTGGCTGCATAAAGGCTGATCGGTGAGTCAACATTATCCCCCTCGCTGAATGGCACCTTAATATTGTTGCCATAGACACTTGAACTGCTGGCATACAAAAGAAACTTAACAGGATATTGTCTGCAGGCTTCAATGATATTATAGAATCCGATTAAATTGCTCCTGATATAAGCATCAGGATTTTCCAGGCTATACCTTACTCCCGCCTGGGCAGCAAGATGAATCACATAATCAAATTCTCCGGTATTGAAAAGATTCAACAAGCCTGCTTTATCTTCAATTGACATCCTGATAAAACGATAATCCGGATATTTTTTGCTTACAATTAATTTCTCCCATTCAACTTGTTTTTGTTCAATGCCAAGTTCGTTCAGCCTGGCATATTTAAGGTTCACATCATAATAATCGTTTATATTATCCAGGCCAGTAACCTCAGCTCCCGTCTGCAGGAGAGCGTTAGTCACATGAAATCCTATGAATCCTGCGGATCCGGTTACCAGATATCTGGACATTGATTTATTTTTAAAAGTAATTTTATCCTCACTAATTTCTGTTCTTCTTAACTGGCATAGCCTCCATCAGTAGTACTGTCTCGCGGAATGATATCATAATTTTGAATGACATTATCAATCGTTGGGTTGAACAAGGATTTATCTGATGGGTTGCCTCTTAGAACCTGACAATCCAGGACAAGGTTACTCTTTCCTGCTGCAAGGTTTATTTTGTGGCCAAACAGCGCTTCCCGCTGACCCTTAACAATGATATCAGTGTGTTGTTCATATATAGAAAATATCTTATCATCATTGGGAACTTTTTCACCCTTAATCTCCTTACGCCAGGTTATATCATATACCTGTTCCATCAGCACAAGCAGTTTAGATAATTCTTCCTGAATAGCCTTTGCGATAATACTCGTGGACTTTTTTTTTATCGCGTTCGATGTTTGATTGATCGTCTTGGTAAATAGAATCAATTGTTTTTGAAAAAGGGGTAATCGTTTCGCTTCTCCACGAGTAACGTTAATTTCATAAAAGGTCTTCTTCGCCGATTTTGTGTAATCAATAAAATCAAGTGTATCAATCTCTTCCTTCAGTTGCTCCAATAAACGGGTACTTGTTTTTACACAATCCCATACAAGAGAGTTATTGGTTGGGTAATGAATATTTGTTTTAACAACGGTAGAATCCTGTGAAACACTTTTCACGTCTTCCAATCCTTCAGTTATGGCAATTTTATTAATCTCAACAAGCACACGGTGAAGCGTGTCCGGGTTAATACGGGAGATGTATTTTTGAAACATCTGAAAACTGTATGGCTCCCGGCCATCAAGTTTTATAAAAGTTGAACAGATCCGGGAATCGTTTTGAGCATATTCCAGTTCCCGGTATTCAAGCCCACGCATTTCCTTGAAAATAGCTGCACGTACAATTTGTTCAACACTGGGGGTATCTTGTCGCCCAAAAGATGAAGCTCTTTCACTGCCGATGATGTCTGATTTCAACATTAAAATGATATCGGGTCTCGATTCCAGAATGGTGTCAATTACGCAAAACTCCGGATTTGTGGACCAATCAGACTTTTCAAATTTCAGAAGTAACTCGTTGAAGATTTTCATGGGTTCATTATCTTTGATTACAAGATACCCAGAACTTTTTTGATATATGTTTGTAACCTCCTGAATTTATTAACAATTTGAGTTTAAAGACAAACACTAATTAGTGAAAAACTCAGATTCCTTTTAATACTTCGGAATGATGAAGCCAGGTTATATTTCAACATTATTATGTTATACTGCGTGATTGTATAATGTTCTGTTGTATGTGAAGTTGGCCCGCCAGCTCTTAAAAAGGTCTGGTCAGCGACCAATGGCTGTGGATGATTTTCCATTCATTATTGTCTTCAAGCCTGTAAACTTCAGTGCAATTCTCTTTCCAGATCGTTTCGCCTGCATTTGTATGCAGATTGTAGGTCAGGACTGACATTCTGCCGGTATGTTGTACAACGGGATTTATTATTTCGAATTTATCCATTTTTACCGTTCCGCGCATGCTTTCATACAACTCCTTTATCCTATCCCAACCGTCAAGACGCCATTCCCGGCCAGGATCAAAATAGGTGAAGTCCTTCGAATAAAGGTTTAGGTAGGGAGTGGGATTACCATTGAGCCATGCTTCGAGAGCAGTTGTTTCAAGTGCAATGATTGTTTCTGTAACATTAAGCTTGTTCATAATATTAATTTTCGATTGAAATAATTCTTTACCATTTTGCCCTGAATAATTTGTTAATCAACCGAGTCAAACCACATTATTGTAATGAATTCGGTTTCGGCAGGTAGTTCACGCCTCAGGAGCTGGATTCCCCTGTAGCCCTCAATGTTTTTGTTCGCAATGCCGACAAAAATCTCTTTCTGAGGAAAACTCCCGTATGTGTCTGAATTCTCTTTGGTTGTGTAACCGTGCCAGATTCTTGATATCATAATATTACAGATTTATTCATGGTTCAACAAGTTTATAAAAAATTCTCCTGAATGAATATGGTATTGGCTTCAAATAACCGAAGCGGATTAAAAGCAACGGTGTCAGGTATTTTCCCTGAAATGATCTACCTGGTTCCGGAAATCAGGCTAAGATGTGGTTCAACACAGACTCATTGCTGGGTCTTACAGGTCGTTCACAGTCCTGTTTATCAGCAAAGAATTATTTTTTTATCTCTTTGAGAAGTCGACTTAATTCAGGGATATCTTTTTTGATAGTTTTCCAAACCACCTGATTGTCAACTCCTAAGTAATCATGGATCAATTTGTCTCGCATCCCGGTTATCTCTTTCCATGGAATTTCATAATAGGTCTTTTTTATCCATCACAAAATGCTTATAAGGTCCTTCTTAATGCTATTTTTAATTCTTTTATTCTTAAGAGACCCTGTAGTAACCAGGTCAACCTTACAACCCAAGATTTCAGATAATTCGTTCTCAATCCTGATTAATCCAAGAAGGGATGGAGGATTTTTGAATTCAATAAGGATATCTAAATCACTCCCTATTTTGTTTTCACCACGGGCAAATGAACCAAAAATTCCAATTTTTACGGGATTGAAATCTTTCAAATAATTTACGATAGTATGTCGAATCTGAGGGTCCATGGTCTGAATATAGTGCAAAGCTATTAAAAATAGTGAAAAGGTTTAATATGGGAATATCAATGGAAGGATATGTTTCATTTTTTTGCTAACAGTCCGGCATTATGGGGAGGCTGTGTTACCCGACATAAGCACCGGCTGGTGAGTTATCCCGGTAGGTTAAGCTAAACCGGTGCAAGGAGAGTATGGTGCACTTTTTGCTGTCCGGGTACAAATTTATTTAGCATTAAGCGTTTCGCGGTATTAGGTTGATCGGGTTGCAGTACAAATTTAATCCGGAGCGGATATTAAGTCAAGGTATCCAAAGCATAATTGCGGGCGCTGGTGCAGTCGCGGTATAAGCTATTTCAAATTTGTAATGAGAGCAGAAGCAAAAACAAAAAGTGCGACAAACCTATTAAACAGACCGTCCGTGTTAGGTAACGTTCATTTATTTACTAATAGGTCAGAGATTTTATTTCTATATTTCTTTTTCGGATAAATCATAAGAACTGGCTTGTTATTCCCAAATAACTCTTTATATTTTTCTTCTTTTAAAATCACAACTTTTTTTATCCAGGTAGGTTCAATGAGTTTTATTGAGGCTGTATCTAATTTTACATTAAAAGTGTCGATCTGGATATAAATATCTGGGTATACCTTCGGAGGGTAAGCATTGTGTTCTACCAGCTTGGGTGTATCATGATTTATTATTGAATCCAGATTTATTTGGGCCTCCAGCATAAGTGAAGATGAGCAAAGCAATATAAGTGTCAAGATATTTCTCATTTGCAATGAATTATCTTTTTTTCTCATCTTATCTTGAGAGGTTTGATCCAAGGCAGAATGCTGTCAATGTTACCTAACGTTCAACGGTATGGGGCGTGGCGACTAAAGGGCAGTTTCCTGTCGGGGTATACAATTTTAAATTACGTTTACAAAGCTGCGGTGGCTACAAAAGACAGCCATGACCTATACCGTTTGTTGAACTAAATCCCCCGGATAGCTTTTGATGATGTCTCGACAGAATCAGTTTTCAACATTTATTTCCGCAATAGTGATCATGTTGTTGCCGAAATTAATCTATATTTGGTTTCAACAGGATGTTTGAGCTTCTATTTTGCGTCTGCATAAATACCTTATTTTCAATGCGTCCCTATTAAAAACCGTCGATAAGTACATAGCAGTTTTTTTCCCTGAAATAAACTACCCGGTTCCGGAAAACAGGCAGAGATGTAGTTCAACACAGACTCATCGCTGTGTGCTGCGTACCGCTCAGAGTCCTATTTATTACCAACTGGCCGTTTTTATAGTATCTTTTGTTTTGATGCAATGTCTTTCTGTTTGTGCGTTGAAGCAGGACGGGCTGGAAGGCTCTTTGGCAAAATTTGGATGCAGCGTTGGCTTTGAGCGTTTTGCCAATGCTCCTGAAAGCGAAGGGACGATGCGTGTGGCTTTCTAATGATGTGAACATGTATATCTTGTACATTCGCATTGATGACCTGCTCTTTTTAATGCTCTGTCTTTAGTTTCTTGACTAAAAGGTTCAGGTGACTTCCCTAGAGTACCATAAGTAATTGTGTTTGCATGACAATCTGGACATAAAACTTCAGCATTGTCTATGCCATTACCGCCATCTCTTCTTATATGATGGACTTCTAAGTTTCTAGTTCTTGAACAACGTGCCATAATTATATGATTTAGGTTAATGAATAATTGGTTACTTTAAAAGTTCTTTTATTTCTTCTTCTTCCTTTCCCTGCTCAATCAAATAGCACTCAACTTTTTCATTAATTACATATTCTTCAAATGGGATCTGTGTCTGAAATGCTTTAATATTCTTGAGTTGTTTCTGCTCTGTCATAACATCAAGTACTTTCTTTTTGTAAGTGGT
>Ga0116172_10000774_pt1 | contig 30504 bp, 26 predicted proteins | sample AD_UKC083_MetaG_FD_89799 | JGI IMG/M metagenome (GOLD analysis project Ga0116172, IMG submission 89799) | Active sludge microbial communities of municipal wastewater-treating anaerobic digesters from USA - AD_UKC083_MetaG | ecosystem: Engineered > Bioreactor > Anaerobic > Digestate | place: USA... | reverse complement strand
GTGTAACGACAACAGCTGATCTGCGTCGATACCTTGTAACGACGCCCAGAATAGAGCGCCACGATTGCGTGTGAACTGTCGTGTCGCGGAGTCGTCGAGGGTGGCAAACAGCTGGTTCAGCCCGTCATCCTCAACGGCACTTTGCATCACAAACGCAAACATTCCGCCTCCTGAGGTACCGTACACAGCTGCTTCGCGATTGGTAGTGCCCGTTGCATCATCTATTGCCCTCCTCAACGCCTCACCGCCGTCACTCTTAGCCGCTTCAATACGGGTAGGATCGAAGGACTGAATACGGACTTCCGCGCCCCCGCCCAAAGTAGCGCCGCGCCCGGCCAAAATTTGAATAATGACCTGTCGTGCGAGTGCAGCTCGTTCCTCTGCGTGTGAAGGTAAGCGATAGGGAACCGTCAGCACAACCGCAAGCCCAGAGCGAAGGCTCTGGTCAATGTGGGCCACATCGCTCCATAGCTCGCCCCAAAAGTCAAGCGCATCGCGGCGATGGATACGGCGACCCTTATCTTCTGAGATGGACTTGCACTCGACTTCAAGCCCAGTGGTGCCGAGGTCCTCAATAAGAAGATCAAACGAACCTCCACTGTTTACTCGGTGCCAAGCTACACGATGCCCTCGACGGGCGAAGTGGGTCGCTGCCATCAACTCCAAACGCAGACCGTGCAGCTCCTCGGATCTACTGAAGGCGTTTCGGACCCTCTTGACGAATGCTTTGGCCTGTTTGACCGTGCTCCTCTCAAGTACTCCGAGTACTTGTGCAGCAAAGCCAAGCGACGGAAAAATACTTGGATCGTTACACGCCACTTGCGGCACCGTCCCAAATTCAGCGACCAGTCTCCGCAGTCGGTCCAATTGATACGCGATGGCGTACTCTGAACGCAGGTAGTCACCGAGAAAGTAATTCGACCGAATGGCATCCTCCTGCCGCGCGACTGCACCTTGCCAGTGGTCAGCACCAACTGCGGTCGCGAGGCGCCGGTACATCACTGGAATCTCTGCGGTCGTTATCTGGGTAGCTGGCACGTCACAACTTTCATGCTGTTCGATCAAAACTCGAGATTACCAAAGTCGCGAACCTTGAAAGCTGACCCTCGGGAGGGTCAACTCATGGCACGAACCTGTATCCGCAGACGACTCGCAGTTATATTGGCGGCCGCCCAATTCAGCGCCAGCCAACCGACATCTGATTCTCGGCATCACGGTCTTGGTGACGATCGACGAGTCTTGCGAGACTTGGATCCAGCGGTGATCTGCTGCGAAAGCTCAGTTCCACTGCCGATCCGTTTGTGGTGTCGAATTTGGCGCTCCATCTGCTCAGTCACTTCGTTCCAATGCCCCGGCTCAGTAGACACTGAATCAACGTTAAAGTCGGTCGCCACTAGCCTGGCCAACAGTCTGGGATACAACTGCTCGTAGAAATCCCACGCGGTTAAGAATTTGGTTCTAACCTGAGGATTTGAATGTGATCGCATATTGCGATAAATGTCCTTCATGAAGCGCACGTCCCATGGGAGCTCCGGAGCAAAAGACCACATATCAAGCCCCGCCGCTGGTATCGGCAGAGCCGGGTCGTTGCCCAAGCTATGGGAGAAGTTTTCTATTGCCCTGTTTAGGTAGACGAAACTCAGCGTGGCATCGTACGGTGCGAGGCGAAAGAATCGGTTGTACGGTATGCAGGACTTGTCCATAAACAAGCCAAGCGAGGGGATATTCTTCTCAGCCAAATAAGCTGCGATGAGCGCGCCTCCGTAGAAACACTCAATGTTCTTTAGACGATAGTGTGAGAAATCGCCGGACGTAAGGATCGCTCGAAAATAGACGTCCTGGCCAGTCAGCCGACGATGCAAATCCTCCGCAAATTCTGTCAGATACCAGACTAGGTATCTTCGATGTTCGTCATTTTCGGCAATGGCATGGTTGTATGCCAAGATAGTGTCAGAGAAAACGATGGTCTTGAACGAATCATGTTTGTGGGCATTGAGCGAGTCCAGTATTGAATACAGTCGCGCTACCTTTCGAGGTTCTTTCCGAGTCATCTCAGAAAAGCCCAGGATGTCGATATAGAGTAGGAATCGGTCGGGAGCAATCACTACATATCCCTCAACGCAGGATCATGCAGAAATTGGGCAGTGCTCGAATGCAAATTCGAAAACGAATTGAATTTCATACTGCAAATGTAGCTCTTTCCTCAGCATTCCCAACACCTAGCAGTCGCTGGACAACTACTGAAAATGGCCACTTGTCGCCACAGGCGACCCAAAGCTCTCTGGCATCTCTTGGCTAAGAGCCAGGTAACAGACTTTCAGGATTGATGTAACAGCCCACAGTAGGGACAGGCGATATTTAATTGATTGCGTTGGAAGTGGACATCCATAGGCACATGCAGCATTCGTCGCATCACGCCCGCAGGATGAGGCGCGTGCTCTCAAGTTGGTCGTCCGAAAAGACTTCCATCCATATCTGCTCCTGGACCCGCGTTGACAGCACGATACCGAATGACCAGAGCACTCGCTCAATGTGGCTACCTAGAATAACCAGGTCGTTGTCTCCTGCGAGGCGTTCCCGAGAATCGAAGAAGCGCTCCAAGTCAAGTGCGAACAACTCAAACCAGTCACTGAGGCTGCAAGCCTGAAGTGCTACGAGGCTCTTGCTCGCTTTCCAGCGGTCGATCTCGCCGCCAGTGGTCGCGCAGGCACTCGCCGTGGCACAGAATAGTTGCTCAACGTGCGCAAGAGCTTGAACCAATGCTGCGTCCACATCACGATGTTCAATGAAGTTTAGGCGCGCTCTGACAATCCCCTGGACGCAACCGGACAAAGTCTGGTTGTATAGGACATCCGTCTCAACGAACTCTGCGTCAGAGATGCATCCTATCCCTGATAGCCGGCCGCCGAAGTAGTGAGAACAGCAGAAGTGCGCGATGCGCAGCCCGACCGTTTCGAGTAGTGGTCTCTTGCGCCGCAATATGTCCGTGGGAATCTTGGCGACCACAGTGGCGTAGTACGTCGCACGACCTGCTTGATGACGAATCAGTACTGCCGCAGCGCGTGAAAGTGGATGCCCTGTTGCCACAAGATTTACCGCCTCCGTGGTGAAAAAGAGTTGGCTAGACACCCCATCTGTGGTCTCGACCATATGACAGGTCCCCAGCTTCACGACCTGAACTGAGTAGTCGTTCATCTCCACCCCGCGTTGGCGCAATGAGCGAACTATGTTGTCGGAAACCACGATGGTTTCAACAGTGCGTAAGCCCACCTGCAACTCCGGCCCGCTTAACAGATTGCGAATTGCGGCTTGCGCCTTGCCACTCCTGCGACTCGACGGTTCGAACTTGATGGGAACCTTGACAGGCATTTGCGCCAGGCCCCGAGTCTTTGGATGTTCGCTATCGCTGTCATTCCTTTCAGGTGCGGTGAACGTTTGCTCCTCGACCAAATTTTGAACGTATTTGGAGACCGTGTTCCCAATTCGCTGCGCAGCTTCAGCTGTTTGCGAGTCAGCCTGCGAGCTGATGAAGAAGTCCAATGAACACTGGGCGAAAGCGCGATTCAATGATGCAACGTCGATTTCTAGATTGCCGAAGCAACCTACCAACACCTTGCTGGAGCTAACTGGCATCACAACCCCGGCGAGCTCATCGTCGCTCAGAAGCGAGTAAGGCACCAAATCTTGGAAGTCGGGCGTCTTCGATCCCACCGCAAGGCAGTCCGGAAGCACGAAGTGCGTCGGTGGTTCGGTCGCAATGATTTGCCAGTTCATCGCCCTCAGGCGTTCCACGCGACGCGCGGGCACAAGGTCAATTTCTAACGCTTCGCTGTGTCCGCTAACGATAATTTCAGGGACTCTTTCAAGCAGCATCCCGAACTGTTGAAGGAACATCGTGGCAAGTTCCGGGAACAGCTTGGGAAACTTCTCTCGAGCCCGAAAGTGCACCAGCTTTGCGAGTGAGCTCCTGTCGCTATCCGGGAGAGCCCCAAACTGCGAGGCAATCCCCTCTTCAATCAACTTGACCAGCGTCGACTCCGCCTTGAGTGAGTCAACCTCAAGCAAGGCACGCGCTGTTTGGTCGCTGCGCATGACATCTGCGAAATGATTCAGAATTTCAGTTGCAGCAGCCGAGAAGCTACCCCGAAGAAAAGCTGATCGGAATGACAGGTGGACCACCACCGCAGCAGCCACGTGCGAGTCGAAGGCCCCGGTTTGGGCCGTACGTAGAGCAGCGATGGCGGGCGCCAAGACAGTGCCCTCATAGGTAGTGATTTTGTCGTCGAGCGACTGCTCATCAGACGGCTCCGAGTAGAAGTCTCGCTGTGCTGCAACACCCTCGGTCGAGGAGCGATAGGGATCCTGCCCCTTCTTAAACACATATACCCGCGTCGCCTTCCCCTTTGCCACGCCAAAGCCTCTTTGTAGGGCCTGCGGAATGAAATGCTGCTTTCGACCTGCCATTGAGATTCCTCTTCCCCCGATAACTTCAGCGCCCACAACATGCAGGCTAGAAACGATGTCTCGCCAAATATTGCGTCAGCCAATGCGGCATCATCACAATCAACCGCTGTAGTCTGGTGCTGGCTGGAACAGAAATTCAAGGGGGAATTCACAGTGCCTTTAAATGGCTGCTTTCGCCCTCTTATTGGCATGCGTTCAGCAACACTGGTGGGCTGTGCGACATCGGATTGTCGTCCACAAAGCTGTCACTGACGAGTGCCCGCAACTGGCCTCGAAGCTCCAGTTTGATGGCTAGCGGCAATGTTGACTTGTCGATAGTCAGCTACTCAAGCAAAAACGGCCTCGCGTTTTAGCCTGAAGGTGCCATCGCATTTGTATGGCAGCTCCCTGTCGGGTTAGGATGCTTGCAAGAATAACGGGGAGAAATGATGACGCGCATCCGTCGGCTAGAAATCCGGAATTTCCGATCTATACAGTTGCTTGATTGGACACCGTCCAACGGCGTGAACTGCCTTATTGGCCCGGGAGACATTGGCAAGTCCACCATTCTCGATGCGATCGATTTATGTCTTGGAGCTAGGAGGAGCGCACCTTTCGGCGACACGGACTTCTTCGGCTTGGACGTCAGCCAGACTATTGTGATTGCGGTCACGCTTGGCGCACTACCTGACGCGCTGAAGAACATCGACACCTACGGAGAGTTCCTTCGCGGATTTGACTTCGGTACCGGGCAGATCGAAGACGAACCGCGCGCGGGCCTGGAAACGGCTCTGACGCTGAAGCTCGAGGTCAAGAACGACCTAGAGCCCAGTTGGTTGCTCTATTCCGACCGTGCAGCCAATCAGCAACTGGAGCGGTCATTGGCATGGAAGGACCGCAGTCTCCTGACGCCAGCTCGAATCGGCACCTACGCGAGCACCAACCTTTCCTGGGCCAGGGGCTCCGTGTTGAACCGGCTCACGGAAGAGCGCGCGAGCCTTGGCTCGGAACTCGCAGACGCGGCGCGCGCCGCCCGGGCCACCTTTGGCGCGCGGGCTGGCCCTCAATTCACCCAGACCCTGCAAGTGGTCACCCAGACAGCTACCAGCCTGGGCGTAGCGGTCGGTGCAAGCGCTCAGGCGCTACTTGATGCCCACTCGGTGTCGATTGGCGATGGTGCAATTGCTCTCCACAGCGAGAGCGGCATTCCTCTGCGGTCGCTTGGCACCGGTTCGGGGCGTCTCCTTGTCGCAGGGTTACAAAGGGCCGCAGCGGCGGCGGCCACCGTTGCCCTGGTGGACGAAGTCGAGTACGGACTTGAGCCGCACCGGCTCATGCGACTGCTCGACTCACTTGGCGCAAAAGACGCGACCCAGCCGCTGCAGGTATTTATGACCACCCATTCACCGGTCACGCTCAGAGAGCTCGCTGGGAACCAGCTTTTCGTCGTGCGTCAGAGTTCGGGCGTCCACACGGCCACGTGCGCTGGTTTGGACGACGGGATTCAGGGCACATTGCGCAAGGCGGCAGAAGCCTTCCTGTCCAAGTCCGTCATCGTCTGTGAAGGCGCCAGCGAGGTCGGATTCGCTCGCGGCATGGACCAGTGGTGGGCCCAATGTGGCGCGACGTCATTCCTGGCCCACGGAGGCGCTTACGTGGACGCAGGCGGAGGATGCCCCGACCAATGCTTCGCACGAGGGGAGGCGTTCCTCAATTTAGGCTATCGCGTCCTAGTCTTCGTCGACGCGGACAAGCCAGTTTCAACTGTCGGACTCGTCGAGCGATTCATTGCAGCGGGCGGTCAGTACATCACGTGGCGGCCCGGCTTGGCACTCGAGGACGAGCTATTCCGCCATTCAAGCAATGACGCGGTGTATGCGCTGCTGAATAAGGCGGACGAGATCGTCGGCCGTGAGCTCATGGCTGAGCACGTCAAGTCGAAGTCGCACGGACAAGTCACTTTGGATGCCATAGAGGCCGAACGGCTGAATGGCGGCTACACGCCTGCGAGCCGAGCATTGCTCGGACTTGCCGCTCGTAACAAAAAGAACGGCTGGTTCAAGTCAGTGACTGGTTTCCAGGAAATCGCCAAGGAGGTCGTCGGCCCCCACATTGCGGATGCTGAACCAGGTTTCGTCCAAATCGTGAACAACCTACTTTGGGGGTGGACGAGTGCCGCCGCCTGAAATCGACATCTTTCAAGCGCGCCTAGGCTCAGTTACCGCCCCAGCCGGATGCGGCAAGACCCAACTCATCGCGGACGCGCTGAGTCAGCACACCGGCATCAAGCCCGTCTTGGTGCTGACGCACACCAACGCTGGAGTCACTGCTCTACGCGCCAGGCTTCAGCGCGGCAGCGTCCCCAGTTCGGCATATCGGGTGTCCACCATTGACGGTTTCGCGATGCGGCTGGCGACCAAGTTTCCGGTTCGAGCAGGCCTCAATGCGCGTGTACTTGAGTTGGCCAACCCGTACACCGACTACCCAGCGGTTCGAGCTGCCGTGCAACAGCTCCTACAGGCAGGTCACATTGTTGACCCCATTGCCTCAACTTACTCGCGCTTGCTGGTGGACGAGTATCAGGACTGCAATACTGCGCAGCACGCCATCGTCTGCTCCATTGCTCAGACACTCCCTACTTGCATTCTTGGTGACCCGATGCAGGCGATATTTGGCTTCCGGGATCCATTGGTTCACTGGGAGAATCAAGCACAGGTAGCGTTCCCGCCCATCGGCGCGCTACAGACTCCTTGGCGATGGCGCCTCGTCGGCATGGACGCACTAGGCGGTTGGCTTCTGCAAGCCCGCACATCATTGCATGCCGGCCAACCTATAGATCTTCATGGAGCACCTGCAGGCGTCGAATGGGTTCAACTGACCCAGGGCATGGAATTGCAGCAGCGACTTGTCGCCGCCCGGACAGCAGCGCCAAACCGAGACGGCCGCGTTCTTATCATTGGCGACTCAATCAATGTGAATGCACGGAATCAAATAACCATGCAGACGCCGGGCGCAACATCTGTCGAGGCGGTCGACCTAAAAGACCTGGTGAACTTCGCCCGCCAGTTCGATTTGACGAGTCCCAACGCGCTGCGACAACTTGCAGAGTTCGCGACCTCTCTGATGACAGGCGTGGGAACCGCCAACTTACTCGCACGGGTCGAAACGATACAAGGGGGCAGAGCCCGCACGCCCGCGACACCTGCAGAAGCCGCAGCTGTGACGTTCGTAGCGGCTCCCAGTCACACGACCTCGATTAACCTACTCCAGTCCCTGGCGGACCAGCACGGTGCGCGCGTCTACCGACCCGAAGTGCTGCATTGCTGTATCTCGGCGCTGAGAGCAACAGGCGGCGAAGGCGGATTCATCGGTGCAGCGATGCAAGCCCGAGAGCGAAACCGCCATCTGGGGCGGCCGCTGGGCCGGCGCGCCGTCGGAAGCACACTTCTTCTGAAAGGACTGGAGGCTGACGTCGCGGTCATTCTTGAACCCGAACGCATGACTGCACAGCATCTCTACGTGGCTCTCACAAGAGGCGCAAGGCGTGTCGTGGTTTGCTCGTCGACGCCTTTGCTAACGCCTGTCGCGGGTCGTTAGCAATGTTGCCAACTATTGATAACTCGTAATTGTCGATAGCCGAGTTTCGGGGGGTTCGTACCCTCCCAGTAGATCTATTGAAACCCGGGCTTGGCCGGTGAGTACCGACTTCCGAAGTTTTCAACACGATGCCCGATAGCTGCCATTCACGAATGACTGGAACTGGCCCGGACCTGACCCAGTGCAGTCATCTGTTGTTGACCGCAATGGGCATACAACTTAGTTGGTGTCAAATTCCTGGCGTCAATCACAGGAATGTGAGAGAGAGTCGAAACCCTAGTTAAGGGCGGTTGCAGCGAGTAGGCGTTCGATGTCTTCCAGTGTGTTGTATCCCTGTACGGAAACGCGCACGAAAACTTCGTTGCCATGAGAAGTCACTGGCACCTCAATATGGCTCTCCTCGTAGAGCCGCTTGCGCAGCAAGTCCGGATCTTGTGGTGCCACAGGTATTGCGACCATCTGCGCCCAATCGTCATCACGCGCAATGAGATGAGTTCCGAAGCGTTTCGTCAGCACGTCCAACGCTAGGTTTGCGAGTTCGTGGCAGCGCACCTGCACCTGAAGCCAGTCATGCCTCGCTTGGAAGTCGAGTGCTGCGGGAACAGTAAGCCACGCCGATATGTCGCGAGTACCTTGCCACTGCATTCGGCGTTCGAACAAGCTAGTTCCTAGGTAGGCATCAAAGCCGGAGTGACCACCGGTGCCTTGCGCGTATCAGCATGATTCAGCGTTCAGTTGCCGGACATTCGTGGATGTCCGAAGCTGGTCCAAACCGTAACTTCAATCGGTCTTCCCCTTGTCCGCTACTTTTGCCATCGACACGATGATTCGAAGGAATTGATATTGGCTACCGGACGGTTCTGCATGATCACCGCAATGAATGCGGACAGAACGAAATAGATTGTCACTTCGGCATTTACACTTCGATGGCTTTCGACTCTAAGGACAATCGCGCCCCCCAAACCATAGAAGTCCGGCCTTCTATAAAATCAAGTCCTTGCTCGCCTGTATATAGCGTGCAAACTAGCTGTAAAGAAGAGGGCCGGAAATGGCGCGCCAATAGATTTTGAAATGCATGCCGTCTGCAGGAAAAACTCCCACACTCGCTCATCGTTGAACTAAACCGGCATCACGACCGCGCATCTAATAAAGGATTGATTCATGGCACTACCCGCCCAAACCCTCGCAACCATTCAAGCCGCTGGAGCCGCCATCTATGCGGCCGACGTCGCATTGAAGGAGGCCGTTCAAAGCTATGCCGAACAGGTCAAGCTGGCCATGGCAGAGAACCCCTTTGATATGGGCAATGACAGCCTCTTTGATGATTGGAAGACGGTGGCTCGCTTGTCGCGCGCAGTGGGACAGGTAGAAGCCGAGTTTCAAAAGATCTACAACGCAGCAACTGATTTGTCAGCCGGAGCTATTCCCGCCGTGTTGACCATGCCTTCATTGACTGGACCGCAGGCCACTGCACCCAATGACCTGACTATGGTGCAAGAGATCCATGCGACCGACGCTGTCATCAAGAAGACTCCCAAAAAGATCAAGGCAGCAGGTAATGCAAAGCCAGCAACATCGCAACCGACTTCATTGAGCGGCAATTCCGCCAAGGTGCTGGCCCGTTTGCTTGAAATTCTGAATCCCAATCACTTCGTAAAAATCAACCGCGCGGCTGTTGGCGCAGAGATCGGATTGCCCAAGGGTTCCATTGGCGCATCGATCACCAAGTTGCTCGATACGGGCCACCTGATTGAAGGTGGCGTCGGCGAATACAAACTGGGAATCCCAAAAGTCAAGTAAGCGCTTGGATCTGTTAATCGCAGGGTGTTTTGTCTGTGGAATCCACATTTAAGGATTAACCAGGCCACCGTTCGTCACAGCATTCGCCGGACAAATCGCGCGATATTGCAATTCGTCGCATTTGCAATGCAATTTCTTTCGGTGTTGTCTACATTCTCTTCAACGGGCCGCACTTGGTGGCCCCAACTGGAGAGAACCATGAAGATTTCGAACACAACACGCTTGGCCTCTATCACCCTGGCCGCCTTGCTGACCGTGGTCACCAATGGCTCCATGCTGATGTCTTTCAACACGGTGGCCCAGATTGCAAGCAATGAGCTAAGCAATCAGGCGCCAACACTGGTAACGCTGGACACTGTCACTGTTGTAGCGCACCAGTCCTGATCCCATGAACGCACTGTTGTTGCTGATCGGCTGGTGCATCCTGTTCCTGCTGAGCTGGCCCATCGCAATGCTGGCTCTGGTAGTGTGGCCCTTTGTTTGGTTGCTCTCGATTCCACTGCGACTGATCGGTTTCACCGTCTCGGCGGTACTGGCTTTGATCAAGAGCATCTTGTTTCTGCCGGCACGGCTGTTGGGGTATAGGTTCTAGCCGACACGGGCTGTGAGAGCCAAGGTTGCCAGTTGCCGCAACCTTGCTAAAGACCCACTTCACTGTCGGTTGCGGCAGAATCCCTGCATGACCATTGAAATATCCAAAGAGGCCAAGAAGCTTGCCATCGCATCGATAGAGCGGTACTTCCAGGAGAACATGGATGAGAAGATTGGAAATATCGCAGCCGGTGCCCTGCTTGGGTTCTTCCTGGAAGAGATTGGCCCCACCATTTACAACCAGGCGGTTACGGAAGTCCAGGAACGACTGCAGACTCGTGTCATGGAAGTAGACCTTGAAGTGCATGAGGATGAGTTTGGATACTGGCGCAAATTCGACCAGTCTAAGTCACGGCGCTAGATAGGGCTTAGAACATGCTCGCGCAATTGCCATTGCGCACCGCCGAAGAGCGATCACTTCGCGTAACCCTTGGCCGCTGGGCGAAGGCGCTGCATGAAACTGGTGAGACCCCTGCGGATTGAGATTGAAAGCGACCGCCGTTTTGTGAGAGTCCCCTGAAGGCTTAGTCGTCCCTTGCCTTGCCTACAAGGTCGGTTCCTTCAATTCTCAAACTTATTTGTGAGACTCGCGCTATTCGGGCTTAGACACGCGATGCAAAAGTTCATTCTTGTCATTGGCACTTGCCAATTCACAGGAAAGGAACTTTGTGACTATCAAAACCATCTTCGAACACCAGGTTGACGCACTCGTCAAAGACGTTTGCCGACTGCATCAAAGCCGAGGCCTGGACCAAAAGACCTACCAAAAGATACGCAAGCAGGTATCCGGTGAGCTGGTCAATCATGGCGGACTGGAAATCGCGGCCGCCGCGCTTGGTGGGATTGATGATGAAGGGGCGTGTGACCGCCTCAAAGACATCATCAGCCACTGCTCTGAAAACTTCTACCTGGAAGACCGCGTGCTTTCGGCGATCGCTGTGCCGGTGGGATTTCGGATGAAGTCCTCAGCTTCAGCAGCGTTGACCTTGGTTGAGGCCGACGCCAATTATCTGAGCGTTCTGGAGAAGATGGCCACCCGAATTACGAACGCACGCCACGTCGTATTGGGCACCCGCCTCTTTGAGGGAAAGACTTTGTTCTACTGCAGCGCAAACAAACTCTACCAATACTTGCGCCATCTGGAAGCGGGCAGTCAAACCACCGTGGAAGTGCCGCAACCCTGCACTGTGAAAAGTGATGCCAATCCCAGCTGGCAAATGGTGTATTTACTAGGAGTGCAAGTCACTGACTTGAATGGCGAGCGCGATGTGGACACTTTGGAGACCCACCGCGCTCTCGGAAAATGGACACATCGGGCCGAGTGGGCACTGACGCAAAACCCTCGAGTGCTGTTCACCAAAGGCATCAGTGCGCAGGCCCAATGCCACGGTCTTCACTATCTAGGTCAAGGTCTTCGGGTTGGAGAAGACATCATCCGAGGCTACCGGTTACAGACAGCCTTGGTCAACTTCGACCAGGGGGACCAAGGCGTCAAGTTCTACTATGTCCACGTCTGGACGGACTTTCAGGTTTTGTTACTGGTGGTCAGCCACGTGATGACGATCGAAATTCGCTGGAAGCTCATGGGCGCGGAAACTCTGGATGGGTTCCGTGAACAACTGCGCCAGGCCATCGCGGTGACCATGCCTACTGACACCATCTTGGCGATGGAGCAGGTGGAGCTCTATGACTATCAGAAATTGGCCCGAGAAAATGGGCTAAGCATGATGCTGGGAGTCATGTGATGCACCAGACTGCCACTACACCGAATTCTTCTTCAGCCGAAAACTCTCAACGAGAAGAAGTCAAACCCATGCCTAGCGACCAACTGGAATTGTCACTATTGGTGGCAGACCATGCAGCTACCCACCCGTGCGAAAGCAACCCAGCGTATTCGTCATCCCAATATGTACAGGTGGATGCCAAATGAGAGGAAGAATCAAATGTTTCTCGCCTGAAAAAGGCTTTGGCTTTGTGACCGACGAATCGGGCGCCGACCACTATTTCAGCAAGCTGGACTTCAAAGACCAGGGGCATCCACGGACCGGTGACAGCGTGTTCTTTCTGCCGGTCAAAAACAACAAGGGCTCGCGCGCATCTCAGGTCCGATTTGCAGCTCAGGCGGCCAGCACTACCCAACAATTGAGCACCGAACCTAAAGACCACCGTGTTCAATGCCGATCTTGCCATCGCCTGATGGTGCCCAGAATCATCACCGGGCCACCATTGGGGGCCGATCGTCGGTGGACGCCGGTACCCAAACGCTCTGTCTGTCCGTTCTGTGCATCCACGCACGAAACGTTTCCGCCCTCCGCAGGCGAGCAAATGGCCGAGCTGGCGCAACGGATTATTTTGGGCATCGTGCTCTTGATCATGGGCGCCATGTTTTTGAGATCCTGGCACTGATAGCAATCCACCTTTCGCATAGGAATATTCACCCATGGCACGCACCCCGATCACGCTACTGAAAACTGCCGTCCGCATCGCGCAAGAATCACCGTTCCAACGTGTCGCGCGCATGCGTCGTGGATCAACTACGCGCGACTTGCAATCGCTTGCGGGATGTCTAGGACTTGACACTAAGGAAATACACCGGATGTTGGGTATTCCTCTGCGGCGGCGAGGCACCGACCACGCCGTTGGAAAACACCCGGTACTCTCACTGGGAGAAACCGAACGGGTCGTGGGACTGTGGCAGTTGATCGGACAGGTTCAGGCACTGGCCACGCCATCGGCGCCCGCACATAGCTCTAGCGTTGCGCGGAGGATGGGCGCTTGGTTGGTATCAGCAACTGAGATCTTGGGGAAGCCGCCATCGTATTTTTTGGATACGTTTGAAGGGCGCAGACTGCTCTATGATCATCTTTAGGCACCACGTGCCAATACCGGCTTCAAAGACTCATGACCGCATCGAGACCCCCATCCACTCCGCCGAACACCCACAGACCAGTCGATGAATCGGCGGCGCTTCGCTTCTTCTTTGTGATTTGTAGCGCCTGGAATCTCAGCGAAATTCAAACGCAAACGCTGCTAGGTGCGGACAGAGACACCTATCTGCAATGGTCAGGTGGTGAAGTTAAGCCACACTTGCCGATGCAAACTCTGGAACGTATCAGCTACGTTGTCAGAATATTTGAGGCGATCCGCAGTCTGATTCAACCCGTGACAGCAGCCGATGATTGGGTGCATACCGCCAATACGGAGCCAGCATTTTGTGGCGGAACGGCTTTCGAAAAGATGCTCTCCGCCGACACTGAAAATTTGCGGCAGGTATGTTTGTATCTGGAATCGCAAATGAGCGGGGACTTTTCTTAGGGGAATCCGCATTACGGACGCGGCGGAGTAGGCGTCCGCGCACGTGGCGATGAGGTCGTTTGGTTTGCAGCCATTCCATGACGCCGAAACCCTGATCAAACCGAATGCAAGTCTCAACGGCGTTCACAGTAAAACCGGTGGCCGAATTGATTTGAGTTGCTTGCATATCGCAACAATCTTCAAGGTTCCGCGGTTCAGATCCTTCACACCCTGATGCCCCTATCTCTCGACTCGCGCAACATGTGTTTTTATCGATATGTGTTACCTGATTGATGCCACCAAGTGCATATGCGTGCCACCCATTCACAACTGCGCAAATCGGCTTAGTTTTCAATTGTGGTTTGCGACTATTTGCACAGGCGTTCATGCATGTATGACGATTTTCAAAAACGATTCAGGAAGACATATGGATACGCAGAAAGACAGTCTCAAAGGACTACCCAGCGCCGTGGTGCTCAGCACCGTCTTTTATCGGGAGCTGAAGACTCTCAATATACTGGCCCTCTATGCGCCGGGAGTGACCGCCTGTTCAGGGGTAGTTGAGCAGATCGTGCGTTGGGTGGTTGCTCTGCACCTCTGCAGGGGTGGACAACGCGTCTTCTCAGCCCTGGCATTCAAGTCTCTTGGACATGCAGGCGTATGCGACATGTACCTTCAAGCATTCCAGGGGGCGAGTGAAGTGTATGCCCTTGACCGGAATCACCTACTACAGGCTCTTGGGTTGGCAGATGACCGCAGGTTGATTCACGACCCGGGATGGGTCAAGCTGCAGAGCCACGTTCGCCCTGTGGAGAACGAGGTCAGGGATTTCACATCCTCGCCGTCCTTCTTTGACGAAACCTTGGCCTTGAAATGTGCGACTGTACGGGCAGCGCGGTTGGCTGCCAAACGCAAGTGAATTGCGTCAAACCCGCATCTGATTCCTTCCAGGGGATGCTTGTCACCATGTAAAGTTAGAGATCACCACTTAAGAGCACGCTTAAGCAAATCCGCAATGTTCTTCGTCATCGGAGAAATCTCGGCCTCCGGGAAGCGGTGGACCTTGAAAATTGTGTTCATCCCAAAAAACCCAGATTGCAGAAAGTCGCGCGAGCGACCCGGCTCAATATCCACCTCGCCATTCCAAAATAACGAGCACCGCACAACCACATGTACACAACAATGTGATGGAGCCATCCACGTGGATGAAGTAGAACGCCCAGTATGGCCACATATCATTGAATGTCGTAAGAAAGTTTCGCACTTCCCTGATCTCAACTAACTCACGCGGATCATCTTGGTATCCGTAAATGACAAGCCCGATCTGACTTCTCGCCCGCCACACGGTGTTTGGATCACTCAAATAGCTATTCAAACGTTTGACTGTTGGACTGGTAGGCGTCCATATAAGGGACGACTATTTAAGACCTCAAGAACATCAGAACGATTTTGTCGGTCACACCTTTTTTGAGTTCAAGTTTGGTTTGATAAATGTGATATTTCCTCCGTTTTCGACTATAAGGTTGCAAGAGTTTGTGCGGATAGCAAAGCTCTCAACTGTTCTTGAGTGCCCTACCGCGCTTTACCTGAACGGGTTTTGGTAACAGGTCGTGCAGACGATCTAATGTTTTTTGCAGAATCGCGAGGCCGCCTGTGTCGCCGGCCCACTGGGTGTCCAACTCTTGGATGCAATCAATATGAAACCCAATGTCCTGCGCGGGACTGGAGGCATCGCTTATGCAACGGCGCACCAGTGCTCTGACAGGATGAAGACCTTCGACCATCCTAAGCTGAAGTAAAAGCGGGCCAGCAGTGCCAAACCGCGCCCTAACCCTTGCAGTGGTACCGGCCTCTTTGACTGTGCAGAGTCCACGGCCAAGGCGCCCGCATATTGTGAGCAAAACTTCTTCTGGCTCAGTTGAAAACGCAATGGCCTTGCGGGCAGCAATTTCTGGGCGAGTGATTGTGAACGACCCGCCAGGGGGCGTCACGTCGCCCGCCGTCACACTCACAACTAATTCGCCTGGTCGCTTTTTCCCGTTCAGGGAGGTCACCAGGCCGGCCGCCACTTTGTCAAATGGATTACTTACTGCCTCCGGAGCTCCCGGTACCGATCCAGCACTAAGCCTTGAAGGCGCCGCCGTCTCAACTTGCACTAGTGAACGTAGAGTTTGGCGAGGCAGTTTGGCAAGCTCTGAAAGCGCTGAGTCCGTGGATGCTTTGGCCTGGCGACCAAGGGAACGAAGCAACTGTCGCTTTTCAAGGGGTACGATGTTGTGAGGTAAGAGGATTGAAACTTCAAGGTGAGTGTTGTCGAGTCCAATTGCAATGGGCAGCGACGTGGTTTCAATCTTTGCAATCCTTGCCATCCGATTTCTCGCGGCAAAGAGTGACTTTTTTGCCGTCGAGATGTATTCATGCACAACTTCAGTTTGTGCCAGATCGAGTTCCTTCGAGCTGTAGACTTGGTGATTCTTCAGCAGGAAATTAACCTTAACGAGAGTCTCGGCATTTGGGTGTCGCACGCTCATTGCATTCGAGGCGATAAGCTCGTTCGGCTCATCGCCGTTGACTGATTTGGGGTTGTGGTCGTTCAGTTTGTCGTCCAATTGTTTGCTCCTGAAATTAAATGGCCGACCTGAAATTTATGCGCCCGTAAAGTTCGGATTTGATCGGTAAAGGCTAGTGATCTAAAATAAATGTCTCAATTCGGAGTGACATTTATGCAGCTAGAAGATGCAATTGAATTGCGCTGGAAAATGTTTGGGTCACAACTCAATGAGCGCCAACAGAGAATTTGGGCAGCCGTTGAGGCTTGCTCGCTTGAGCGTGGCGGCATTTCAGCAGTGGCCCGGGCAACCGGGATGTCGCGCAGACGTGTGAAAACAGGAGCTGACGAGCTGCAGTCGATGGGGGGAGTGGTGCCCGCGAACTTGTTCACGAGCGAATTTCCAGAGCGTAGCGCGGGTGCCGGACGAAAGACAGTTGATTCGGAATGGCCAAAACTCTCAGTAAATCTGGAAGCTGTGCTCAATGGAGGTCGACTGAAAAAAGTTGACGGTGGCTCTTTCATGTGGACCACCAAAAGCATCAGAGAAATTGCTGAATTACTGACCAAGCTGCACAAGCGCGCGGTCAGTCCGACTCACATTTCAAACCTTCTAAAGCAACTGGGTTACAGTATTCGCAGGGACACGCGCGTCAATCCAACGCTGCCAACGGAGTCCCAAAGACAGGCGCAATTTCAGCTTATCTTCCATGCGATCGAGCAAGCCATATCTGCGGGTCAGGCAGTACTTTTCTTGAGCATGGAAAAACGCGAGCTGAGGCGACACGAGAGAAAGTCGTTCAGCGTAGACCCACCTGTGCCGCGCTACAGAGAAGTAAAGCCGTGGATCTCTGGCGGATACGGAGGCGACTGGACAGCAATGTTGGCGGAGTCGGTAGAAGAGCAGGAAAGGTGGCACCTTGTGACTCCCGACAGACATACTGCTGCACTGGGGTTTCAAGTCGTCGGTAGGTGGTGGGATCAAGAGGGAAGAAGGGTGTTTGGGAACAGCGGGGAGATCCTTTTGTGCGCAGATGGATTTGGCGAAGAGGGGGACCTGCTGGACAATTGGATCGAAGCATTGGGGCGGTGCCACGTGGAGGTCGGCAGAAGAATTCGCTACTGCTATGTCCCTACTGGAATCGTGAGAATCGCCCCTATAACCAATCAACCGACATCCCTGCTGTTGATGCAAGATGAACGCGGCGCAGTAGGCAGAAGCAAGGGCATGCTCAGCGTGCTTCCAAGGTATGTAGATATTCAAGCTTCCCGTCTGCGGTCCTCTTTCACAGTCAATCCGAAGGAATACAAAATAAGACGCGACAAAGAGATGGGGCAATGGAACTTCACCGTTGGCTAATTGACGGTTCACACAATTATTTGTCCAGTCTCTCGGTGGGCAGACATGTGATAGTCGCCGCCGCTACCGCCAAGGAAAATCATTCCTATGCATGGTAGTCCTGAAATGAGCTTTTACCCTGGGGGAAATGGGTGAAGTTCAGTATGTCCCGCGTCGCCTCATTCGGTGCTGAGCCGCGAAGCCATCACCGATACTGCGATGGAGGAGGCGATGCGCGTGAATACTTTTGCAGAACGCGTGCGCTCACCGGCCTTGCGTGCGATGCTCAATCCGACTCGGTCGCTCAATGACTGGTTGCTGTGCCGGGACTCGCGAGCGCCAGCAACGCGAGCATGTGGAACTGCAGTGAAGCCCAGGTCGCTGGCGAGCTTCTCCATTTCCTTTGCTGCTGTCAGATGTGATACCGCAACATGCATAAAGCGTGGTTTTGTACCCGGCCTTGCGGTGGCCGGTGTGGTGGTGGATTGACCGTCTGCGGTCCCCATGGATCGGAGTGCTTTTACTGGTAGTGCCTGACGCAGTTTTGAATCGGCTGGCATTAGCACCTCGATATGCTTCCTCTCATACACAAAAAGTGAAACGACTTCTGCAAGCGCCAATAGGTCGTCAGTCTGTTCTATCGCAATCATCGATTCAGCAGGTGCAAGCAGACGTTCAACCACGGACGCGAAGGCGGCAAGGTCGACCCCTCGTGCACCTTCTACTGCTTGAAGCACATCCTCAATTTGCTCAATCTCATGATCTTTGTAAATTCTGTCTTCACTTTCAGTCCAGAAGAAGCCCTCAGGCGGTATGACCTCCACTTTGCTTCGAGCAAACTTATCGGCTGCAATCAAGACGCGCTGGATAAGTCGCTCGTCGAGGAAAAGATGTTCTCCAAGTCCGTCCACATGGCCGAACCGCCTGGCGTGATCAATGACCTGGTCAACTTTGACAATGGTGTCGCGGACCTCTGGCTGAGGAATGGCTCCGAGTTGTCCATTCATCGGTATTCTTGTTCCCTCAGCACATCGCCGAACGCGTGTCCAATCGGACATCGCCTTTTCAAGTGTGAGGACACTATTTGCACGTTGTCGGGCACGCTGCATTGTCTTAAGCTTTCCTCCAGATGAAAATGCATGCCATTCAACCGGATCTGCATTCTTCTGAAGTTCCCAATAATCGCGTTTGCACCATTGAAGCAGCAATTCATGGCCCGCATGAAAATATGATTGAAGCGTAGTCAGCGGTGAGGAATGGCCTAACAGAGCGGAGACAGCCCAAACCCAACGACGGTTGCTTATCGTCTCACTCGTCAGCAATGCGATGAAATCAGTGGACTTCAGAATTCGCGAAGCGAACGAATGCCGACAGTGGTGAACCCGGGTAGAAGGGTCTCGAGTGGCAATTCTGAGCGCCTGGGATATGCGCAATGCAATCGTTCGGCGCGGAAACAGTTGACGCCGATCTTCTCCTGCGCCACCCGCTGAAAACAACGGCTTGATTTCGCGACCAAATGAGCACGTGCGTATGTGCGCATCCCATACCTGCAGGAGTTGCTGTTCTTCGAGCGTTAAGTCCTCCAGGATGGGAACCGTCCGGCGTGAGCTGTCCGTCTTGAGCCGGCGGAATCGATTGCGAGCCAAGCGTACGTGCCATCTGTCGCTGTGGCAATACAGGTCACCATCCCGAAGTCCGAGTGCTTCAGAAATCCGAAGGCCACAGCGATATACCAAGACGAGAGCGACGGCTTGCATTGCGCGTACCCGTGGTTGGACGGTCTCATCATTTCGCAACAGGTTCAACGCACACAGGTACTCCGATTCATGTACTAGATTGGCGTCAATTCGCGCAAGCCCCTGTCCTGTCGCAGCTTGCAATTCACTCCACTCGATTCCAGTCGTCCCGTGGTTTTCCACCAGATAGCGATGCAGGTTGCGCATCGGGGCATACAAATGCTGTCTGTGTTCGAGATCCGCATCTTCTACTATCTGAAGATAGATTTCTTCAATATCTGAAGCGCTGAGCGAGCGCGGGTCGATTGGACCTAACTCTTCAATCATGCGCAGAGCCCAGCTATACCAGTAGTTCTTTAACGTCTTTGGCGCATAGTCACTCCCCCCGCGTTTTCCGTCTGATGCCAATGAATGCATCCAGCGCACGCTGAGTGCACATGTAGGAGTCAGTTTGGATCCAACCAGATTGTCCCAATGTTCCTCAAGATGCTCTTTGAACCGGTTGATTGGCCCAAGTTTCGAGTGCTTGCTCGTGGACTGCAACGCCTGATCCGTAACCTGGACTGCGCTATCGTTTATCCGAATGCTTTTGTCTCTTTTTCTTTGACTACCTTGGTGTCCCAAAAGTCCAAGTGCATTAGACATTTCTCGTCGGAATGCGGCAACGTCCTTTAGCTTTCCAGCGTTGGCTGCTTTGCCACTGTCTCGGGCAACTGGGACTGGGTCTTCATGCGGTGCTTTGTGAATTGCATTCCATGCGTTGACCGAGTTCAAGGTGGGCCCGAGTCCATCCGCACGTTCAAGGCAAATCTCCTCCGGAGACACTGCGCCATTGGTACCATCGGCGTAACTCAAAATCATGCCTGGAGTGTCTGGCGCGAGCGCACTTCGAATCATTTCCAGTAGCTGGCGGAAATCCGGCACCTTTCGCTTGGGGACGAAGTCTGCAGTTGCAGCGCGTACCCAATCAATTGCATCTTCCAGTGCTACGCTCTTCCATTGCTGTTGCGGCACTCCACACGTGAGTTCGGCGAGGTCTCGACGGATGGGATACAGACGTGAGTTGCCATTGCGCAAAGCCATGCGCAACCATGCGCGCCCGGATTGGTCTATAAAGGTATCAGGGACTTGGCGGGTTTCCAGCCACAAATTCCAAACTTCCAGATCAATCACTAGGCATTCGACCAGCAGGGTCGCGACCACGGCGGCTGCGCTTGGGCTGTGAGATTGGTCTTGTTGACGCCTCCAGTTGGAAAATTCGCCGAGCCAATAGGACTTGATAAAGGCGCGTAGGTGCGAGAGCCAGCGCGCTTTCGCGAGGGAATCCATGGAGCAAGTGTGTGCCACATCCTTGATCGCGATCGACCCGGCCGGCAACTCGATCTTCAGTTCGGGGAACTGCCGAACGGCGGTGACCAGCCATTCGCGCAACGCCTCGGCCTTATACCGGGGCCATTGGGTTCGCCCCTCGGTGCCGCTTTCAGAAACGTTCTTGAAGAGAAGATTGACATCATCTTGAGTGATGGAAGCAGGTGAACGCCCTGCCAGTTGTTCTTTCACTACCTCCCCGACCCCCGCGCGTAAGTTCGCCATCACTTGTGCGCGCTTGGCCTCTCGTCGCATGTAGCCAAAGTGCATGGGGGCAAATTTGGCTGTGCCGCGAAGCGAAGGGCGCACTGTTGATGGGGGTAGAAACGTGCGAATGGGGCGAAGACCTAGAGATTCGATTAGCCCGTCTATCTTGGGTCGCAAGTCACCGAAGAGGTCTTCAAAGTTGTTGGGGGAAAGCGGCGAGAGCTCAAGCGTCCCTAAGTCGTGGTGACCAAGCAGGCTACAGATTTGCCGATCAGTCGCCCCGTCTTGAAGCAGCCATGTAGCGCCCAAGTGCCGGGAGATATTGAGTGGGAATGGCCAAACACTTTTCAGCGCGTCAAGCAAGGCAGCCGGTGTTATGCGGATGACCTCTAGCTTCTTATTGAGTAGGAAGCGAAAGGGTGCAGTTCTTGAAGACGGGGTTGAGAGCATTTTCACGATCCGAGCAAACGTTTCTGGTGCTTCGGATTGGACGGCAGATGCCAAACTCCAGAGATGTTCAATCTGGTCCTCACACTGCGTGACCGCGAGTTTTCCCAGAGGAATCAGACGGTGGGCTTGTGAGTTTCCCTGGTGCTTGTCGTCAATGATGATGCGGCGATGTTCCAGGTCGAGCAGTTCCAGCGACTCCAAAGGGTCAGATACGATCCGATGAAAAGTCTGAAATATGAGGGAAAAAACTTCGTGGATTTCGCGGGCATTGTGGCGGGTGCAGAGGTCCTTGTTTGGATCCGACACAATTGATTCAAAGTGTGCTGTTGTATCCCGCCACATCTGGGCAACGGCCTCCGGCTTGGGGTTTAGCGCGGAGCCAACCCACCGATTGTTCGCTTCAAGGTTCGAGCCGGTGTCCACAGCTCCAACCGTCCATCCTGCACGACTTATGGTTTTTCGATGAAGATCTTCTAAGGTTGTGGTCGTATAGGCACGGTAATACGCGGCTGGACAGCCTGTTGAATCGGAGTCAGCGCATAACAAATGGACTTTCACATGGTCTAGGGAGTCTTGGTACAGGGCGAAGGCGAGCCATCGCTCGACCCTCCCAAGGGTTTGGCCGCCGCCATTTTGGGCGCGAAGCGAGTAGAGCCAACTTCGTACCAGTCCCAATGCTTTAACTGGATCAAGGTCCAGCACCTGACTCAAGTTGTCGCCTTCATTCACAGTCATGGTTTGTTCCAACCACAGCGCCAGTTCGATGGGCACTTCCAGGCGTAAACGGCCGGTTGCTGGCAGCAAACTGGCGGACTGCTGAGAATCCGGGGACCACGCATCTTGAGGAGTTGGGACTAGTCGACTCAAAATGTGGAGTCCCTCGAAGCAGGTGATCCCCATTGTGAAACGCAATGGCCAGCACATAACCTCCTCAACCCTTGCGCCGAAAGCCATGGCCAGTCCGACAATGCCTGCCGCGTTCCTTAGTTCCGAAAATTCAGCTTCGGATAGCGTTGTGAGCTCCTTCTTTATAGCTTCCACCAAGTCAAAGACATCTCGGGCTACCAGTTGATCATTGGCCCACTTCAGACGTTGGTTTTCCAGGGCGGAACGGAACCCGGTTCTCGCTCCGCGGGCCTCAGCACCCTCACATGTCTCAGGTTCCCCCTCGGTGTTAGGTTTGGCCCAGCCTGTTTTTGTGGGCGCTTCGGGGGCACTCTGTACGGGTAACTCGGGCTCGGAAGGTTCGTCAAGTTCCGCTTTTTCGGGATCTGGATCAACGTCGGATTCGGGCTCGCTCACCCAGACCAGGGGATTTTCATTCTCTCTGTCGTCGTCGATTTCGTTTAGTTCTGGATCCGCCTCTGGTGTTTCCTCGGGGGCAGCAATCGGTTTGAAAATCCATAGGAACCTGGGTGCTGGCGTCTTGAGCAGGTCTGTCCAACGCTCCAGGTCAGTCAGCCAGGCTTGCTGTGCCTCGTTGTGATCGGTGCGCTTATTGAGTGACTGAGTCGCGAATTCATGACAGAATTCCACTGTTTCCAAGAGACCGAAAGCATCCGGGGGGCGAGGTGGCAGCACACTTCGCCAATTGTTTCGTTGCCCTGCCGACTTACGCAGCCCGCTCACGATGCTGCCAAACAGGTCGCTTTCGCGTCGTTCAGTAAATTTGTCGACGATTAAAAGTGCCTTGAGTGCTGCAAAACCGTGAACTTGGCCTGCATCTGTTTCCAAACTAAATAGGGTAGCTACCGGGTAGTCCTCGAGCCGCTGCGGCAGATGGCTCTGACTTGGGGGCAACGTCCGGGATTCGAGTATTTCTACACAAGCAAGACCAAGCCATCGATCTGCGATCGAAAGTGCGTCGCGGCTGTTCTGTAAAACTGCATCGAGCACCTCGGGATCGTTCGGGAGTAGTAGTTCCAGCAGGCGAAACGAGCGCTGGCGCCGCTTCGGCGACGGTGAATTATCGAATTCCGAGATAATGGCAGTTGACATAGGTTGGCGACAGCTGTGCCGTTCTTCGAGAGAGTTCCGTCGTTGAATGCTGGCTGAAATTGCAATTGTCGCCAGTATTCTTTGTTTTAGCTACAAAAAATCAAGCAAAATTCGTAAAACATCAAAAATGAAACGCATTAAAGAATCTTATTTCTACTTACTTTGCCTTGAAAGGGTCTCAAGGCCGTATATCTATCGCCTCTTCGGGCAATTGCCAAGGAACTGGCAGTAACCTGGCGAGAGGAATTTGATGGCTACAAGCTTGGGGTTTACACCGGTGAAGTTGGCGTGGATGTGGAAGAAAACCCATCCCCATCACTTGCCGATGTGCTTGTCTGCACTCCCGAGAAATTCGATCTGTACTGCCGTACCTGGACCGACCATCTTGGGTGGCTTTCCAAAGTCGATTTGCTGGTTGTCGATGAATTGCACACACTGGATACGGGACGTCGAGGCGCCACGCTTGAAGGTCTCATCACGCGTTTCAAGACCATCAATCCGTATGCACGGGTCATGGGGTTGTCCGCCACCCTTGGAAATCCAGATGCCTTGGCTAAGTGGATCGGGGGTGAGGCATTCATCTCAAACGACAGGCCCATTCCACTGAGCTGGCGCATCCGGGCGCATGCACGCAATGAACCCAAAGCGGATGTTGTGGTTGAGGAAGTCAAAGAAACGCTTGCTCAGAATGGGCAAGTCATTGTGTTCGTCCAGTCTCGACCACGCACCGAATCACTGGTAAAGCGGCTCGCGGACTGCGGCATCGTGGCGGCAGCCCACCATGCGGGTCTATCCAAGGCTAAACGCGACAAGGCTGAGGCTGGCTTTCGTAGTGGCGAAATCGGCGCGTTGGTCGCAACCGGTTCAGTCGGAATGGGGATAAATTTTCCGGCCCGAAAGGTCGTCCTGCATGACTTGCAGCGCTGGGAAGGTGGTGCCTGGGAAGACCTTTCGACCAACGAAGTGTGGCAACTTGCAGGCAGAGCGGGGCGCCGTGGTCTTGATGCGTCTGGCGAGGTTGTGCTGATCGCACCTGCGTGGAACCAGGTGGCGGCACGCCGCTACATCAAAGGCCAATTCGAACCCATCAACAGTCAATTGATATTCGATACGGGGTTTTGCGAGCAGTTGATGGTGACATTTGGGTCGCGCATGGCCCTCAAGACTGAGCAGGCTCAACGCATCATGGCCAATACTCTCATGGGCCAGGCGCACACGCCCGGAGAAATCGCCAAGAAAGTCGATGCCAGTGTTGCCGAGATGGTTCGGGCAGACATGCTCGATCAGAATGAACTGGGGTACATCAGGGCTACACGCATCGGGCGCATTGCCACGCGGTTCCAGTTGACTGCCAAAACGGTCATTTCCTGGAAGCGGCTGGAAGCTTCATTGCCAGACGCAACCCTATTCGATCTGCTGGTTGCCATGTGCGCGGCTCCCGATTTCACAGCGCGGTTGCGTGTCGATCATGACGATGTGGTGTTGCTGCAGGATGCCATTGACCGCGAACCCATGCAACTTCGCACGCTCACGGAGGTAGTTCGCAAATCTGTGATGGGTCAGTCTGGAAAGGATCTGATTGGTGCGGTCAGAACGGCCCTGGTGCTGCGTGCATGGACCCGGCTGGGTGACGTAGACGAGGCTGCCGAGCTGTTTGGTGCACAGACGCATGAAGTCGAGGAAGCACGCAAGGAAGCAGTCCGCTTGCTTCAGGCTTTTTCGGCCATGGTTAACAGCAAGCCGCGCAAAGTGGCGGACGAAGGTTTAGCAGATGAGGCGGGACTTGTTGAAAAGGCTGGTGCACTGTGCGCGATGGTGTGCGCTGGACTGGATGACGAAGGGGCAACTCTCGCATTGATCGACGGCGTAGGCCCGGTCATGGCACGGCGCCTTGTTGGCGCGGGCTTTGAAGACATCGAGACGCTGGCTCAAGCAGATCCAAGTGAGGTAGCTGCCGTTGACGGAATTTCATTCAATCGTGCTGGAAAGTGGATTGAGCAGGCCGGAGAACTGGTGACCAAAGGTGGCGCATTCCGTTATCGGGAGGTTTGCAAAGAGTACGGGCAAACAACCGGGTCAAGGAATGGTCTGGCCAGGGGATTGGACTTTTACCGCTGGATGCGCGCAAAAGACTTAACAGTTGAGGTGATTGGCGCACAGTGGGAAGTCACCGGTGGAAGTGAGCCGCACTCTGTGATGGTTGCAGCAGATGGATTGTTGGAGTGCGATTGTGCTGACGCTCGAAAGGGCCGCCTTTGCAAGCACAAGATCGCGGTTTTGCATCTTCAGGGGGACCCGGAGATTCCACGGTTTGATACGGGGTTCCCGTCAGGCGATGGCGGGTTTGTACTGGAAGAAGAGTGGAGCAATTCCGCGTATGGAGGTCAAAAGTGGAGATAACGACAAACAAAGGCGTGGTGCGCTTGCCAGCGTATCTGCCGGTTACAACGTGGGGGAATGAGTACCCGCTGGATAGTCTGATCAGACCTTTCATGCCACGGTTCGCGGACATGCTGATGGTGAGTTACCACTACGCTCAGGAAATGGATGCTGAAACTGAGCTGCCTGTTTTCATAGATTCAGGAGGATTCGCTCTGCTGCTGGAAGGTGCGGAGTTAGTGGAAAGGGAGGATGGACTGGCAAACATCAGACGGTCCGTGGAAGGGGACGTTGATGTCATCACTCCCGAGAAAGTTCTGGAACTGCAACATCAAAAGGCACAGTGGGGGTCAACCCTGGACTTCCCAATTCCCCCGTCACTTGACGACCCAGTTGAACGGGAGAGGCGGTTGCACTGGACCCTGATGAATGCGCAATGGGCGATTCAGCACTCGGAAGGGACGTCACTTCGACTTTTTGGGTCCGTTCAAGGATGGGACGAGGAAAGCTACGTCGAATGTGCTCAGCGTTTACTTGCGATGGGCTTCAAAGATTTGGCGATGGGTGGTTTTGTACCACGCGCATCGCGAAGGGAATTCTTGCTGCAAGTCACCAGGCGAATACGGTCATTGATGGCTAGTGATGCGGTTCTTCATGCTTTCGGCATGGGCGAGCCTGAGATGGTGCGATCTCTGTATGCAGCGGGGGTTTCTTCAGTGGATAGCTCTTCGTTCGTTCGTGCAGCAGCTAGTGGGAAACGTTGGGATGGTGGATGGTCGGTTGACCAGCCCAGTGGTCTTGAGCGGGCACACCTGGCAATTGGAAACTTCAACTATGCAACCTTGGAGGTGGGGGCCGGCCATGCAAATGGCATATGTATCCCATCAAAGACAGAGGAATTAGTGGATTTTTAAGCAATACCGATATTTCTCGTCGTTCTGTTGGTCAAAAGGGGGGTTTGAGGGGCCTTTTGCCAGAGCGATTCGCAGGGTGAACGCTGGCACATTTATGGGTACGGGTGAGTCCTGCAACCCGGTTGATGCAGGTGAACAAGGAATTGCCGTGGGTAATTTTGGTGTCGTGGACGTGCGCATGTTCACGTTGACTTTGTGCGTTGTTGGGATGATCGGACCATGCGTACTCTGGGTCTTCAACCGAGTTCTGGCGAGGCCCGTTCCTGGTTTGATGCAGGTGGCGCAAGGCAGTGCACTGATGGTAGCTGCTGGAATTTCTTTATCCCTGAACGGATGGGCGGAACCTGCAGTCGCAACCTACTGTGGCTGTTTGTTGCTCATGGCTGCCGGCGCATACTGGTATGAGGGATTCAGGCTACTAACGGGGCTTGGGGAGACATGCGCGCGTACACGAAAAGTTGTCGCCCTGTATTCAGCGGGTCTGGGTGCACTGGTATTTGGGTTTGGCAATAGTTCGCTGGCCATGTCCTATAACGCAGCTGCTTGCGCATTGATTCTGCTGGCCTGTGCGGATCTCGGCATGGGAGCGAAGGACCAGAGAGGGATCAAGAAGGTAGTCCTTCGACTGATCGGGACGGGTTCCGTCCTTCTTGTATTTTTAGCGACGGAGTTCGCCATGTCCGTCCAGCTTAGCCCAGCGCGCGGAGAGACGATCATCTTTGTTACAGGCTTGTCGCTTTTCCTGGTTTTGCAGGCAGCTATGGTGGCAATTGCGGTTTTGGCAAGCGAACGCGTACAGGGAATACTGGAACGAGAGGCAACCACCGACCACCTCACTGGTGCGTTAGTGAGAAGGGAACTGATGCGTCGCGGTGATATTGAGAGGAGCAGGTGCCTGCGTGAACAGGTCCCTATCAGTCTGCTCATGTTGGACATTGACCACTTCAAGCGGATCAACGACGACTTTGGGCACCCAGTCGGCGATCAGGTCATCACTGATCTGGCACAGAAAATTTCCGATGTGGTGCGCCCCTATGACGTGGTGTCACGCTACGGTGGAGAAGAGTTCGTCGTGGTCCTGCCAGGCGCATCTGAATCAGTTGCCATGGGAATCTCCGAACGCATTCGCTCAATCGTCGAGCGCGGGACTGATGGGATACCCATGTACACAGTCAGCGTAGGGGTCTATTGCGGCAACGTTGGAGGCTTGCACAGCATGATCAGACAAGCAGATAAAGCGCTGTATGAAGCCAAGGAATCGGGGAGGAACAAGGTCTGTCTGTGTGACTACCGCAGAAAGAAGCCTTCACCAGTATCGGTAGTTCCTACAGCAAAGTTGGTTGAAGCGGCCTGACTGTTTCCGGCGCAATGCCGGTTTAACTTTCATGCGAACAGACGCAAAACGTTTTGAGATTGGGAGTAAGAGGAAATGCAATCACTGAAGTCATGGTTATACGCAGCATTGCTGCTCGCTGGTACTGCACAGGCAGAAATTGGCGTCGACTATTCACGGACCGTTGTATCAAGTGACAAAGCGGTCGGTCAGTGGGTGTCTGTCCACGACAAGGAGGCATGGCCAGGTGGTGTGTTCAAGTACTACTACAACCCACAAAATCAGCCAGCGAACCTCACTACAGATGAAGTATTGAATGCCATCCATCTGGCTGCCCGCCGTTGGATGGGAATGTGCGGGGTCACAATTCAATACATGGGTCTTACAAATATGGAGGCACAGAATCCCACCAATCAGCTCGATCCAAACGGACATAACGTCATTGAATTCAGGGCTTTGACGGGCACCTCTGCTGGTTCTACCGCATACACACCTTGGCTTGTGAAAGACGGCAGGATCCTACATGCAGATATCGTTCTCAACTCGATTTACAGTTTTAATGCAGAACAACTGGATGGACTGCTAACGCATGAAATGGGCCATGCCCTTGGTCTTGAGCATAGTGAAGTTTCCGAAAGTGTCATGTTCGCCCGGCCGTACCACTCTTACAAGTACCTTCGTACCCTGCGCGGAGATGACGCGCAAGGTTGTTCGGCGATCTATGGTCCATCGGAGAATCAAAAGTCCAACAGGGTCATGAATTGGGCTGAGTCGGTTTATCCAACAATTCTGGGATCGACGACTATGCAAACCGGGTTCACCGATGGGTATTTATATCGCTACTACCCATCGTCTAATAGCTTCATTGGTTCCAAGGACGGACGAGCACTCTACTACGCTCCATCTGCTGGTGGCATACAGGACGTTGGAGCACTCGACGACTACATGGTCTTGGTTGCGGAGTCTGGTTTTTGACCTTGCATTGTTGGTTGAGCAGCAGGGCGCAATTATTAAGAAGTGAACCAATTAATCAGGTGGTGACCTGATTTTTACCTTCCAATCCATGCATACGCTGGGGAACCCTTGCCACACAAAACGAGACACGCATGCCTTCAATCCCCGCATGCGCGGGTGATCGTATTAATAATCAGTGTCAGATTTTTCCCCAAGAGTTACGACATTTCGAAGAGGTGTCAAAACATCCCAATTCCGCTCGCCCAATAAGGCCCATAAAAATAAAGAGTGTCAAGACCTGTTGGCGACGGCCTGAAAGCCCAAGCAAATGGACTGTCGGCTTCCGCGACACACCCGCGAAAGCGCCTGCACCTTAATATTTGCCTCTGGAACGGCCCGCTACCTCGGACCGGATGTGGACGTAGGGTTTCACAGGTCAGGGGCAAAGTAGGCTAAATGAGCCCATCCCCTCGAAAAGGTAAAACGAGCGGATTTCCCCAATGAATGAGCGGAACGATATTTGCTGAAATCGCTTGATCCAACGGTGTAATGTCAGCCACCCCAGGAAAAATCGACAGTAACCCTCTCGGAGGTTGCCTGCGGAATGACCGTTCGGCCATGCTTGGTGAGCTTGACCAAACCATATTGGGCCATGGTATGCAGCGACCGCGACACGTTGGGCGCATGTTTCCCGACAGCCTTGGCTAAGGCGTCCATAGAGTCTGGGTGGCTCTCACGAATGACCTTGAGCAAGGCCATATTCTCATCGGACAGCACCCGCGCCATGGCGGTCACAGTGGGAAACCAAACGTTGGGTTCATCTTTGCCGCGTTGGCGTGTTCCCGCCGCAATGGCCAGTGTGCGGGCGCGCTGCACAGGCACTGGCGCGATACCGAACTTTAGTACCTTGTTCATGGACTGATCTCCTTCAAAACGCGATCAACTTCAGCATAAAAATCACTGACCAACTGGTAGGCGGTGTCAAACTCGTACAACACCCCCTCGTCCAGAGCGTGTCGATGGCGGTGGTCGTACGGAAACCTTTTGCCAGCATGCTTAAAGCGCGAGCCTACCGGCTTCACGCCATGGGCATTATCAAAACCGATGAGTCGGGTGTTGTCCGGCGCATGCAGTGTCAGGCTGTACCTGATGCCGTGCGGTCGTTCCGCCGTTACGGGCACACTCGAAACCTCCATCTTGACCCAGTAGCCCGCATCATTCTGGACTTCAATATTGCCATCCAAGCCAAGCAAATATTCCAAACCAGTGGCCGGTGAACTTTGTGAACCCATGCAAAAGCATATCATGAAACGATAAGTGTTTCAACGATCAATGTGAGTGGCATATCCCTTTCAGGACCTCGCCCACGCCTTTGATGCTTCAGGTATTTGGCGTTCCAAAGGCATCCCTCATTTGTCGTGCGCGTTTTGCCTGATCAGTGTGAAGGTAGACCGAAGTGGTGGAAACCGATGCGTGGCGCAGGTTGTCTCGCACTGTGGTCAGCTCCGCACCCCGCGCCAAAGCATGTGTGGCGTGCGTATGTCTCATCCAGT
>Ga0116172_10000765_pt1 | contig 30757 bp, 27 predicted proteins | sample AD_UKC083_MetaG_FD_89799 | JGI IMG/M metagenome (GOLD analysis project Ga0116172, IMG submission 89799) | Active sludge microbial communities of municipal wastewater-treating anaerobic digesters from USA - AD_UKC083_MetaG | ecosystem: Engineered > Bioreactor > Anaerobic > Digestate | place: USA... | reverse complement strand
AGTCGGTTGACTGAGCGGCGGAAAAGCCTATATTAAATGTTACAATCGCGGGGTGGAGCAGTCCGGTAGCTCGTTGGGCTCATAACCCAAAGGTCGCAGGTTCGAATCCTGCCCCCGCAACCATGCGATGCACCAATGGCCCCGGTACCCTGAGGACGATATCGACCTCCAAGGATTCCGGGGCCATTGTCATACTCTCCACCAGGTTCCGGACAAGCTGCTTCTTTACCGCGTTGTCCCCGTTTCGGAAACCCTCCTCGATCTCGTCGAGGATCTGACTGGCCTGGCCCGGATCTATCCTGGGAGGAGCTACGGCCTCTGCTTCCAATGGGGCAAGCTCTTCCTCCTCGCGATGCAGCCTCGCCAGTTCGGTCCTGGCCCAGGCCCGGTCGATGGACCCATCAGCAATCGCCTCGCATATCCTTCTAACCCTGCCGCGGATCTCCTGCTGCCTGCGCTCTACGTCGTGCCGTGACGGATGCTCGTCCTCCCACAACATGGCCAGCCGCTCGTTGAGCCTTCTGACGAGCCCATCCGGGTCGATGAGTTTCGACAGGAGTCCCGTTACGGCTTCGACGACAGCCTTCTCGATGAAGTCGGCAGGTACATAGACGGCCCTGCCGCAGCCGAGTCCCCGGCGGTGTGGCTGGCTTCCGCAGATGTAGTATCGGTGTCCGCCGGTCTTCCGCAGTCCCATCAGGTTCGAACCGCACCTTCCGCACTTGAAGAGGCCGCCGCTGAGCAGGAAGTCGGATGCGGCGCTCCTGTGGAAGCCTCCGTCGAAGGCACTGGCGCGGTTGTGTTCCCGGGCCGTGAGGATGGCTTCGAGCTCCTCTTCGGAAATGAGGGCTTCGTGCGCATTCGGAACGATCTCCCATTCGGACGGTGGGTTCTGCCTGCCTCGACGGGCATGGACGTTCCAGACCTCGTAGCCGGCATACTTGAGGAGGCTGTTGGGCTCCATCATGCTGAAGAGCGTAGAGGTGCACCAATACTGCTTCCTCGGTGCCGGCACCCCGTTCCCGTTGAGGAAGTCGCGAACCTTGTCGAGCGACCTCCCCCGGGCGACCAGATCGACGAGGACCGTCCGGGCCCACTCCTTCACGGGTCGTTCCGCGACGATCTCCTCGTTCGGCACCCAGATGGCCTTCAGCACCGTCCTCCCATGGATCATCCCTCTTTCCAGGTGCTGGATGGCGTAGCCGTAGATGGGGCTCCCGCCATTCTTGTAGCACCAGCCTGTCTCCACGTCTCGGACTCGGATGTTGGCCTTGCAGCCCTTCCTCGTGTGGAAGGCCACTTCGCGGCTGTAGGCCTCGCTCCTGGCGAAGGTGATGGCCTCCATGTAGACACCGGATGCGGTCTCTCTGTCGATGGGGGGATCCGTGAGGGAGACTACTTCGACGCCGTCATCCTCGAGCAGGCTGCGAACAAGCTGCATTGCCCTGAACGTGTTCCGCATCAGGCGGGAGTAATCGTGGATCAGGATCGTGTTGATGTCCGGGTCTGCCTTGGCGTGTGCGATCATCCTGTCGAACTCGGGTCGGGCCACTCCGTCACGGAAAGCCGAGGTGGCCTCGCTGAATTCCCGGACGATCTCTATCCCGCTGCGTTCGGCGAAGGATCGGATCTCCTGCTGCTGCGCCTGGAGAGATACTCCACGCTCCTCCTGCATGTCCGTCGACACACGGCTCCAGGCGAGGGCCTTCCGTGGACCTGTCCCGGGGGCAGTCCTCGATATCCTCGCGAAGCCCAGAGCTCGTTCGATCATATCAGGCACAGCCGCACCCCCCCTCGGCCCTGGTGACGGGCCATTCAGGAATATGGGACCCGAGACAAGTGTTCACATCGGCCTCCACGGGGCGCTGTACGGTCGCGGGCAGTGCAGAAGTGACGGTCTCCTCGAGTCGTCGGAGAAGGAGAGGCGCAAGCAGGTCGACCAGGAGGTCCTCCAGGGCCCGAGGCAGGACTGTGATCTCTGGACCGGCGCTGAGGGTAAGCCGAAGGGCAGGACCCCTGCGGGTGGAGTGGCTCGTTCCGGCGTCTCCCCGGGCTTCCAGGCTGGGGTCTGTAGTAGGAGAGGTTTCCTCGTGGTGAAAGGCTCCGTTGCCGTTCCCGGCCCTCCCAGGAGCCCCGCAAGCGAACCTGCGGGACCCCGGGAGACTGGTGACGGGCGACTCCGGCTGGCTTTGTTCGGTGGGAGCATCGGCTTGCCCGTCATCAGTCATGTCTAGTACTCCGGTTGGCGGAGATCGTAGTCAGCGATCTCGGCCGGCAGGGCATGGTCGTAGTCGTATTCTGGACTGGAGACGATCAGAGGTGATCGATGGAGGGGAGGCCTCCCCCCCCCTCCTCCGTCATCATCCGGCGGGGTAACGTCGGCTTCAGCCACGAGGGGAGCCGCCTCGGCTTCGGCGGTTGATACCTCGGGCAACAGAGGGACGGGTGCATCGCATCCAATGATGGCTGCGATCTCCTCGGGGGATGGCTCCGGGAAAGCCTCGCAGAACGCGATGCGGCAGCGCGCTGCTGTCTCGGGAGTGAGGGTCCACAGGCCCCTCGTACGTCTGCCATCGAGATCTACGGCAATCTCGAGGGCCTTGAGCTCTTCGAGAATTCTCTCTACGGTCTTGTCTGCCCTACCACGACCGATCGCAACGGAGATGTCGGGCTTGGTAATTGCATCGCCCAGATGATGAAGGAGCTGGTCGAACACGAGCAACATCATGGGCGGCATCGTGTCGCGGGCAATGCGTTGAATGCCCTGCCAGGCTTCCCTGTCGGTGAAACCGATCAGCTTATATCCTCTGAAAAGGGAATAGAGCTGCTGAGCCAGCCGCGGGGATTGCTCGGGAGAGGGGATGGAGACGAGGGCTCTCTCTTCGTCTCGGGCGACGGGGGTCCTGAGTTGTGCCATCACTGTGGCGAGAGATGCGATGCAGTATATGAGGTTGCCAGAGGGAGGGAAGTAAGGCTGTATCCCCTCCGGGACAAGCTCCAGAAGGGAAACAACCGCGTTATGGAGAGACTGGTCTCGAGCCGCCAGAGAGTTCCCGAGGGAGCAGAGCCCTCGCTCCAGAGAATCCGTAGCTGTTGGCCGGAATCGTAGGTAAAGGAACCTCTCACCCATCTCGGCCCGGACCGAGGAGGCGGAGTCGATGGCAGTAGTTGCAGCCCCTATGAAACCGGCATGCCCGGTCCATTCGAGGATGTTCCCGCCATCTGTCCCGACGGTCCTCGACCACGATCCGTCAAAGATCTCCCGGAAAGTCGCCATCAGGTCGTTCTTCTGGCGGCCGTTGCCCAGGTAGCCTGACATCTCGGAGACCAGTAGAACCCCACGGTCCCCTACGGAACGTAGTGCACCACCGGTGGAGTCCGGTGAGCAATCTCGCCGGGGTGTTCCCGACAGGAGTCCGGCAGGAGTGAGCCTACCCAGCGTCACCGCGCCAGGTCGGCCCTGGAGGGGTTTGATGATCATGCTTCGACCGCTGGACGGAGGGCCGACAAAAATGATCCAGACAGGCACACCCTCGAAGTGCATGTTGGCTGCGAAGGCCGCCAGGGCGGTCTGGAGCACGATTGGGTCTGTCCCCAGGACCTCGCGGCAGAGGTGGCGGATCGCCAGCAGGCGCGGCCGTACCGTGTCATGGGTGACGGGTTGCATGGCTGTTGAGGCCGCTACCCCCTTCTCGACAGATGGCACGACTGCCGCCCGCGGATGGGCGATGGGTTCGACCCTGCGCGAGGGAAGGGTGATGCTTACCGGGCGGTACTCCCGGTCGATTACACTGGTCATGGAGGCCGCCTGGACGGTGGCTCCGGTGGACGGGCCCTGGGGCCGGAACGCTGCACGGGTGGTGAAAGAACTGAAATCGTTCGTGGGCATGATGCTCCTTCTTGTGGTCGAGGCACTGCCTTCGACCGGGTGGAATTCAACAGGAGGTATTCTCCCGAGCTCTTCCGCCGGGTCCCCTGCGTTGGGGTCCACGGCGCAGTCATTGTGATAGAAGCTGCATATTTTACGCGTATCATTGTTATTGTATCCCACTTCGTTTGTTATGCCTACGAGAACTCCGACCGTCACCAGAATGGCTATCATAATGATTTACCTGTGCTTTTCACGACCATCGACATGACCATATCGAGCAGTTCTTTGCGTGTCTTACTGTCTACCCATTCAGACTCCTTCACGAAACGGTGGTATGCAGCCGTCAGGGCAGTCCTGTCGGCCTTGATCTCGTGGCTTCCGGAAGCCATCCTGTTTACGACCTGCATGAGCTCGACCAGTGCTACGATTATCCCGAGGGAGTCGACTCCGATGGGCAGGAGGGAACGGGCTGCGGCTGCGACTTGGATGTTCCTGTCGATCCCGTTGTCGGATCGGCGCTCCAAAGTCCTCCCTGCGAGGGTGAGGAGAGCTTCCCTGTTGGCACCCAGAACATCAGCGAGGGCAAGAATCCTCAGGGAGGAGGGAGGAGGGTCGTCTCCTCGTTCGATCCGGCTGAGATAGCTCTGGTCGAGGCCCGCCAGGCGGCTGAGGTCGACCTGGCTGAGACCGCGTTCCTTCCGCAGTCTGTGTACTTCGCTTCCGAATCTCCCGTCGTTCTCCATAGTGCCTCCTTTAGGTACATACATATTAAACATAGTGGATCGTGTCAACCCCCCCCTTGACCCAGGGCTAGCCCTTGCTGATTGTGCCGTATCCGTCGGCGTCAACGCTCTCAATAGGGAGGGGTCCATGGCCAGGCCGAAGAAGATCCCAGGCAAAGGCGGTGCGAACCTGGGGTTCGAGGCGACGCTCTGGCAGGCGGCGGATGCCCTCCGTAACAACATGGACGCCAGCGAGTACAAGCACGTCGTCCTCGGGCTGATCTTCCTCAAGTACATCTCCGATGCCTTCGAGGAGAAGCATGCCCAGCTCGAGGCCGAGATGGCTCAGGGCGCCGACCCGGAGGATTCCGACGAGTATCGGGCCGTCCACATCTTCTGGGTGCCACCAGAGGCCCGCTGGAGCTTCCTGAAGGCCAGGGCGCGCCAGCCCGAGATTGGCCGGATTGTAGACGACGCGATGACGGCCATCGAGAGGGACAACCCCACCCTGAAGGGGGTCCTCCCGAAGGACTACGCCCGCCCCGCTCTGGACAAGCAGCGCCTCGGGCAGATCATCGACCTGCTCTCCAATATCGGCCTGGGCGATTCTGAGAACCGTTCGAAGGACATCCTCGGGCGTGTCTACGAGTACTTCCTGTCGAAATTCGCCAGCGCCGAGGGGAAGCAGAGCGGGCAGTTCTACACTCCCCGTGTCGTCGTTCGCCTGCTCGTGGAGATGCTGGCTCCCTACAAGGGCCGGGTCTACGACCCCTGCTGTGGCTCTGGCGGGATGTTCGTGCAGTCGGAACAGTTCATCGAGGCTCATGGAGGACAAGTCGGGCAGATCAGCGTCTACGGCCAGGAGTCGAACTACACTACCTGGCGCCTGGCGATGATGAACCTGGCCATCCGGGGAGTGGACGCCCAGATCGCTCATGGAGACACCTTCCACAACGACCGGCATCCCGACCTGAAGGCCGACTACATCCTGGCCAATCCCCACTTCAACGACAGTGACTGGCGCGGGGAGCTGCTGAAGGACGACCCTCGCTGGAAGTACGGCACCCCGCCGACCGGCAATGCGAACTTCGCCTGGGTGCAGCACTTCATCCACCACCTCTCTCCGACGGGCACGGCTGGCTTCGTGCTGGCCAACGGGTCGATGTCCTCAAACCAGTCCGGCGAGGGTGAGATCCGGAAGAACATCATCGAAGCCGACCTGGTGGACTGCATGGTGGCCCTGCCTGGGCAGCTCTTCTACTCGACCCAGATCCCGGTATGCCTTTGGTTCCTGGCGAGGGACAGGAGGAACGGCAGCTTCCGCGACCGCAGGGGCGAGATCCTGTTCCTCGACGCCCGCAAGATGGGTTCGATGGTCGACAGGACTCACCGTGAGTTGACCGACGAGGATATCCAGAAGATCGCCGGCACCTACCATGCCTGGCGGGGAGACAAGACCACCGGGGAGTACTCCGATACCCCGGGTTTCTGCAGAGCTGCCCCGATCGACGAAGTAAGGAAGCACGGGCATGTGCTGACTCCTGGCCGGTACGTAGGGTCCGAAGCCGCCGAGGACGATGGAGAACCTTTCGACGAGAAGATGAAGAGGCTGACTGCCCAGCTTCGGCAGCAGATGGAGGAAGGCCGGAAGCTCGACGCCACCATAGAGGATAACCTGAAGGGGCTCGGGTATGGCGGGTGAATGGGAGGAGACCTCGCTCGGAGACCTGATCACTGTGAAGCACGGCTTCGCGTTTCAGGGCGAGTTCATTCACGACGAGCCCCGTGGCGACATTCTGCTTACACCGGGCAACTTCGCGATAGGTGGCGGGTTCAAGGGAGACAAGTTCAAGTATTTCGATGGCCCGGTTCCAGACGAATTCGTTCTTGTAACGGGCGATCTGTTAGTGACGATGACTGATCTCAGCAAGCAGTCGGACACCCTCGGTTTCCCAGCCTTCGTACCATCGCGTACCGATGGCTACCGCTACCTACACAACCAGCGACTCGGAAAGGTCTTGGTCAAGGATAGAAGAGTCATAGACACTCGTTTCCTTCACTACCTCCTGTGTAGTGCTGGCTATCGACATGAAGTCCTCGCCAGCGCTACGGGTACGGCCGTCAAGCACACATCTCCAGAGCGGATTCAGCGCCATAGATTCATGCGACCGCCACTCTCCGAGCAACGCGCCATCGCCCATATCCTCGGCATCCTGGACGACAAAATCGAACTGAACCACCGGATGAACGAGACGCTGGAGGCCATGGCCCGGGCGCTCTTCAAGTCCTGGTTCGTGGACTTCGATCCGGTGCGGGCGAAGGCCGAGGGCCGCTGGCGCCGGGGTGAGTCTCTTCCCGGCCTCCCCGCCCACCTGTTCGACCTGTTCCCCGACTCCTTCGAGGAATCGGAGCTGGGAGAGATCCCGAAGGGGTGGGAGGTGGGGATGTTCGGCGATATCGCGGAACACCCACGACGTAGTGTGCACCCGGGCGAGATCAGCAGCGACAACCCATACATCGCTCTCGAGCACATGCCTAAGCGATGCATCGCCTTGTCTGAGTGGGGAACCGGCGATGGACTTGGGAGCAACAAGTTCAAGTTCAGGCGGGGCGAAGTGCTCTTCGGTAAGCTCCGACCCTACTTCCACAAGGTCGGCGTGGCTCCCGTCGATGGCGTGTGCTCTACGGACATCGTCGTCGTAACCCCCCTTGAGCAAGAATGGTTCGCTGTCGTCCTTGGTCACGCATCAAGTGCCGAGTTCGTCGACTACACCGATGCCGGCTCGACGGGCACGAAGATGCCCAGAACAAGCTGGGAGCAGATGGCACGATACGAGATCGTCCTTCCACCGAAACCAGTGGCGGCAGCGTGCACCCAGATGATCCAACTCTCAGTCGACCTGATCGTCGCAGGCATTCACAATTCTCGCGCCCTCGCCGCCCTCCGCGACACCCTCCTGCCCAAGCTCATCTCCGGCGAGTTGAGGGTAGAATACGCGGATAAAGCCAACTCGAGGATCGGCTGATGGCAACTACCCCTGCCCAAATCGACACATGGCGACTGGCTCCGACGGAGCACCAGCGCCTCGAGTTCAAGGAGGCGAAGAAACAGTTCGATACCCACAAGCTGGCTGAGTACTGCGTGGCACTAGCCAACGAAGGCGGAGGAGTGCTGCTCCTCGGTGTAGCTGACAAGCCACCGCGGCCGGTTGTCGGTTCACAGGCTTTCCCTAACACAGTTCATGCCGCCGAGAAGCTTTTCGAGGCAGTAGGATTCAGGGTGGACATCGAAGCAATTGACCACCCTGCGGGGCGTGTCCTCGTGTTTCATATCCCGTCGCGCCCTCGGGGTACGGCCTACCATCTTGAAGGTAGGTACCTCATGCGGTCTGGCGCATCGCTCGTACCCATGAGCGAGGATCAGCTCCGTCGGATTTTTGCCGAGGGCCAACCTGACTGGCTGGAAGAGCCATCACGAAGCGATCTGGATGGTCAGCAGGTCATCGATCTTCTTGATACCCAGACCCTGTTTGAGCTACTCAAGCTGCCATACCCTTCCGAACGTGCCGGGGTGCTCGACCGCCTGATTCGGGAGCGCTTGATCGACGAGACCGCGGGTTCCTATTCCGTTCGTCGGCTTGGCGCACTGCTTCTCGCTAGACGCCTGGAGGATTTCACGGATGTAGCACATAAGGCGGCTCGCGTGGTTGTCTACACTGGGATATCGAAACTGGAGACAAGGCTCGATCAGCCTGGCGGTCGTGGATATGCCGTCGGATTCCAGGGTCTCGTGCGATTCGTAATGAGTCAGCTCCCCCAGAATGAGGTGATCGAGGATGCCTTGCGCAAGGAAGTGAAGCTTGTCCCGGATGTCGTGATCCGCGAGCTTGTCGCCAACGCGCTCATCCATCAGGATTTTACATTGTCAGGCGCCTCGGTCATGGTCGAGATCTACATCAACCGCGTTGAGATATCGAATTGCGGCGAGCCCTTGGTCCCTGTTGAGCGCTTCATAGATGGATACCAGTCACGTAACGAGCGGCTGGCCGATCTAATGAGGAGGATGGGCATCTGCGAAGAAAAGAGCAGCGGAATCGATCGAGTCGTCCAGGCTGCCGAATTCTATCAACTCCCTGCACCGGATTTCCGCACAGGTATCCGGCGCACATCCGTGATCATCTATGGGCCGAAGCGCTTCGAGGAGATGGACCGCAACGACCGGGTTCGTTCCTGTTATCAGCACTGCGCGCTGAAGTGGGTGATGTCGGAGCGGATGACAAATCAATCCTTGCGCGAACGCTTCCACCTCCCTGAGAACAAAGCCGCTGTCGTTTCCCAGGTCATTGCAGTGACCATAGAAGCGGGCTTGATCAAAGCGGATGAAAGTGTCGGAGGTTCCCGGAAGTATGCCAGATACCTGCCGTTCTGGGCCTGAGTTCATTTCAGAAGATAAACCGAAATGATGTCGGTATCGACACTATCAGCACTGATATCAACGAATTGCTTATTTAAGGTCATCCCATTCCCGACGCTGGAGAAAACGCCGGACAAAACGACAGGGGAAATGACAGGGAAAACGATAGGGGAAACGCCGCTCGCGGTACTCGAGCTGCTGACAGCGGACCCAGGACTGACGGTTAGTGAGCGTGCCATCCGGCAGGACAAGTTGATAGTCACTATCCACAAGGCGGTACCGACTCTTCGCGAATCAAGCCGCCTGGTGCGCACTGGTCCCGACAAGGGCGGGCACTGGAAAGTGCTGGATTGAAAACCTTTACGGAATCTGTCGTCGAGGAAGCCACCCTCCAGTGGCTGGAAGCTCTGGGCTACAAGCCTGTCTCCGGCCCATCCATCGCCCCCGGTGAGCTTGCGGCTGAGAGGGATGACTACAGTCAGGTGGTTCTGGAAGAACGCCTGCGGCAGGCTCTCTACCGCCTGAACCCCGACCTACCGGCTGAAGCCATCGAAGATGCCTTCCGTCATGTCCTCCGGATCGATGGTCCGAACCAGGAGGTTCGCAACCGCGTCTTCCACCGGATGCTCGTGGATGGGGTGACGGTGGAGTATGCGAGGCAGGACGGCTCCATTGCCGGGGCACAGGCGAGGCTGATCGACTTCGATCTCCCGGAGAACAACGACTGGCTGGCGGTCAACCAGTTCACGATCGTCGAGAACAAGCACAACCGCCGCCCCGACGTCATAGTCTTCGTGAACGGCCTGCCCCTGGTAGTCTTCGAGCTCAAGAACGCAGCCGACGAGAACGCGACGATCTGGAATGCCTACACCCAGATGCAGACCTACGAGCGGGAGATACCGACGCTCTTCAACTACAACGCCCTTCAGGTGATCTCCGACGGACTGCAGGCACGGGTGGGAACGATCACATCGGGCCGGGAGTGGTTCAAGCCCTGGAAGACCATCGAAGGCGAGGATCTTGCTTCCACCCTCATGCCCGAGCTGCAGGTCCTGATCGAGGGCGTTTTCGAGAAAAGGCGCTTCCTCGACATCGTGCGGCACTTCCTGGTGTTCGAGGAGTCCCCGGGTGGCCTCGTGAAGAAGATGGCGGGATACCACCAGTTCCATGCCGTGAACGAAGCCCTGAGGCAGACCCTCCGGGCATGCATCCCGCACTCCTGGGAGCAGGGACGGGAGCCGGGGGAAGCCGGCCAGCTTGCAGAGCCCGGGTTCGAGCTGCGGTCGGATAACCGCCAGCAGGGAGATCGCCGGGTAGGAGTGGTATGGCACACCCAGGGATCGGGGAAGAGCCTGACCATGGTGTTCTACGCCGGACGGGTGATCCTGCATCCACAGATGGGGAACCCGACCATCGTCGTGATCACGGACAGGAACGACCTCGATGACCAGCTCTTCGGTACGTTCGCCAGGTGCAGGGATCTCCTGAGACAGCCTCCCGAGCAGGTGGAGGACCGGGAGGACCTGAGGAGGAGGCTGCTCCGCGACTCGGGAGGAGTGGTCTTCACCACGATCCAGAAGTTCTTCCCGGAGGAGAAGGGGGACAGGCACCCTGTGCTTTCCGACCGGAGGAACATCGTCGTGATAGCGGACGAGGCGCACCGTAGCCAGTACGACTTCATCGACGGCTTCGCAAGGCACATGCGCGACGCCCTTCCCAACGCCTCCTTCATCGGCTTCACGGGGACACCCATCGAGCTGACTGACAAGAACACCAAAGCGGTTTTCGGCAATTACATAAGCGTCTACGACATCCAGAGAGCGGTGCAGGACGGAGCCACAGTACCGATCTACTACGAGAGCCGCCTTGCCAGGCTTGCCCTCCTCGAGGAAGAGAAACCCAGGATCGATCCTGAGTTCGAGGAGGCCACCGAGGGCGAGGAGATAGAGCGCAAGGAGAGGCTGAAGACCAAGTGGGCGCAGCTCGAGGCCGTCGTGGGATCGGATAAGAGGATCCACCTCATAGCCCGGGACCTCGTCGACCATTTCGATAAGCGCCTCGAAGCCCTCGACGGCAAGGCGATGATCGTCTGCATGAGCCGCAGGATCTGTGTGGAGATGTACGATGCCCTGAGGGAGCTTCGTCCTGCCTGGGATGGGAGTGACGACGCCTCGGGAATGATGAAGGTCATCATGACGGGATCAGCTGCCGACGACCCGGACTGGCAGCAGCATATCCGGAACAAGCCCAGGCGCGAGGAACTAGCTGTGAGGTTCCGCGACCCGAAGGATCCATTCAAGGTCGCGATCGTCCGGGACATGTGGCTCACCGGGTTCGACGCTCCTTCCCTCCACACAATGTACATCGATAAGCCCATGAGGGGGCACGGCCTGATGCAGGCCATTGCCCGCGTGAACCGGGTCTTCAAGGACAAGCCCGGCGGACTCATCGTGGATTACCTCGGCCTCGCCGACGAGCTGCGCAAGGCGCTTGCGACCTATACCGACAGTGGTGGTCATGGCTCGACCGCGATAAGCCAGGAGCAGGCTGTGGCAGTGATGCAGGAGAAGTACGAGATCTGCATCGGGCTCTTCCATGGGTTCGACTGGTCGAAGTGGATCACAGGGAAGCCGGCTGAGCGGCTCTATCTCCTACCGGCGGCCCAAGAGCACATCCTGTCCCAGGAGGATGGGAAGGAGCGATGCCTCAAGTCCGTCACGGGGCTCTCGCAGGCTTTCGCTCTGGCTGTCCCGCACGAGGCAGCTCTGGCCATCAGGGACGACCTGGGGTTCTTCCAGGCCGTGAGGTCTGCGCTCGCGAAGAACGCTCCCGGAGACAGGAAACCCGAGGAGGATCTGGATCACGCCATCAGGCAGATAGTCTCCCGCGCTGTATCCTCCGACGAGGTGATCGACATCTTCGCCGCAGCCGGTCTGAAGAAGCCCGACATCTCGATCCTGTCCGACGAGTTCCTGGCCGAGGTGAAGGGGATGCCGCACCGGAACCTCGCGATCGAGCTCCTGAGGAAGCTCCTGGAAGACGACATCCGGAGCCGCCAGAGAAAGAACGTGGTCGAAGCTCGCTCCTTCGCCGAGATGCTGGAGCAGACCATCAGGCGCTACCAGAACCGGGCACTGGAGACCGCGGAGATCATCGAGGAGCTGATCCGTATCGCGAAGGAGTTCCGACAGTCGTCAAACCGCGGCGAGGATCTCGGGCTGACCGACGACGAGCTGGCATTCTACGACGCCCTCGGGATAAACGACAGCGCGGTGAAAGTACTGGGTGATGAGACTCTTCGCACCATCGCCCGGGAGCTTACGGACTCCATCCGGAACAGCGTGACGATCGACTGGAAGGTGCGAGAGAACGTCAGAGCAAGGATCCGTGTAATGGTGAAGCACATCCTTCGAAAGTACGGTTACCCACCCGACAGGGAGCCGAAAGCGACCCAGACTGTCCTCGAGCAAGCCGAAGTGCTGTCCGAATCCTGGTCGGTGGCCTAGAGCGTTTCTTCCGTCTGGGATTTGAAAACGTCGCTTTCGGTCGAAACCACCATCTGAGCATATAGACGATTCTAAGACATGCTGTTAGGATGTCAGAGGGTTTCGACCAGCCTGAATCCAGAACGGAGACATCAGGCTTCGGGCGCGCCAGGTCGGACCCGGTCGCAGAGTGCTGTTGAAACTGGTTACTTGCAAAAGGTCCTCTCAATATCAGCATCTACGGATCATTTTCTTGGTTTCGACCAGAACCGACAAATAAACTCAGGTCCTTAGTTGTAGTCGTCGAAGTAGTAGCCGTAGTAGTAGACGAGGTAACTGTCGTCACAAAAGATGCTGAATTAGAGATGATCTCTCTTCCTATATGAAAAATAACTCCATTGCGATCAGTAAATACGATGATATGATCTATGATTATATCGATATGGAGATAGATATCGTGCTCGCCATAGTTGAAAAGAAAGAATAGAGAGGATCTGGGTATCATCTTCTCTAGCACCCAGAGAGAATGGAATTATGCAGTCTTGGTCGAAACCATATGGAGCGTGTTTAATTGACTGGAAGACATGCAGATATGATCGTGGTTAGTTTCCCACGTAACCGATCCCGGAGGATGATGACCATTCCGGGAGAGGAACCGTCGTATCCGGGATGCATGGTGCTGTCGAAAGCGCCCGTCGTCGTAAATCTCTTCCAGATAGATATCTTCGCCAGATTAATCGAGTTTCGACCAGAACCGACACTTTTCCAGGTCTCCTGGACTCTGACTGGAGTCACCAAAGATGAAGATGCTGAACTAGAGAAGATATCTCTGTCATGATGGACTAGAAACTCTCTCAAAATCAAAGGAATATATAATCTGGTCTATTATGATGTAGAATTGGACACGCATATCGTACGCTTCATAGTCGAAGAAGAAGAAATAGAGAGGATCTAGGTATCATTCATATTGTAGTACCCGGGATATTGCTCACACTGCAGTCTCGGTCGAAACCGCGAAAAGCCTCATCTGGAGAGAGAGAAGGTTTCCGTAACAGTCTGATGTTCTTGCGGATAACCTTCGAGCGAAGCGAGTCAGGTTGATCCGCTTGTTCGACCGACCGCGTCACTTGCTCGCTCGTAGGCCGACAGGGTCCACCTAGATCAACCAGTCCGTCAGAGCGGCTGCATACTTGTGGTCCCGCTTCTCAAACGCTGGCTTGGTTCCTTCGAGTACGTCGACAATTGCCTCGCTGGTTCGCGGATTCTCGATGGCGCCACTTGTGTAGGACAGCGCACACGAGCCGTCTGAGGCCAAGGATGCCGCAATCACTTGGTCTGCGTCACAAACGACCGCCAAGTTGGGATTGTGAGTCACTAGGATGATCTGTCGGCGCCGACGTGCTTCGTTGACGCAGGGAACCAAGTTCTTGTAGACAGTCCTGTTGTCTAGGTTCTCTTCTGGCTGATCAATTAGTAGCGGGTTTTTGTCTTTATCTATCAGCAGATAGAACACGAGCAGCAGGGCGCCCCGCTCGCCCGGGGATAAGAGGTCGAGCCCCTTCCCGGCCCAGCGCAACGAGTACGTCGGCTCAAGATACCCAAGGCAGTACAGAACATCGTACACGTCTGACCGCGTGTGGCCTTCCTTTAGCTGATCTTCAATCGCGAGACTAGTCGCTGGTGTGCTTCTCTGGTTTGTAGTCAAGTGATCGAGAATATCCTGAATGAAGGCCAGCACGCCGTCACTTGTTGAGAAGTCGGCGCCATCTATCAGTCGCTCCAACAAGGAGACGCCATCGCGACAGAACGAGCCGCGGCGGCCCTGATGGACAACGTCGAAGAAGTCGTCCGCGAGACTGACATCAGACACGGCAGCAGCGAAGTCGAACTCGGCATCCCGAGACATCAGCGGGTGTTCACGTATGTAGTCCTGCACCGGTCCGTACGCCTGCTCGAGCGAAGCGCGCCACTTGGAGAGGCCCTCAAAGACCTCACGCACGAGCTGATCTCTCCGCGTGTAGAGTGAACGAAGCCGCTCCGGTAGCGAGTCGAGAGCCGCCAGTTGCGCCTCGTGCCAAGCGAGCGAGCCAGCAGCGTCAGCGGTTCCAACCAGATCTGCCTGCTTCTGTACCCACAGTTGCTCCTCGTCCAGGTACCGCTGGTAGGCCTGACTCGGAGCACTAAGCTCGCTCCTGGCCAGCGCAAGGGCTGCACGTGTCTCCACCCGGCGCCATTCCAGCGATCCATCTACGAGCGGACTTGCGGATCGTTCGAGCGCCTCAAGCACAGTCCTGAGATGAGTTGAACGGTCGAGCAAGACGTCCCTTGCAATGGCGTGCGTGACTATCTCTCCGATAGACACCCCAGCCTGTATCCCTTCAACCTCCCACACAGTATAGAGATCCGTGTAGTGTGCCGAGAAGTTGTCCACCGCTTGGAGCAGCTTGTCGCACGATAGCATGGCCCGCTTCGTCTCCTGTTTTGCGAGTAAGTTCTCCTTCAATTGGTCATCCAGCGCGCGGAGCTCTGCATCGAGCCGGTCGACATCAGCGAGCTTAGACTTCATCTCTGGTGAGGTCGAAAGATCCTCGGGGGGCTTCGCTACGGGAGCGGGCCTCGCAGCATCGAGAACCTCGATCTCCTTTCGCTTCGACTGAAGGCCCTGCTCTGTAGCGGTGCGGAATGCAGGCTGCAAACGGAGTTCACACTCAGCCACGTCAGCGTTGAGCCCGCGGATCTTGTTCCGGCCATGCTCGATGCCTGTTTTAATCTCGCTCGTCCAGTCATTCAAGAGTGAGGCGAGAGAATCATGGCCCTCGCGCTCTCCAAGCGGAACGTGCGAGAGGATGACCTGCTCTATTTGGTGGGTAAACTCGCTATCCTCGCCCGCCTTGAGCTCGTTGCACACCGTCTCAAGGTAGTTCTGTGGAATGTACCTGAGCCTCTGCTCAAGAGAGTCGTTGGAATCTGCAAGACCGAGCGTCGTGACAGCGCCGTCTTCCCAAGCAAGACTCCCCTCGAAATGGCTCGCCTTGGGCGTCTTGCCGTGCAGGAAGCGGTCACGATGCAGGAATGAGAATTCATCGCGCAGGGGGGAGCCGCCAAGCAGCCCGATACTCTCCGCAAGGGCGCTCTTGCCGCTGCCCTTGTTACCGATGATGGCCACCAGCCCAGGGTTGAGAGGCACCGACACACCATCGAACCACTTCTCCGGCAGACTCGAGCCCGCGACTCTCGAGAACGTCACAGACGATATGTACTTCGTCTTGTTCTCCCGCACCCTGACAAGCGCAGGCGGGGTCTTGCCCAGGAACACCCGATCCTGTGGATCATGGATGACTTGGCTCAGGCCGTAGAAGGTCGGGTCCGCTTTAATCCAGCAAGCCGGCGGGGTGTAGTCCTTGATGCCATGGGCGTCCGAACAAAGAACAAGTGGAAGCTCCTTTTTAATCTTGGGAAAGACGATGTCGCGGTATGAGCCCACGTTTGACGATTTTGCGATTTCGAAGACGTCCGAAGCCTCACATGCTAAGTCGCTCTTGAGCGCTTGCTTGAACGCAGTTGACCCCGAGATCTCTTCGATGCTGTTGGACTTGGAGCCAGCGTGAACAATCGTCAGCCCACCGAGATCGTGAATGTCCCTGGCGAAATCGCGAAATGTCGCATAGACACCCTGGTCGCCCCGCTCAGCTAACTTCAGGTCAATCTTGTGATTCACGCGAATAGTGTCCCAAGCGAGATTGAGATTGCAGTCCTCTGGGAGCACGCCGATCACATGGACGCTATCACTCCCACCCAGTTCAGTTCTGAACTCGATACCGGGCAAGAAGACCACGCTACCTGCGGCTAAAGCCTGGAGTTCCTCAAACCGAGGAACATCGATCACATGATGGTCGGTAACCGCGACTACGGAGACACCAGCATTCACAAGGGCGTCGATAATCTGCTGGTTGGTGACGCTCTTGTCCGAGTAGTCAAAGGAAGACGGCGTGTGGAAATGGAGATCCCACACTCGCCAGAGCGCTCCGCGAGCGTCGTGCACAGGACTGACCATCGTTGACCATCCCCCTTACCCCGTTTTGTCAGAAGCTCCCAAGCCCAACCCGAGCGACGGTACAGCGAACACCGAGTTCGGTCGAACAGTGATTATACAGAGTTCTTACGAACATCCCATGAGCTTTGGACTGCGTCAACCTGCTGGAGACTAAAAGAATAGCCGATCGGGGGGCTTCCGCCCCCCCCCGATCATCTTCTCCCTGCAGTCAGAAATACTGACCTGACAGCGGATGGATACCAGATCCCGCCGTTCTTCGCCGGGATGCCACTCTCATTGAGGGTATCGGCGATCCGTCGCAGACTCTGCCCCTGGATACGGGATGCTTCGATCCGCTTCAGGACCTCGGTTTCCCTGTCGTTCACGACGAGCATGTCCCCGACCCGGTCGAAGCCGTAGGGCGTCGGGGAGTAAGCCCGGTGCTGCTGCTTCTTGTGCCGGAGAGCCGCGGCGGTGCGTTCCGATATCTGGTCCCTCTCGAACTCGTTAAGCACGGCCAGCAGCCGGAAGATCATCTTCCCGGATGCACTGGTGGTGTCGATCTTCTCAGAGAGACTCACCAGGTCAGCACCTGCCATCCCCAGTTTCTCGGCAAGCATGATCGTATCCCTGGTGCTGCGGGAGAGCCGAGACAGCGAGTACACAACAAGGACAGCCTTCTTCTCGCAGGAAAGCGTCAGAGCCCGGGCAAGCCCCTCCCGGTTTTCCGTTCTGGAGCCGGAGATCCCGGCATCCTCGTAGAAGCCTATGAGCGAGGCATCGTTGGCCGTTGCCCAGGCTTCGATCTTGGCTCGCTGCGTATCCAGGCTTATGCCGTTCCGGGCCTGATCTTCCGTACTCACCCTGATGTAGCCAACGGCCTCCATCGCCTTGCTCTTCACAGATCACCCCTCTCCCGCATGGAGACCCACTCCGGTGGGATCCCAGGTCTGCCGCAGGCGTAGATGAAGTGGTCGATGAGCTTCACGCCCAGGTCCTGCAGGATGCTCTTCAACTTCGATGTGAGAGCCTTGTCCTCGTTGCTTGCCTCGGCCTTACCTCCTGGGTGGGAGTGGGCCAGGATCAAGGAAGTGGCGTTCGTCTCGATGAGGAGGAAGCTGACCAGCTCGCGGGGATAGACAGAGGCTCGATCGACTGTCCCCTCGGCGACTCTGATGAGTCCAAGGAAGTCCCCGCTGGAGTTCAGGGCGATAGCATAGAGTCCTTCGACGGGCTTCGGATCGAGCAGCCTGCCGAGGAGGAGCTTTGCCTTCTCCACCGTGTCCACAGGCTCGGCTGAGATCGGGATCGAGTGACGGCGGACCTGGCGGTAGTAAACGGATTTCTCCGCTACGATGAGGCGTTTCTGAGTTTCGACCGAGACTGACATATCGGTCTCCTCTCTAGGTGGAAGGGGGCCGTGACAGATCCTCGGCCCCCTCTGGTCTCGTACAGATGGGTATGGGTCGATCAGGACTGGTCGGTGGTGTACATGGGTAGCACCTTGAAGCACTGGGGGATGAGCGCACTTGTTTTCAATGCTGAGTAGTCACATAGAAAGACACGAAATGGGTTCTAGGAGGGCTGATAAGGGTGCACACTGTTTACACTGAAGGAGGCTGGACATGGCTTGCTGTAGTGGTTGCGGAAAAGTATTGCTGCTTGTAAAGTGGACATGCACGAATCCGATGTGTCGGAAGATCTGGTGTGGCAGCTGTTCAAAGCAGGGTTTCCTCAGTGTTTCCTGCCCTTCTTGTGGACACAAGTGCAAGTAAGCTGGTCTAGTAGTTTTCATATCTAGAACAGAATCGTCTCGCAGCATTCATAGAAACACGAGCCGCCGTTGAAGCGGCTCGTGTTCATCAGATAGATGACTTAGCTGGCTTCGCCTAGAGAAACCCTTATGCAGTCGACGATCTCGCCGAAGGCTTCGCAGGTAGTGGGCTTCAGGATGATCTTCTCGCCGGGCCAGTTGATCGCTTTCGGCTCGTGCAGAGTCTTTGCGACGGCCTTGGCGTTCGTCTTGTTCAGTATCAGCTCCTTGTCGGTCTCGCGGAATCGGAGGATGTACTTCTCGGCCTTCTGGCCCGTCGCCATCTGGACCTTGTCCTTGAGGACCTCGGAGATTGTCAGCGAGACGGGTTTCCCCTCGAAGTCCGCTGCCCGCAGGTAGCGGCTGGGGAACATCAGATCGACGTGCATCTCGGGATTCGGGTTCTCCATCTTCTTCGGCATATCACTCCTCCACACCGCCGAAATCGACGGTATCTTCATCGTTGGTCATGGCCCAGGCTGGAACAGCCAGCTCCGATTCCACGGGACCAGGTCCAGGCCAGATCCCCGTCTCTGAGCATTCCTGGACACGCTCGAGCCAGGTGACGTACTCGCCCCATGCCCTGCTCAGGGATTCGGAGTCGAGCCAGTAGAGACGACAGGCATGAGGAGGGCTGCTCTCCACGGTGATGATCCCGCACCGCAGGATGGTTCCCATCCCTGAGGAGACGGCGTATGCCTCCTGGTACATCGCGGCCTGGTGGAAGTAGCCGTACTCCCAGGAGTGAGCGCTGAAGCGCCGGGGATCGATACTGTTCGTGGTCTTCAGATCAAGGATTGCGCCTTCACCTGAGATCCAGTCCAGGCGACCCTTGCAGGCCATCCCTGTGGGCGGGTTGTTCCAGAAGAGACTGACCTCGGGATAACCCTTCGAGAGGAGGGCAGCTACTTCAGGAGTCCCTCGAACCGAATCCCGGATCGCCAGGGCGGTCTCGTACTCGCTCTCGCGCAGGACTGACCTCCCCTGTGCCTGGCATCCCTCGGCGAATTGCAGGTAGGCGTTTCCTCTGCGATCTCCAGGCCATACCGCGTAGTCGAGCTGGAATCTGTCGGGCTCGAAGACCGCCGTGTGGGTGGCCCTGCCCAGGAGCATGGCTGGAGTCTCCACGGGGGGATGCTCCAAGGCGTATCTGTAGTGAAGCGGGCTCCTGGCCATGTGTTTCAGCGTGGAGAAGTTGATCCCCACAGCAGCGGCATAGTCCGCGAACCGCATCGCGATCCCGGGCCGCCTCGTGGGAGAGACGAGAGTCCTGGTGGCCATGCCCCCTCCTCAGTTGCGCTGCGTAAGGGATGTGAGCGAGACCGGAAGCATGTTCTCAAAGGGCACAGTGCTCTCGAAGGAGACCTCCACCTCGAGGGATGGATCCCCGAGGAGCTGCCGCACTATCTCCCTGATCGTCGCTTCGGCACTCGCTCTTGCCTGTTCCAGAAGACCAGCCTGACGTGCCTGTTCTTCGAGCTGCATCTGGGCATCGACCTTCAACCCATCCTCTGCCTGCGCTACCGCTTCGGCATTACCTCCGAGGAGCAGCATCGGGGACCTGCCTTGGATCCCGTCGGCAGGATAGAGCTCGGTCCCTGTGATGATCGGCTCTGGAAGATTAATCGAGAGGACGGGGTGGTCCCCGGTCCCTGTTTGTCTGACCGCATTCCTCTCCAGGCCTGAGAGATCTACAGCCGATCTCACCGTACCCGGAGTGCTCATCCAGATCTGAGCTTCACCGATCCTCATCCCGAGCAGCCGCAGTGGAACCATGTTCCTGACGAACACCGCTCCACTGTAGTCGCCGCAGTTCAGGGATGACAGCTGTTTGAGGTTGGAGAAGACGACTTCCTCGGTGACGTTCTGCGATATGGCAGAGGCGGAAGCCTCTTCGAGGCCGCGACCCGAACCACCTCTGAGGGCGATGAAGCCCGCAATGAGCGTGAATACGGTCAGAACGATCACCAGGACGAGCTTTTCGGACATGTGACGGTAGTTCACTTGTGCCTCCATAGGTTGCACGGATCCGGGCGAGTTCGATGTGCCCATTGGCAGCACCCGCCCGGAGCCCGTGATGACGTTGATTTCATCGATGCCGATAGCAGAAACGATGCGCGAGACTGACACGGCAAGATTTGTCTCCGCTTCCTCGAGAAGTCCTGAGGCCTCTGCTAGCTGGGGAAGGATCGTGATGGCTCCGGTGATCAGATCCTCGCGGAAGTCCAGAGCTGATCCATCGGGATCAGTTGTCCAGAACCCGCTGTGATGATCCCATTCGATCCCGCCGTAGTCCGGGTAGCATCCCGTGACAGTCGGCCTGGGGAGATGAACCTCCAGCTCATCCCTGGACCCGGAGACCTCCATCTCCCCCAGATCGACCCCGGCTGTCACCCGCCCCGGGATGTTCACCCAGGCAGTCGTGTGGCCGTCGGGCCATGCGGCATGGACCTGATCCCGCTCTCCGCTCCTGATCGCCGTGAAGTCGGCTTCGCAGACATCCAGGATTGCAGGAGTCGTGATCTTCGAGAGTGAGGGTGGGAGTGTTTCGAGGATCTGCCCCACAGGCCTCTTGAGCATCTGGTAGACGAGGACCCCTGCGAGAACGACCAGTATTGGTAGCAGGTATCGCCTAGCTCTACGCAACCACCTGCCGATGGGCAGGCGTCGTCGCCTGGATGACATGGTCACCCCTGTCGTCGGATGTTGATTGAGAGAGGATCCCGGAGTGGGATCAGGCGGCGAGTCTATCCACCAGGTTGCCGAGGAAGAAGTCCCCGACCTGCTCGGAGGTCGTGATGAGGGCGCGGCCTCTGCCGTTGTAAGTCAGCTGGTGCGTGACCTCCTGCATCAGGTCCCAGAGCGTCTTCGCGCTTCCCAGGTTCTGCAGGATGGGACCCCAGTCACGGTTCGGCAGGTCGATATTCTTCGCCACTTCGGCGAGCAGCTTCACATTCAGCCGGATCCCCGCCAGGGAGGAGATCCTCGGAGCAAGGTCCTGGAGCATCGTCACCCCGTTGTTGAGGAGATCAACGGCACCACGCAGGTCGAGCCTGTTCTCGACGGAGTGACGCATCGTGTACGTTGTGAAGAACCGAGGCGACATCATCCCGTTCGTGCAGGAGAGCACGAAGGCCATCAGCACCAGCCGAAACTTCGCCGAACCGTCGTAGCTGTTCTCCACACGCAGGCCGAGAGAGACGGCATCACCAAGGGCCGGGACTTCGATGATCCTGTCGGAGCGGTACATCAGGGACAGGAACCGGCCTGTCCAGATCGTCTTTTCCTCGTTCCACTGGAGATCGCTCCGGGACATGATCTCCCGGGCTGCCTGCTGTACCATGGTGTTCGGGATGAGCTGGTATCCCTGACTGTGGATGTTGATCGCTTCCCAGGCGCCATCGTCGTTCAGGATCTCGACCCCTACCTGGGGAACCGAGGTCCCGTTCACCGATACCGGGGCCAGCCTCACCGGAGTAAAGGGATCCTTCACCTGGACCATCGAACGGAGCTTCTCAGGGCGTTCCGTCAATACGGGCATCGTCTTCCTCCTCGGGTCTGCGACAGGTAAAGCCCTGCCACACTTCATTTATACCCGACGAGGAGCATGCTTTCGTACTCGCCGTCATCAAACTGTACTTCTTTGGCTGTTCGGAACCACTACGCCGATCGAGCACATAAACCTATACTATCTGAAACAGGGTTTCACCCATGGTGAACTGACACTCTTACGGAAAACCTTCTGGAACTCTGAGTGGTTAGTTTTGAATTGATAGGTTTCGGAAGTGGAGGAACGGTATGAAATTTTTTATCATATCTGTAATTGCCGGAGTTGTTTGGTTGATCATCGCTTCCCGTAAGAAGGCCACCTCAATTGTGGATTCAAGACCAGATCGCTCATCGTCTTTTGAAGCAAAAACAGACTCGGTTACAGCGTTAAAGAAGACAGTCCAATTTGCCCAGCAGAATGGATACACAGTCGATCTCATCGATGAAAGTAGTGTAAAAGCAATCTTCAGCGATTCAGCTAGCGCAGTCTCCTACGGATTCTTTTACATAGTGTGTATCTTCGAGCAAAGCAGTGATCTAGTCAAAGTCGAAGTCGGAACCAAGAGCAAATTGAATCAAACATTCGGACCTGTGATCGCCAAGAAGCATGAGCGCTTTGTTAGCGGTTTAAATGCATATTTATTCACAGCAATCTGAGATGTTGACTAGAGCGGGCATGCTCGATGATAGGAAGGTTGCCCTTTACCCCTCCCCGGGATTGCCGGGAGGCTTCATATGGTGAGGGGATGGGACCATGGCAAAACAAAGCAGGTTTCCGATCGAGATTCGTGAACGGGCGGTTCGACTCGTTCTGGAGAACTCCAGGGAGTGCGGTTCGCAAGTCAGCCCTCTACAAGCTCGCGCAGGAGGGAAAGGTGCCGGGCCAGAAGGTCGGCTGGCGTGGCGGTTCCCAAAGGAGACGATCGATTACTGGTTCGAGCAGAACATGCGTGTCAAGCATTCGAGACAAGTGGAGCGATGACCGCGAGATTGAAGTTCGATCATCTCTCACCCCATGTCGTGGCCTGCTGCCCCGTGCTCGCTGATCTCATCGAGGCCATATCCACGATATCGATGGGCAAGTCGGTCAAACTCGTCGAGAAGGGTCTCCACGCAGTAACGGTACAAGACACGATCCTGAGCGCAGTTCAACCCGCGCGACTCCTCTCCTCCCTGACGACAACACATTTTTGTAGTGATCGATATCGAAGCCTTCAAGTGAGCTTCCTGGTCGCAACGAGGAGGCGGCCGTGGGTGGTCTTGTGACGCTGCTCTGGGAAGATGCCTACAAACACGAAGATGACCGGCTGCGCGTCCATGGTCGAAGGACCACATCCACCCAAGAGTTCAGACGATTCCTCCAGACTCGCATTCGAGAACGATTGAGGCGCGCTTCCTCGAGGGAACAGCTGCGCGAGTATCTCAACGAGCTTACGAGCACTGGCTTTGCAATCGCTAACCTGAGTTCTGTATCGGCTACTGATGTTGAATACGCGCCCTGGGAAATCGGGGAGGTTCTCGCGGAAGTCCTTCTGGAGGAGACTGAGCGGGCGGAGTTCCCGTGGCCACCGTCCTGGGACAAGCGCTCGTCGACGGCCAGCCTTCCAGGCCCGGACCTCATTGGCTTCCTCCGAGACGCGAAAACCGAGTGCTTTCTCTTCGGTGAGGTCAAGTCATCGGATGCGGATGATGTTCGAGCCAGTGTCATTAATGGCGACGATGGCTTGCGCCATCAGATCGAGCGTCTTCTATCTTCGGAGGACCGCCGGCAGCTTCTTATATCGTGGTTGTGTGTGCGAGCGGAAGGCCAGAACTGGCAGGCAACATTCGATCGATGCCTCGCCTTGTATCTGGCGAATCCGTCGCAAGGAGCTGTCGTCGGCGTACTAGTGCGGGGACGTGATCCGAACGAGGCGGACCTACTGCCGGTTAGGTCTGTCATAGAGGGTCAGGCCTCACCCCATCGAGTGGTCCTTGTCGGCTACTACCTGCCCGTGCCGCTCGCGGAGTTGCCTGCAGAGCTCAAAGGAACGGCGGAGCGGCCATGAATGGCACCAGTCCTAATAGCGTGCGAGACCTACGCAGCGACTTTGGGCTAGACCGCTACGAGCGAGCGCTCGGATCCTCGCGCGCGTGGATACTTCGATCGGTGCTTGATCAGATCGCAAGCGGTGACGCCACTTGCCTTGCAAGCCTGGCAGACACGGATGCTCTGTTGGTCCAGCAAGCCCTGCTCGTCGCCGAACTGCAGGCCCTTGAGCAGCTTGATCACGAGGAAGCGGCGTCGCGTAGCGTAGAGTCGACGATCCTTTTAACTGCTACTAGAGATGCGTTCTACCTCCTGCGCGCTCTGCCGAAGTCATCTGATCCCGACGCCGACAGGAAGCACCTCCTTCGACTTTCATGCTACGGGGTCCTCGGTGATCGCTCAGCAGACGTCCGCCGTTGGCTCCGGGAGCAAGGGCTTCCAGCTCTCCCGGCGGAGCAAGACGCCTGGCCCAGAAGGGTCTTTGGGACAGTCGCAGATTCCTTTCTTCGCATCGCCCGGAAGGACGGCTGGGCTGACCTCCACGAAGTGAGCCGCGGAATAGCCGAACTCCGACGCCTGCAGACCCACTTTGAGCAGGACTTCCTGTTGGGAGTCAGCGCGAATGCTCAGGTCGCCGCACTTGAGCTTGTCTCACTCTACCATCTCGCTAAGGGAGTGGAGATCCTCAGTGTGTTCTGTGGTAAGGGCTCCCCGAAGGACATTGTTAGCGAGCTGAAGTTTCACTACTCCCGAGCGATTCGGGCAGCATCGACGGGCGGGTTGGTCGAGCTGGATGTTCTTCTACGTTGGATGCGTGCTGCGTCTATCCACATGGCGCAGAACTCGATATGGTGGCTCCTGCGATCGTTCAACTCCCGGATCTCGGACCACGTTCGACACCTTGCTTCCGAAGACGCAGCGAGACCACTACTGGAGCTACTGCCTCCTCAGCGTCGTGCGCTACTGGAAGATGGCCTGTTAGATCCGGCTCACCGCGCTGTCGTAGTCCAGATGCCGACGAGCAGTGGGAAGACCCTCCTCGCAGAGTTCCGTATCCTGCAGGCCATCAACAGCTTTCCAGGATGTTGGATAGCCTACCTGGTCCCGACCCGGGCACTCGTGAATCAGATCGCCCTGAGGCTGCGTCGTGACCTTGAACCACTTGGCCTTACGGTGGAATCAGCAGCACCGGTCCAGGAGGTGGACGTCTTCGAAGAGGAGTGGTTGACGTCCGCTGAGGCCGCCAATGTAGTCGTCACTACTCCGGAGAAACTGGATCTCGTCATTCGTGGCGCGAAACGCCGGCCTAGACAACGTCCGCTGGGACTTGTGATTTTAGATGAGGCCCACAACATCGGCGAGTCGGAACGTGGAGTACGCGCCGAGCTCCTCTTAGCAATGCTCAACCAGGAGTACCCGGATGCCCAGTTCCTGCTGCTGACGCCCTACGTCCCTAATGGCCAGGAGCTTGCTGTATGGCTTGACGATCAGCGCTCCAAAGCGATTACCGTATTGGCGGCAGACTGGCAGCCCAACGATCGTGCTATCGGGATCGTCTATCCCGAAGGGCGCGCACGAGACTGGACCCTGAAGTTTCGCACACTGCATACGCAACCAGCGGGGATCGAGACGCCCGAACCCCTAAGCCTCAACGAAGAGGGACCAGCACTTGATCTCACGGTATCGGCGGTCAAAGCCTCCAAGAGCAAGATCGCTGCTGCGGCAGCCAAGATTCTTTCGCGACGAGTCGGGAGCACTTGCATCGTACTTGCGGATTCCCCAGGCACCACCTGGACGATCGCAGACACCCTGAGTCAAGCGGAAGAACCTCGACCAACGTCCGATCGAGTGGAGCTAGTTAAGCGATACGTAGAGACTGAGATAGCTCCTGACTTTAAACTTCGAGAGATCCTAGATAAAGGCATTGCGGTTCATCATGGAGGCCTGTCTCCTGAGCTTCGGTTTCTCGTAGAGTGGCTGACAGAGGAAGGGGATGTGCGCGTTCTTGTAGCCACGACGACCCTAGCGCAGGGAGTGAACTTCCCCGTGTCGTCGATCGTGCTCGCGACGCACTACCTCTACAAGCCCAACTGCGGAAAGCAGGAGATGAGCCCGGCCGCATTCAGAAACCTTGCTGGACGTGCAGGTAGACTTTTCCAAGACACCCTGGGCATCGTTGCCTTCGCTGCACAACAGGGGGATGACCCAACCATCGAGACGTTCGTCTCTCGTCAGGTTGAAGAGCTGGGATCGGTCCTTGAGGCGATGGTTATCGACGTCCTAGATCGTGGCTGGGACCTGAACCTGACGTCGCTCGTTCGCCATGATCCCCGTTGGGCGTCGTTCGCCCAGTACCTTGCACACGCATATCGGCAATCGGCCGATCACGAACGCTTTGTCGCGGATACGGAGAAGATCCTCAGAGCTACCTGGGGTTACCGGCGGCTCTCCTCATCCAGACCCGCCGCAGCTGAGCAACTTGTTGATGCCAGCCGTCAGTACGCAGACACCCTGCGTCGCGTGGGGCCTGGTATTTTGTCACTGGTGGACAGCACAGGTTTCTCGGCAGAATCCCTGATGGAAATCCTGCAACGACGAGAACTCCTTCCTAGCACGGTGGATGGGTGGAGCCCTAGTGAACTTTTCCGAACGGGGACGACTACACTCGCGGGCCTGTTTGAGATCCTCATCGGCGTTCGGGAGCTACAGCTCGAGGTGCCAGCGGGCTCACAGCATCGCCACCTTGCGGATGTGCTGTCCATGTGGGTTGAAGGGAGGGCGCTTGGTGAAATCGCGACTCGGCACTTTCAGACCGAAGGTGGTGATGTCACGGATAGCATCACTCAGTGCTGCCGCCAGCTCTTTCAGCGATTTGCTCAGGGTGGGGCCTGGGGGCTTGGGGCTCTTCAGGCGCTCGCAGGCATCGACATCACCAACCTCCCGCCTGATCAGGCCGAGGCGCTTCGCTCTGTACCGGCTATGGTCTTCTATGGGGTACCTACGGTAAACGCCGTCCTGATGCGATCGCTAGGTGTACCGCGTTCTATTGCGGTGCCACTTGGGGATCGGTTCTTAGCCGAAGGAAGTGCAGCAGACAGCCCTCGGGTCTTTCGCGCGCGTCAGTGGCTGAAGGATCAACCAAGCGAGATTTGGGAGGAAGCTAAGCCTGCAACTGCGAGAATGTCGGGACGCGATTACCGCAGGGTCTGGCGAATTCTGAACGGAATGAGTGATCAATGATTGCGCGAGAGCTGCCGAATAGAGCGTATTCAGCGAATAGCACTAAGCGCTTCGGAAACAAACTGCTGCAGGAAGATGACCAAAGGGGTTACGGCACAGCTGACAGGTCAGATGTTCTTCCATTCTCCATGGACGTGTTACAATTGATGATGCTACGAACCGGCTTGCGGCTCGTGAACACCTGACCTGTTGGTGTAACTCGCTGCCCACACCTACTTGAGGATATTTTACAAGTGGAATTCCCTCTAAGAACCCCCGAACACGTCATGGAGACTGAGTCCTTCAAGGCACTGGATGCCTGCATCCCATCGCAGTGGATTCTACGCCATGTCACTGAGCGCGACTATGGTATCGACTGTCTGGTCGAGATTGTAGCTGACAATGGAGAGATGAGGGGCGATCTAATATCGATTCAACTGAAGGCTCACAAGAAGGTCGCGTGGCGTGAAGCTGGACAAGCCCCAACCAGGACAGCAGGTTTCTCCAGAACAAAGGTCACAACGATTAACTATTGGATGGGACTTCCGGTGCCGGTCTTTCTCGCTGTCTATGAACAAAAGACAAAGCAGGTCTATGCGGTTGCAGTTAAAAGACAAGTACGTCAACAACATGCGAAGCGGAAGAGGCAGAAGTTCATGAGTTTTGAGCTTCAAGAGGCCTTCAACCTCACGACGGATATCGGTTTGTTTTTGCTGAGAGAGCTATACTTCCGGGAGAAGGCGTTTCCGCAGTTCTCAGCAGCACTGCTGGATCTTCTATTCAATGATGAAGAGTACGCCGATTTCTTTGCAGAAGGCATCGGAGCCGATTTCTTTCTGGACGTGGACGAAAACCAATTGACACAGCTGGTTAGACTGTATCGCAGCCTTCGAACTGTCGCAGAATTCACCGGCATTCAATGGACAGCGGAGACGCTAGATGCCTGGATAACCGATGATAAGAAGGAGTTCGCGGAAGATTGGTACGGCCTGCACCAATTCACACTTGACAGGGCTTTACGCCAGCTGGCTCCGATCTTCTTGCAGTCTCTTAAGAAGGCACGGGCGATAGTACTGGACAAGCAACCCGACTTCTGGTGCGACCACGATCCTTTGCTTGTTCGATACTGTGAGCGAAGAGAAGCGCAGATGTTGATTGATAGAGTCTCAAAAGAATTGAGTTACATCATAGATAGTACTGACAGCTAACATCCCCGAAGCATCCACTATTATGCACTTGAAGATTTCGCTGGTATGCCCAGACCAGTATCTGAATGAAACGAATCGTAAGCTTCTCAATTTGGCCACAACTGAAAAGTGATACTTCATCCAAGGCTATCAACGGCCAGGTCTCCAGCATCATCGATGTCAGGCTCTAGCGGCAGTCCGTGCCTGCCGTTGATGGGTAGCCTGATGCGCTTCCTGAGTGGTCTTTCGAAGAATTGGTGCATGGATCTGTAGAAGGCCCCCGCAACCAGCCTTGCCCCCGGTAGGCCGCAGCCGGGGGCTACTTTTTGGCCAGATTCACGGTATTCAGCTAGGCACGCACACTCGCGACTTCCCTCCGGGAAATCGCTGTTGTGCTACCTGATCAATTCCGCGGAGCGGAATTGATGGACCCGGCAGAAACGGCCGGGGGTTATTCTTTGAATGGGGGCAGGATTCCCGATCCCTGCCCCCGCAACCCCTTCATTTCCGAGTCATCGGAAATGAAGGGCCCGATAGCTGCCCGCCACAATCCAGACTATCCTGATAGGCGGGCAGCGAGAGGGCCGGAGCGCACTTCATCAGACGTCCGTCGCCAGCTGTTTCCTCATCAGAAACAGCGAGAGACTGCCCCCGGTAGGCCGCAACCGGGGGCTTTTTGTTCATTCCTGCGTCCGCAGGAATGAACTGGCATGACAGCGACTCGCCATCTCGAGAGTGAACTGTTACCGTGGGCAAAGAGAGGGCCGCCTACTTCGTCATCAGGGAGATGACATGCACGCCCTCTCGCAGGTTCCCTTCGGGAACCATGCTGCCGGGCTACCCATCAGTTTCGTTTCGCGAAACTGAGGTGTCGCGAGAATGCCGATACGTACTTCCTCAGACGCGCCCGCAGTCTGTCAGCCCAGGAGGTTCCTGTAGACATCCTCGCGGTGGCCTACCCGGACGATGATCACGATCAGCCTGTCGTCCTCGATCGAGTAGACCACCCTGATCTCACCAGCCCGGATTCTGTACAGATCGGCTCCCGTCAGCTTGATTGCTCCAGCCGGACGAGGATCGGTAGCCAGGGCCTCGATCTCTGAAGCGATCCTAACTCGTATCTTCCCAGGCAGAGCCTCCAGCTCCTTCAGAGCCGAACGCCTGACCAGTATGCGGTAGGGCATCGGCTAGAGCCCCAGGGTCTGCTTTGCAGCACTCCATGGGATGAGCTCTTCCGAGGAGCGGCTTCGCGCAGCCTCTATGTCGATAGCCTCCTCGAGCCGTTCGAGTATCTCCAGGTCCTCGACGGAGACGATCGCGCAGAGGCGTCGGCCTCTTCGCTCCACGACTATGCGCTCACCCAGGAGATCCGCACGGTTGGCGATGTCCGCCAGCCGATCCCTCGCCTCAGTGATCGAAACCTTCATCACAACCTCCTTCGGTACAGAACGTACATAACGTACGTGTCGTGAGAGTACAAGTCCCGGTAGTACGGAGTTCCATATGGTCTTGGCCGGGGCGTTATTAACAGTACAGCCCTGATGTAATAATAAGGAGATCGGTTAATAACACCGGCGACCATCGGAGGCCTGGATGCAGAGGGGTGTGACCGGACGCTTCGTCGAGTCGACGACCTCGGGAGAGCTTGTCCGCTCGTTCGTTCCCCTGCCTCTGCCTCCCGAGCCGGCGATAGAGATCAACGCAGACCGGCAGCGGCTTCTGGAGAGAGCCATGCTTGCCTGCGGCCGGCTTGATGCCGTCACGACCCTTCTCCCTGATCCCGACCTGTTCCTTTACTCCTATGTGCGCAGGGAAGCCGTGCTGTCCAGCCAGATCGAGGGGACTCAGTCCTCCTTGTCGGACCTCCTGCTGTTCGAGCTGGACGAAGCACCAGGCGTCCCGTTCGATGATGTAGTCGAGGTTTCTGGCTATGTCAAAGCTCTGGAACACGGGCTGAGGCGCATGGAGGAGGGATTCCCCCTGTGCAACCGACTCATAAGCGAGATACACTCTCTCCTACTCTCCCGAGGTCGCGGATCCGACAGGAATCCCGGAGAGTTCCGCACCAGCCAGAACTGGATCATGGGTACGAGGCCCGGCAGAGCTCACTTCGTCCCTCCACCTCCTGACCTGGTTCAGAACTGCATGTCCGACCTGGAACGATTCATGAACACGCCCAGCGAAGCTGGAGTGCTGATCAAGGCAGCTCTTGCACATGTGCAGTTCGAGAGCATCCACCCCTTTCTCGACGGAAACGGAAGGGTGGGCAGGCTCCTCATAGCCATGATGCTCAGAAGCGAAGGGGTGTTAAGTCAGCCTCTCCTGTATCTCAGCCTCTACTTCAAGCAGCACCGCAGTGAGTACTACCGTCTTCTCGATGCAGTGCGCTCAACCGGCGACTGGGAGGCCTGGCTCGACTTCTTCCTGGAGGGTGT
>Ga0116172_10000761_pt1 | contig 30889 bp, 26 predicted proteins | sample AD_UKC083_MetaG_FD_89799 | JGI IMG/M metagenome (GOLD analysis project Ga0116172, IMG submission 89799) | Active sludge microbial communities of municipal wastewater-treating anaerobic digesters from USA - AD_UKC083_MetaG | ecosystem: Engineered > Bioreactor > Anaerobic > Digestate | place: USA... | reverse complement strand
TGGAAATCATCACCGGAGGAGTGATATGAATCTTCATAAGGACGCTGGACAAAGATAACCAGGTTTTCTCCGTTCAGATAGAGGTAGGGAGCATTGAAAGGAATAGTAATGATATTACTTCCTGAAGGGTAATTTACTGTACCGTCAAAGACCAAAGTCATCTCTGAAACAGGAATCCAGGCATCAGCTAAAGTGGTTAAAGTAGTAGTTCCGATCCAGACCTTAGTAGGCATATTAGGTAGATTGGTAGTAAAATCATTATAGAACTGGATACCGGTAATCTGACCAATAAAGTTGTCCATTTCGGCAGGATAGTATAGCCCTTCATAGATACTGTTTCTATAAAACATATCTACAGGCATCCGGGCAAACTGATCTCCATTACCTATGGTAATATTATATACTCCGGCAGGATTTACCAGGATATTTAAGTTGGGTGTTTGGTCATTGGCATTATTTGTATCTCCCGTTAAGGATACTTTGCCATAGATAACCATAGTTCCCTGTTGAGTAGGAACCCAGTCAATGGGCACATCTAATTCCTGACCAGCATTAATTGCAGGACCAGAGACACTTGCCAGTTCTGTATCTCCACTCATTAGTTTTACTGTGTAACTTCCTGCTGGTTTAGCTTGAGTTCCCACATTTTTAATTCCAATTGTATAAGTGGATGATGTTCCTACAGTGGGAGTAAGCGAACCCGTTATAGTATTTGCTGCCAGGTCATTTCTTAGGATAAGTACCCGATTGGAAAAGCCCGCAGGACCAAGTAAGTTATTAGTATAAACACCTTTCACAGCCCAGCGATAATTTCCGTCGGGTAAAGTTCCCCAGGCTGTATCAATGAAGGTTGTATCGGTAATAGTGCTTGCGGTAAGCAAAGTCCAGCTATCTTCATTGTTTTCGTTTCCAAAAGTAAAACGCCAGACCTTGTAACCGTATAAAGAGCGGTTTTGGTTTATCTCTTTTGAAGATTTTGAAGATAAGTAACGGTTATCCTGAACATACTGTTGAACATACTGTTTAGAATGTAACAAGGCCTCTTCTTCTTCGGAAAGCAAATGTTCTTTTTCCGGTATTGGCTTATATACATAATTCACTGTTTTGTTTATAGAATGTCCAACATAGATATCATCAATATACCATCCAGCATAGGAAACCGTAGTTGTAGCATACCATTCAAAACTTATCTCTACACTATTCATATTAGCATAAGCCGAAAGATTTATAGTAAGTTCCTGCCAAGGCATAAAGACAGCAGAGGAACTATTTCCCCAAACTGTATTGCCATTCACCTTTATTAATCCATAATCCCAGGTATTGTAACCGTTCATATAGTGCCAAAAACTTAAGACAGGATTGGAAATAGTGGAGAAGTCAAAAGTTTTGCGCAAATAAGACCATGCACCACAATTAGAATAACCTCCTTCTAAAACTGTTCCCCACATCCCGGTTCCAGAATGTGCGGAGGGAGGAGGTGTATCCACATAAGTATCTATATCTGTATAAGCAGTAACATTATAGTGACCCCATTCCCAGTCACCGAAACCACTGGAAACCCAGCCGCCATCGTCAATTTCGAAATCTTCCAAACCAGCTCCAGTTCCTGTTGAGCCGGGAGGACGCCAAGTGAGTGTAACTTGGGTTTGAGCAGTATTTTCCACTGCTAAAATTTGCACCGGGGGTAGGGCTAATTCGCTCATAACCAGGGTTCCCATATTTACACTTGTGGAGCCAACTACCACGGTTCCAGTAAAATCTGCATAGCCAATTGCCTGAATAGTATAGTTATAGGTATTCCCCGAAAGGACACCGGTGATGGTAAAATCACCATTGGCATTGGTAGTGCCTTCATAATCCAGAGGTCCATCCAAAAATATATGAGCATTGGCAATACCTACCGTGGGTTGATCGCTACCCACAATATGCCCACTTACAGATACAGTACTGGAAGCTACTAAGCTGAAATTCTGTATTGTATTTTGGTCTTCAATAATGGTTACATTCACTGTTTGGGTTTCATAACCAAGTTTAGAAGCAGTAACGGTATATGTTCCAATCGGTAAATACTCAAAATTGTATTGTCCTGTTGCAGAGGTAATGCGGGAGTAATTATAATTAGCACTACTTACTTGAATCAAAACATCGGCAACAGGAGAACCGCTACTGGTAACAGTTCCGCTTAAAGAACCCATTCCCGTTACCACAAAAGTAAATGAGGTCATTGGAAAAGTTCCGGAAAGGGTTCCGGTGGCCGAAGGATTCATCGGATCGTAAATCACTGAATCTGACATAAGTTTACGAGCACGGGTAGTGCCAATTGTCTGAGCTCTGAAATTATCACTACTGCTAAAATACTGTGTATCCATAGGGCGGTTGGCATAGAGAACAAGATTACCACCGGTATAGAGATAAGGTGTTTGTAGCGGAACTACAATGGTATTTTCTCCGCTGGGAAAGTTCAGAGTGCCGTCATAAACCAAGGTTAAACCATTCAAAATCCAGCCCGCACTAAGATCCGCCAAATCAGTTGTTCCGAGCCACAGTTTAACTGGTTTATCAGTTAAATTGGTGACAAAGTTATTGTAGAAAGTAATCGCAGTAATATTTCCCATCACCCCAAGTTCAGCTTGGTAATACAGAGTTTGGAACAAGCTGCTTTTATAGAAAAATTCCCAGGGCACGCCTTCAGCAAGATTACCCTCTCCAATAGTTACTACAGTGGCTCCGGGAGGCATAACAGAAATATTCATAACCGGTGAATTATCGTTAACAGGATTTACATCACCGGTAAGGACTACTTTTCCATAAATGCTCATTGGTCCTTCTGCAATAGGCGTCCAAGTTACAACTACAGAAACAGTAGATCCAGGAGTAATTGATTGTCCGGGAACGCTTGCCAATTCTGTATCGCCACTCATTAATTTAACAATATAGGCATTTTGGGTGGCAGTTCCCCAATTTTTCACTGTTACTGTATAGTTCGAGGCGTTGCCTACGCTGGGAGTAACATTTCCGGTTACAGAAAGGGCAGCCAAATCGTTAGGAGCAATTAATTCCAAGCTGATATCATCCAGATACAAAGTGCGGCTCGTTCCACCCAGCCCATGTTTGAAAGTAATATAGCGTCCGGATCCCGTGTAAGTAGTCAAATCAACCACATATTCTGTTAGCGTTGTAGTAAGAGCTATATTTTGCACTTCCTGATAAGTGGCTGGATCGGTTTGATTAGTTAAGACCCCTACGGAAAGAGGATAGCCGGCACTACTGGAACGAGCCCAAAATTTAATTCTGACTGAATGAGGATCAAGAGCATCTCCAATAACTGGAGCTACTAACATAACCGTAGCATTGGCATCCGTAGAATTATAAAGACGGACACAGTTTGGTTGGCTATGAGCATAAGTTGTAGAAGCCAATGTGTTTACATAAGCAGTAGTTACTGTTGCTTGTACGATGCTTGTCCAATCATAAGGTAAAGCGGGAGGAATAACTGAGATATCGAAGTTTTGCATATAGGGAAGTTGAGTTACAATTGGTGCAGGGTAAGTAGTGAAACTCCAAACAGGGCAGTTTATTGCATCTCCTATAGCGTTATAAGGAGTTACTTTCCAATAGTAGGTAGTGTTAAGATCAAAATCCTGAGGGGGATTGTAAGTGGTAACCAAGCCCATATCTTGATTGTTCAATATGTTGGTGGGAGGATCATTGGTTCCCAAAGAGAGTTTAAAACCAGAGGGAGCGCCGCCACCGCTATTCCAATTTAAATTTACATTAGGATTAATAAGGATGGCTCCATTGGCTGGAGAAACCAACATTGCCGGATTGGGAGGATTGGTTACTATAATAGGAGCCATAACAAATTGTATATTGGAGCGGTTAGTAGATACAGTTCCAGTAAGGGATGTAGAAGCGTCAACACTATCACTTTGATAGCGGAGCGAGCTATTGAAAGAAGTGGTAGAATAATAACAAGAGGCATTCTGAGTGTAACTTCCGGTAATTAAAGTGGTAACAATATCTACTATGAGGTTGGAGGCACCATCCCAGTTAAAGGGAGTTGTAAAAGTATGAACATTCCATCCGTTTACAGGCATAAATTCCGGTGCGCTCCAAACAGTTGTATAATCCCCTACTTCAAAAGTAGTGCTCAGGGTAGTTTGAGTTGTTTGTTTCAATTTGATAGTGTAGTTCGGCATCGGACTACAATTATTTACATTATCGACATTGAAGGCAATAGATGTGATATTACCAGCTCCTCCACCAGCATCATTAAGTTCGGATGCCAAAACTAAAAACTGTTGATGGAAGTTCTTGTAATATGTTCCATAAGGTGTAGGAACTCCCGTTGTAGTATTAACTGTGGTTCCACTTCCAATGCTGACCAGGGTTTGGGCAGAAAGAACACCTCCTGTAATCAGCAATAACACAAGGACGAAGTAACTTATTCGTTTCATAGTATACTCCTTATTTGGGTTATGTTAGGTTAGCATTACTTCCGGAGTAAATATGCATACTACCGGTTATTTGCAAGACACTCTATATCATCTCATCTAATTTGGAGTAGGAACCGTACACACAGTTATATATCTCAATATAAAATAAGCAATTCTTATACCTTATGCAACATTATTTTAATCCACAAGGATAACCTCTTGAGCAGTAGCTTGCCAGGCAAGATGAATATCATTTAAGTTAAAGCCTTTACGGTAAAGGGAAGCATATATCTTTTCTTTCTGTTTGCTGGGGGGTAAATCCCGATAACGAAACCGCAGCTGAGTAATCTGTTCTTTCAGATTTTCCATTCCTTCTTCCTGATTATAAAGTTCATTTAGTAGTTCTTTCCAAATTTCAGTTGGCAGGCGAGTTTCTTTCAATTTCATTGCGATTGCATTTTTACTTTTCTTGCGTGAGATAAGTGAACTAATCAGGATTTGCACATAGCGGTGGTCATCAATATATTTTTTATCTTGGAATTCGCAAATAAGAGTATCAATCAATTCTGTGGGATAATGTTTTCTTTTAAGGTATTGTTTACATTCGAGAGAGCTATGTTCTCTGTTGCCTAGATATTTTAGTAATTGTTGTCTGGCTTGTTTTTCAATTAGGGAAAGCAGTTCTTTTGCTTGGTCGTTGTTAATTTCTCCTGTATAAGGGATAGGGAAGAAAGGAAGGAGGATTCTATCAGGAAGAATCCCCCATATTTGATTGTCAATTATGATAAGGGATTTTTTATCGTTTTCAGCTTTCTTCGTTATCTTCAGGTACATTTTCTTCAGGAGTTAGGTTGAAATCTTCAGGTTTCAGCTTTTCCCGCAATTTTGTTTCAATTTCTTCCAACAGCTGAGGATTTTCGGTTAGATACAGTTTAGTTTTATCCGCACCTTGGGCAAGCTTTAAGTCCTGATAGGAGAACCAGGAACCGCTTTTCTTAATAATATCCTGCTGCACTGCCATATCTAATAGAATATCGAGTTTAGAGATACCTTGACCAAAAATAATAGGAAATTCCACAGTTTTAAAAGGAGGGGCGAATTTGTTTTTAACCACTTTAACTCTGGTGCGGGTTCCTATTACTTGAGAATCTGAACCCACATCTTTTATCTGACCTATATGGCGAACTTCCAAACGTACGGAAGAATAGAATTTTAGCGCTACACCACCAGTTGTGGTTTCTGGATTCATATAGGGTGTAACTCCTATTTTCATACGGGTTTGATTGATAAAAATTACAGCGGTATTGCTTTTGGAGACGATAGCGGTTAATTTACGCAAAGCCTGGCTCATCAACCTTGCCTGTAAACCTACATGGCTATCTCCCATATCTCCTTCAATTTCTTGTTTAGGAACCAGAGCTGCCACTGAATCAATAATGATTAAATCAACAGCAGAACTGCGAACCAAGGTTTCTGTGATTTCTAAGGCTTGTTCACCACCATCGGGTTGGGAGAGAAGAAGGTTATCAATTTCCACGCCTAAGCGCTTGGCATAAAAAGGATCGAGAGCATGTTCCACATCGATAAAAGCAACCGTTCCACCCAGTTTTTGACATTCTGCTGCGATATGTAAAGCAATAGTTGTTTTACCTGATGCTTCAGCTCCGTAAATTTCAGTTATTCTACCTTTGGGAATTCCTCCAATGCCTAAAGCAATATCCAAGTTTGGTGCTCCAGTGGGAATTACATCCACGGCCTGATTAGGTTTATCTCCTAAGCGCATAAGAGTTCCCACTCCATATTTTTTCTCCAGTTGCGAAATTGCCGTTTTCAGAGCGGCATCCTTGTTTTTATCCAGCATTTAACCTCCGGCTGTCCAATAGATTATATTTATTTAGAATAGTATATTGTGGCCCTTCGGGCAGCAGCAGACTTTTATACAGGCAGATACTGTCAAAAACGAGAGGGCCTTGTTTTAGATCTTTGCTCATTATTTCTCTTTCCAGTTCCGGCGCTAAGTTCATTTTTAAACGGGCTAAGGTGATATGCAGTTTCATTGCTTTTTTATCTGGCATAATTCCTTTTGTAGAAAGCTCTCTAATTAAGCATCTATTTAGTTTGAAAATATCGTCGGTTTCGCTGGAGAGTTTCAGCCACAAAAGATGGGGGTTGGTTGCTGGAAAGAATTCCAAGCCTTCGGAAGTAAAATTGAAAGCAGGGATCTTAGTTAATTGGTGGGAAAGCACTTCTTCAATTTCAGAAAGCTGAGCGGGTTGAACATCACCAATAAAAAGCAAAGTGAGATGTAGATTTTCTGGCTTCACCCAATTTACCCCCACAGGAGTAACTTTAGAATAACGGTTAATAACGCTATCCAGCCTACTTTTCAAGGGCTTCGGTAATTCGAGAGCAATAAAAGTGCGTATCATTATTTTAGCGTTTATACCCAATATCTAATAGAAATTTCTTTCGGTGCGTTATATCGGTATCCAATTCAATTCCCTTTGGCGAAAAACCATCAATAACACCTAAAATTCCCCGTCCCTGTTCTGATTGAGCTAAAATTACTTCCACCGGATTGGCTGTAGCACAAAAAATATTAACTACTTCCTGGCAGCGTTTAATTGCCGGTAGGACATTAATAGGGAAAGCATTTTGCAAAATAATCAAAAAGCTGTGGCCAGCGCCTAAACGAAACATATTTTCCGCGGCAATTTCTATCAGTTCATTATCATTGCCTTCTTTACGAATTAAGCAAGGGCCTGAGGATTCACAAAATGCCAAACCGAATTTGATATTGGGAACGCTGGTAACAAGTGCTTCATATAAATCTTCCACGGTCTTAATAAAATGGCTTTGACCCAGTATGATATTGCAATCAGAGGGAAACTTGAGTGGTTCTGTAATTAGTTCCATGGCGCTAACTTCCTTCCTGCCTCTAAATTTTAATAAAACTCATTAAATAAAAATGAATAGCGCTGTCAAGCAAAAGTTTTCAGATATAGACCCTCACTGAAAACTTCAACTATCCAAGTCCAAACAAATTCCCTAACAATGCCATATCATATTTATTGATAAAGTGATAGGTTGATTTGTCCAAGTGAAGTCAATTTGAAGTAATGGATGAGGATTTATAATATTCGGAATGAGTATTTTGGGAAGTTTCTATGTTTATATTGGGCAAAGAATGTTTTTATTATTGACAGTTTTATGGACATATATTTATGCAAGTAACACAGGAATTTAGAAATGCTTATGTGGAAAAATAAAAGATGGATTTGATTCCATTAGTAAGAGGATGGAAGAACAAATGAAGATTGTTTTTGCTAGTTCATGCACAAGGTGTATGTTTTTATCTATATGTTATGGTGGCTGCCGATTAGAAAGAACAACCGGAGAACACGATAATGGATATTCCAAGAATGACTTAACCTATATCTAACCAAGAGTATTAGAATGGAAAATAGCCGGACAATCAGAATAGAGTCCCTTTGGAAAAAATACCGTGTAAAGACCTCGGTATCGCTCTTCAGGCCTGTTTACAAGGAAATAGAGGCAATCAGAGGAATTTCTCTTTGCCATAATCTGGATCATAATCTGGGTATCTTTGGCAAAAATGGAGCAGGTAAAACTACCCTGGTAAAGCTTCTCACCGGCATATTACACTCCAGTTCGGGAGAAATCTCGGTACTGGGGCATATTCCATATAAGTTGAAACCAGAATTTAAGAAGCAAATAGGACTGTTTCAGGGCGGGAAAGAACAATTGATATGGGATCTTCCCGCAATCCAAAGCCTCGAATTATCACGCTATATATATGGCTTCAGCCGCGATGAATTTAAGAAGCGGATTACCCATTTCAGCCAAGCTCTGGATATTGGCGATGAATTGGATCAACCTTTAAGGAATATGAGTTTGGGGCAAAGATGCAAGATGGAACTGATATACAGCTTCATCCATCTTCCCAAAATAGTATTTCTGGATGAACCAACTTCAGGATTGGACATCATTACCCGAAGCAAGCTAAGGGGTTTTATAAATTTCTGTCATAAAGAGTACGGCATCTGCTTCATTATCACCAGTCACAATGTTAAGGATATCACCGATTGTTGCAATTCCTGTATTGTTTTGGATAATGGTGAGATCATCTATCAGGGCGATACTACTTTTCTGCTGGAAAAGCATCAGCATGAGGTTATTACCCTCAGCGCAAAAAGTAATGATGTTGCGCGGGAAATAGCAGAGAAATTTGGAGGGACGACTGTGGAGGATGAAGAAGTTGTCTTTGAATCCACAGGGAACCATTCAAAGCAGCTAATCTGCCAAATCCTTGCTCAATATGAGATCAGCGATTTTAGCATCAAGAAAAAAGATGATGAAGAGATCATCACTGAGATATTGAAGAATGAGTAGGTATTATACTGCGCTTGGCATCCAAACTATAAAAGAAGCTGCGGCATATCGGACTAATTTTATCCTCAGCTTTTTAGTAGTGCTGATTCCCCTGGGTGGTCAGCTACTCCTTGCCAAATTTATATATTCCGGAGGTTACCAAATTGGAGCTTGGAAATTAGATCAGTTGCTTCTCTATTACATTATAGCTACTATTGTAAGCGAATTTTTCGTAATCGGAACCTGGTGGGATATTCAGAATGATATACGAGAAGGAGGATTGAACTATCATCTATTAAAGCCCTACAGTTATTTCTGGCATAATTTTGTGGTGTATTACGCTTTGAAAGCGGTATACACTATTTTTGCCATTATTGTTGCTTATCTGGCTTTCATAGCTGTTAGTGGCAACCTGGTGCCTCAAATAAAGTTGCAGAGCATCATTCAATTTATTATTATGGCATTAATCGCTGCACCTTTATCGTTTTTAATCACCTTTTATCTATCCATCCTGGCATTCTATTTCACAGATATCGGTTTTGTAATGAATTTTCTGGGGATATTACTGCCATTTGCATCTGGAAACATCCTGCCCCTTGATATTTTTCCCAGAGGAATAAGGGGCCTCCTACTGAAGCTTCCTTCTGCATATCTTGTTTACCATCCCTCCTGCATCCTGACTGGAAATTATGCATGGAGGTCCTATTGGCAGATTGTATTAGAAGCGCTTATGTGGTTGATCGTTTTTATTATGATCACTCAGGTAGCATGGTCCCAAGGCAGAAAAAAATATGAGGCAATTGGATGAAGCACTATCTTGTTTATTACATACAGGCGAATCTCTTGCAACTGAAGCGGATGGTCGTCTATAATAAGAGCTTTTTGCTGGATGTTTTAGCTGACCTGACCGGCATTATGCTGGCTCTGTTTTTTTACCAAATCTTGTACTTGAATGTTGGGGAAGGGCTGCGTATCTCCATTGAGGATTTATATATACTGGTGCTATCGGTTAAGTTAACCGGAGATCTGTATAATCTGCTATTTGGCAGTGGAGTTCATTCTCTGCCTTCCCTAATCCAATATGGTAGCTTGGACAGCATTCTTATTAAACCCATGAATTTGTTCTTTATGCTGTTTTGCAGTACTCTAAATTGGAAATACTTTGTGAACTTGATAATAGATGTAGTGCTATTTGTGATAATATTTACTCAATATAACATCGCCATCTCGGTGATGAGTATATGTTTATATTTAATTATGATTGGATTAGCCACAATGGTCTATACAGCATTCAATATTCTTATCTATCTTGGTTCCATAATATTTGTGCGCATGGATGCCTTTGCCTCATTGATATCTTCCTTTTTTTCGCTCTCCACCTATCCGGCGGCTATTTTTAGGGCAAGCTATCTTAAGTGGATTTTCATCTATGTAATCCCTGTATTGGTGATAGGTAATTTTCCTATGATGGCGATGAAAGGGGGATATGGATACCAATTGTATATAGCTGCAAGTATGTGTGCCGTGGTTTTTGTTATTGCTGCATATTGGGGTACACGATCAATGCTGCGGCATTATAAAAGTGCATCGTCATAATATGTATCTCAGTAAAAAGCAGCTTTTATTTGAAACTAAAATCCAAAATGCAAAAGGAGTACCCGATGAATAGATGTTACCTGTTATTTTCGCTTTTGTTAATCGTTTTTCCGCTTTCTGCAATAGATATCCCCTTTTCTGATCAGGCGGTGATGACGGATACCAATCTCATCGGGGATTTTGTTCGAATTGATCCGGACGATTCCCAAGCTGAAACACTGGCTACCAAGGTCTGGGTGTGGCAGGAAGAAGGCAAACTGATGGTTCATTTTTCCTGCGCAATTAATGAGAATTTTATGCCTGGATATCCAGCTAGCAGGGATAGTGAGATTCAGGCAGATTATCTGAGGGTTCAGCTCGTTACTTTGCCGGATGCCAATTTTGCCTACCTTTTTGGGGCATATAGCTCCGGGCACCTCGTAGATGGAATCCGCAAAGATGATATGAGTGTAGATTATCAATGGGACAGCGACTATGATTATGAATCCTCATATAACGATTCGCTGTGGACGGTTACTTTTAGCATCCCCCTGGGATCCTTGCGCTTTAAACAAGAATTGCCCTATAATTGGGGGCTGATCTTTACCCGTTTTCACCAGTCCACTAAGGAGTATTACAGCAGTCCCTATGCCAATACAGACAGCAAACTGGAGTATTTTAAGGCTGTGCATCCAATCGTTCTGCACGAGAAGGTAAAACGAGAATTGGATATGAAGATTAAGCCCTACTTCGTAAAAAGCTACGATTTGATAAATAAGACGGATAGCTTCGATCCGGATATGATGGGCTTGGATATTGCCCTTAATCCCGGTCAGCAAACGAAGATGAAATTTAGCTTCAATCCCGATTTTTCGGATGTTCCACCGGATAATGCTCAAGATGTTTATAATAATGATATTCCTACTATGTATTCCGAAAATCGCTTTTTCTTCGTTGAGGATCTGGATGCCTTTGGGCTTAGAGAAAGCGTTTTTTATTCCCGAAATATCAATAAACCGTCTTTCGCCTACAAGGCAACGGGCAATGTCGGCACTACCAGATGGGGAATATTGGGGGCAAAAGATGAAAAAGTAGTGGAAGATGGCGAGGTGCAGAACAATGATGATTATTTCCAAGTTCTGTCTCTTATTCCCAGTTATTCGATTTTTACTATGGGTAATGCCTTAATCAGCAGAATGAACAAGGGGTATTATAACCATGCTTATTTCGGTAATTATGATTTGAAGCTGGGCAAGGAACTGATGTTGAATACAGAAGTTACGGGAAGTATTAAAAGTAATGACGAGGGAGAGGAAGATAAAGTTCTGAAGGGATATCAGTTATTCAGTGAATTGAATTTCAGCCCCGGGAACTTTGATAATTATATCTACTACCAGAAGGTAAGCAAGGATATCTTTTTAGATGCGGGGTATCTATACTATAAAGACCGCCAGACCTATGGAATCTCGATGGATTGGAATTCAAATCCCGGTTATGGTTTCATCAAGAAAAAGCGTAGTTTCCTCAGCTTGGATTTCAGCGATTGGTACATTGGGGACAATACCTATAATGAGTACTCTTGGTATGGCAATTTTGGAATTGATCTGAAGTCCGGCTTTAATTATTCATTTAATAGTAACTTTGGCACAGTGCATGATGATCTTTGGGAAAAGCATCACTATTATGGGGTGAGCTCCAGCATCTCCAGATCTGAAGAGAACTGGGCACATATAACCCTGGGGATGTCCTATGGCGATGAATTAGTGTATGTACTGAATGATACCTATGGGAAATTTGGTTTGGTGGCAAACGCCTCCGGTAATATTGCCAAAATGTATTCCTATTCCTTTGATTGGCAATACATTGATTTTAGCTATCCCAAGGATAATATAGTAGATTATGGCGATGGCTCCGCAAATGTTAAGCTTGACGATCGCTATTCAATTTGTAATGTTCGCTTGAACTACAATCCCAATTTGAAGTTATGCTTCACCGGGGGAATCAGCTATACTAATTATGCCCTATATGGCGTTTATTCCGATGTTCAGTTCTATGGCAATATGCGATATGAATTTAAGAGGGATCATTTTATCTACGCCGGAATTAAAAGCTCGCAAAGCCAGGATGAGAAATCTACCTACAGTGATCCCTTGGGGCATTTTATTAAAAATAGCGCCACGGCCTATATGAAGCTGGCGCTAACCCTATAAAAAGAATTAAACTACATAGCAGTAAGAACCTTTTACAGGGGTGGATAATATTGCCAGTATCAAAACCCGCTATTCTATGCGATTTGCCAGGTTTAGAACTTATATGAAAATCCAGCCCCGTGAATAGCGGGATTTATTGCTAATATCAAGCGGGGAGTGGAAGTACTTACTAGTTTAGCTGAAAAATAGCCAATTGCTGCCCCCGCCAGAACATCACTAGCCCAGTGTTCATCATTGTATATACGCGAAAGAGAGGTAAGTGTGGCGATTCCATAACTTACAGGGGGAATCCAATTGCTTTCTTGATATTGATCAGCCAGAATGGGTGCGATACTCCAAACCACAGTGGAATGGCCAGATGGGAAACTGTCATTATCAAAGCTTATCTTACTTTCCTGCCAGAATTTCTTTCCCAGGCCTTCGGAAGGACGGTTTCGCTGTGTGGCAAGCTTCAAGCCCTGGCATATCACCGAGGATAATACGAAGCTTTTCATAGAGAGCAATCCTGTGTCCAATGCTTTTTTGTCATTTTGCAGATATGCACCCAAAATGCCGATTCCAAGGGCAGGAGCCACAATTCTGTATTCTCCGAAATTACTGGCTATATTCATCAATCTATCGGTACCATCGTTGCGGCTATTTTGAGAATAATGCTGGATATCTTCATCGGCAAGATATAAAGCTCCGGCAGATAGCACAACTGCTCCGGCTTTTAGCCAATCTCCACCTTGCCAGGAAAGTGGTGCGGTGATGGCTTGTCTTGCAGTTTGCGGATAAGAAGCCAAATATTTATAAGCATAACTTGGCTGCTCTTCCGCCCACAGCATCGAGGAAAGTACCAGAAAAGTAATAATTATCAAGCTAAATCGTTTCATATTTAACACTCTAAACGGGATACGGAAGAGTGTCAAGATGATTCACGCTATAAAATGGGTGGTAAAGGTAAAAAGTATCCCCCTTTATTATACTTTTCAATTGGCTGATATTCGTCTTTATCTCATTGATAGTAGTCCAGGGATGAAAAAAAATGAACCCAAACTTGCAGTTTATTCCTAATTCTCTAAGAACATCCATTGCTTGCAGTATCTGCTCAACTGAAACACCTTTATTAAATACCTTTAGTGCCTCTTCAGACAATGATTCGACACCCACAAACAGGTGATTCTTTTTAGTTATTAGAACCCCAGCCAGGGACCAATAGAAAGGGTTAAACCTTGAAAATTAGTATCTGGAGAACCTTTAATTTCTACAGGATCGCCATCAATATTAGTTACCTTCCAGTAATTAGTAAGATTATAACTATAGGCATAACCAATTTCAGCGCGAAGAGCCAGCCAGGGCAGAAAACGATACATCAATTCAAAACGGGGTTGAACTGTAAGATATCCTTTAGTAATTTCAAAATGAGTATTATTGGAGTGGGTTATGGTAGAAGGTAAGCTATCCCAATTGAAGTTAGAATTGGAATTCTGAAATTCCATTATTTGTTTTGCTCCGCCTACCATTAATCCAGCGGAAGAAATAAAGTTCTTAGTGATGGGAATGCGTTTATCTAAAGTAACTCCACCCATTTGATTCTTATATTTCATCCAGAGTTGGTATTCAGGATTTGTTTGATTATGATGTTTCTTTACATCTTTATAGGAGCTGTATTGACCCCCTAAAAAAAATCCTTTACCAATGGAGAATTTTCCGGCAATACCTTGTTGTAAAGAACCATCCTCATTTAGCTTTCCAAAGCTTAAAGTATCGGAAGCAATCAAATTATTCACATCCTCCATATCCAGAAATACAAACATAGGTAGCCAGGTTATTCCTCTATAGCCAGCGGACTTATTTTTGCAGGTTTTTTCCTCAATTTTCAGCTCAGTTTTATTTCGAGAGCCAAAAGTGAATTCAACCTCATTTGTTTTTCCATCTCTGAATATACCTAAAATCACCTTGTCTCCAGCGCTGTAATTCTTGATTATTTTATGGAAAGTGGCAGAATCTGTTATCTCTTTTCCATCAACACAAAATAGAATATCTTCTTCCTGCAGATGATGTTGCCAGGCAGGAGAACCAGGAATTACATCGACAATCAAAATGCCTGCATATCCATTGTAGTTTAATTCTTTTGCTTTTGGTAATGTAATATCTTTATGCCGAATTCCCATATAGGGTTTATTATAGGTTGATAATTCATTAATGGGATCTTCATTGATGTTAATTTCAAATTTAGCTGAAACCTTTTTATCATCATTTTCTTCCTCTTTAGTCGCTTGAGCTGCCAAGGAAACGAGAGTGCATCCTAAAATTAGGATAAACAAAAGATGTTTTTTCATTATTCTTTTCCTCTTGTGCATTTTTATATATTAACTTTATAATACCAGCTTATGTGATAATCTGAGCTCTATCGTTTGTTTTCAATTATGTTCCACAAAAATTATCAATAATTATTAGATAACATTCTGTCAAGATTTTGTTTTTCCATATTAACTTACCTTCACATCCTGTGTCTTAAAATTTGCCTTTTCTGGTTACTGCGTTATTCTATATATAGGTTATAACTTCAGCTGGGGTAATTACGACAAAATAAAAATTAGCATTTTCGTATTTACCTGATAGTAAATAAGAGGAGGTTATAAAAAAGGAAAGTAATTATGCAAAAAGAAGATTTCAACGGTTTGGAAGAATATGAACTGGAACCTGAGGTCTGGGAAGAGGTCGAAAAAACTGAACAAACTGCCTTTTTAGCTACCATAGGAACACCTTTAGAAACGGATAAGGATATTGAAGAATCGCTAAATGAATTGGAACGCTTAGCAGAAACCGCAGGCATTGATGTTTTGGGGGTTTATCGTCAAAGAAGAAGTACTCCAGACCGTGCTACTTATTTTGGCAAAGGTTTTTTAACCGAGCTCAGCCAAAAAATGATGCAAGCCCAAGCGGATTTGCTAATTGTGAATGATGAACTTAGCCCTTCGCAAGCAAGAAATATTGAACGAGACTTTCAGATAAAAGTTATCGACCGCACCGAGGTTATTTTATATATTTTTCACAATCGTGCTAAAACGCGCGAAGCAAAGCTACAGGTTCGTCTGGCAGAATTGGAATATCAATTGCCCCGCTTAAAAAGATTATGGGAACATTTTGATAAAGAACGAGGCGGTATCAGAAATAAGGGAGGGACAGCAACAAGAGGTATGGGTGAAAAACAAATTGAAATTGATAAACGCCTTATTACAGATAACATCCGCAAAATAAACAAAGCTATCGAAAGTATCCAGCACCAAAAAGAAACCCAACGCAAACAACGCGAAAAAGCTCGCAAAATATGCTTGGTAGGCTATACTAATGCCGGTAAATCTACCCTCTTTAACTATTTAACTCAAGCCGGGGTTTTAGTGGAAGATAAACTCTTTGCCACTTTAGATTCCACTTCTCGTCAGCTGAAACTCTCCACAGGATATCCTGTTGTCCTCTCAGATACAGTAGGTTTCATTTCTAAATTGCCACATCACTTGATTGCTTCTTTTAAGGCAACTCTAATGGAAGTTCAGGATGCCGATTTATTATTACATATTGTGGATGTTTCCGATGAACGCTTCGAATATTATATTCAGCAAGTAAATACAGTGTTGCAACAGATTGGAGCTGATTCTATTCCCCAGATTATTATCTTTAACAAAATCGACAAAGTTGATTCTATGTTTCCCGCAGTTGTAAAAAGACGCTATCCTGAAGCTATTTTAATTTCAGCTGTTAACGGCACAAATATAGATAAACTAATTGCCAAAATTGAAGAAGTGCTCTTGGGAAATAAAAATCTGAAACTTAAAATACCTTATGACAAAACCTCGCTGGTTTCTAAACTGCACGATATTGCAGAGATATTGAACGAAGATTATAAAGAGGATGGCATCTATCTGGAAGTGGGAATTAGTAAAGACGACATATATTTGGTAGAAAACTATGTGATATAGTGATATAGATCAATAAGATAAAGCAAGATAGTAAGATAAAAGCTATTTCTTCGGTTGCCTTAGTGGTATAAATAGCACACAGCTAATTGAAACAATTGGATTTGCCGGTAAAAAAACATCGCTAATACCTGTCCTCCTTAAGGAACTAATAACCCTATTATATATACAAAATCTGGGTGAAATTTTGTTTCTCTCCGCTCTAAGCCCTCGGCTTTCTGCTGGACTAATTTCTTTCTTCCCAGCCATTTTTCTTCCTAAATGTGCAAATAACAGATCGTTACAATCCTGTCCACCTCCACTTATCATCCACTCCTCCCCAACGGTAAGTTGAGGATGGGATAGGGATGGGATAGGGACGGGATAAGGAGGAGTTGTGTTCGGGAATCAAGAAAGGTGGGTGGCTCATAAAAACAAGATCAGGTACACAAAAAAACAGCCATTCCCTATTTCAGAACGGAAGGAATGGCTGAAAAGGTTAAAATCCGAAGTTAGTTAAAAAGTAATAACTCTTTCGGGGATAATTAAATCCGCTTCAGTGGCATTTACTACATCGTCTATAGTTAATCCCTCAGCAATTTCTCGAAGATAAAGTCCATCAGGAAGAACTTCAATAACTGCCATATCGGTGATAATAAGATTTACTTTTCCTTTGGCAGTGAGGGGTAAGGAGCATTGTTTCAGAATTTTGGAATTGCCATATTTATCACAATGTTCCATAGCTACGATAACTTTTTTAGCTCCAGTGACCAAATCCATTGCGCCTCCCATACCGGGAACCATTTTTCCAGGAATTAGCCAGTTAGCTAAATTACCGTTTTGATCAACTTGTAGGGCACCTAAAACGGTGGCATCAATATGACCTCCGCGAATAATGGCAAACGAGGTAGCGGAATCAAAGAAACTGGCTCCTGGTATGCAAGTGATATATCCCCCTCCAGCATTGATCATATCCTCATCTTCTTGGCCTTCTGGGGGTTTAGGTCCGGCGCCTAAGAGTCCATTTTCCGATTGGAAGATAACTTGAATCCCTTCTGGAATATGATTTGCAGCTTCGGTAGGCAATCCAATACCCAGGTTTACATAATCGCCATCTTCGAATTCTTTAGCGATGCGTGCACCGATCATAGCTCTTTTATCTAATGCCATTTTAATTCTCCTTTGCTAAAACAAGATAATTAACAAAAACGCCAGGAGTGATCACTTCTTCGGGGTCTAATTCTCCAATTTCAACTATTTCATCAACTTCTGCGATTGTGATTCTCCCTGCCATAGCCATAATGGGGTTGCTGTTACGGGCAGTTTTACGATAGGTTAAGTTGCCTAATTTGTCGGCTTTATGAGCTTTAATGAGGGCAAAATCACTGGGGATAGCAGGTTCGAGAAGATAATCTACTCCCTCAATAGAAATAATCTGCTTTCCTTCTTCCACAATTGTGCCCAATCCAGTGGGGGTTAAAATACCTCCTAAACCAGCTCCAAAAGCGCGAACGCGTTCCATAAGTGTTCCTTGGGGGATAAGTTCAATTTCTATTTCTCTGGCATTCATCTGGGCTTGGATAGTTTTATTGGTTCCCATATGTGAAACTTGAGCACTTGTAACCATCCTGTTTACGATGAGTTTACCTACACCTCGGTTTTCCCAATCGGAAGCGATAACGATCATATGGAGGTTATTATTTTCATTTTCCACCATTGCATCGATAATAGTTTCTGGAGCTCCCACAGCTAAAAAACCGCCGATGGCAATCCGGCTTCCTGGTTTAACCATAGCAGCTGCCTCTGTGGCACTAATAACTTGAACCATTTTGTCTCCTTGTATATTTTAATATGCTGTTTATATTAATTCAGAGAGCAGATTTTGGATAGCTGGTGTATCCGATAACGGCTCTGTAATCTGGCAAAACTTTTCAAAGAATAGTAAACCGATGTCTGGGTCAAATTGAAAACCTATATTATTAATTATCTCTGTCCTTGCTGCATTTGGTTCAAGATTATGACGGTATACTCGTTTACTGGTCATCGCATCATAGGAATCAGCAATAGTGACAATTCTGGCTAAAAGAGAAATATTTTCTTGGGTAAGACCGTAAGGATAACCACCCCCTCCAAACCATTCATGATGCTGTAATATAATATTATACACAGCTTCCGGTAAACCAATGGGGCGAACAATTTGTGCTCCGATAACAGGATGCTGTTTTATGAGAGAAAATTCGCTAGGGGTTAAGTTATCCTTTTTATTCAGGACGGTATCATAGATGCCGATTTTGCCTAAATCGTGTAATAGAGCTCCCACTCGTAATAGATTTAATTCTTTGGCACTCAAATTTAAAAGTTTGCCGATCATAATACTTAGCACAGTAACGCGTTCGGAATGACCCCGAATATAAATATCATTTGCTTCCATGGCATTAACCATTGCATGAATGGTATTAAGGTAATTCTTTTCCAGCTTACTTTTTGCGGCATAAAGTTCTTGAGTGCGTTGCTGAACTATATGTTCAAGATTAAGACGGTATACTTCATTTTGCAAGAGAAGAGCATTTTTTTGAAGCGCATTATTAATAGCCATATGCAAATCGGATAATTCAAATGGCTTACGCAGAATATCGTGTGCTCCTAATTGGATAGCAATTCTCAATTTTTCAGGTTCTGTAGAGCCAGTAATAAGAATCACGGGAGTGTTCGGGCTGATTGTGCTGATAAATTCTAAAAGCTGAAATCCAGAAAGATTGGGCATATTAATATCAGCGATAACAACATTATAAACATTATTTTTTAGCAGTTCCAAAGCTTCCAGAGAATCGCTGGTAGTAGTTATCTGGCAAGGAATATCTTTTTTTATGCTCATCCGGATGCAATCCAGAATAGCTACATCGTCATCTACTACTAAAATATGTTGTTTCCAGCGCTCCATATATTACTCTATAAATAATTATCTTTAGCGGTAGATAGCTTAATTGGCTTTAAGCAATCCGCATCGTTATTTTGGGGACTATTAATTCTTTTATCAACTGGATACATTTCCAGTTCGATTTCAGAACTGGGGCTAAGCAATGGCTGTAACTCCTGGGGGTTATTTAGGTTAGGATCAAGCCAAAGATCATAAACAGCCGGGCTTAATAATAGAGGCATTCGATTATGCAAAGCTTGAAGATAAGGATTGGCAGAAGTGGTAATTATTCCTAAAGAAGGTATATAACTACCATCCGGACTATGCCAGCTGTCATAAATTCCTGCCAGATAAAGTAATTCACTATCTTTTGCTTTAATAAAAAAGGGTTGCTTATCGGTTTTTCGCCATTCATAAAAACCATTGACGGGAATAAGACAACGCCTTCTTAAAAAAGATGCCTTAAAACTTGGCTTTTCTAATATTGTTTCGCTGCGGATATTGATAAGTGCTTGCTCAGGAATTTCTTTTCGCCAGGAAGGAATTAAACCCCAACGGAAAAAACCCAGATATCGAAAATCTGCTTGGGAAACAACAGCAGCAACTGTAGCCGTGGGAGCTACATTATAATTAAATTCAAGCTGATCTGAACTCTTTTTAATTTTCAGTTCAGCTTCCAATTTCTGTAGTTCTTTATGAGTGATAACCTGGGCAAAGCGTCCACACATTTATATCTCCTTTCAAGTTGACAAGATTTATAAAAGCCATATTTTAGGCAATAAATATTTTTACCTCTTAGATATTTGGGGAGATAAATCCTCTTTTTTTGTCTTCCTGTATACAAAGAACCTTTAAATATTGAATAGGCAGCGTCCACAAAAAAAGACTAATATGAATGGAGATATTATGCAAAATAGCGATATAGATATCGTGATGGAACAGCTAAAAGAGCATTTCCACAGTGTTAAAACACCGGTTGTAGATCTGATCAAAATTAAAACTGATGACCCATTTAAAGTGTTGGTGGCAACAATTTTGAGCGCGAGAACAAAAGATGAAACTACTGCCAAAGTTGCAGAAAAGCTGTTTCAAAAGGTGAATAAAGCAGAGGATTTTGATAAACTTACCTATGAAGAACTGGATAAAATAATTACTCCCGTTGGATTTCATAGAGTTAAAGCTAAACATTTGAAGCAGTTACCAAAAGTGCTGAAGGAGAAATTTAACGGAAAGATCCCCGAGGAAATTGATGAGCTAATGGTAATTCCAGGAGTTGGAAGAAAAACCGCTAACCTTGTTCGTGCCGTTGCTTTTCAAAAACCTGCTGTCTGTGTAGATGTTCATGTACATAGAATTTGTAACCGCTGGGGATATGTGAAAACTAAAACACCGTTTGAGACAGAAATGGCTCTGCGAGAGAAATTACCGGACAAATATTGGCTAAATTTCAATTCGTATGTGGTTGCTTTTGGACAAAATCTCTGTACACCGCGAAGACCTCAATGTGAGAGGTGTTCTATTATTGAATTTTGTGAGTGGGGGAAAGAGCACTCACCGATAATACAAAAGGAAAATAAGTGAAGAGAAGAGGCGGACTAAATTTTTCTAACGATAACCTTATTGCCGTCGATTCCTTCAATGATAACTTTAGCTCCTAATTCTATAGCTTTTTGGTCAACTTCAACAGCTGGCCATTCTTCTCCCCCGATTTTTACATATCCCTTTCCCTCTAAAGGAATTTCTTTAGTTACGATCCCATTTTTTCCTTTTAAGGCAAAAATATTGGTATTGCTACCTGTATTGGCTAATAACTTTTTCCCCAATTTACGCATAAAGAGAAAGGAAATGAAGCTTAAGACTGCAAAAACGAGTATCTGAAAGGCAATATTTCTACCCATAAAGGGTATCAAAGATAGCAGGGAAGTAATAATAGCTCCGATTCCCAAAGAAATAAAGAAAAAAGCAGGATCAAATATCTCGATGATGATAAAGCCGATTCCAATTATCATCCATATTTGCCAAGGTAAAAGCGCCATATGTTAACTTCCTTCCTCGGAATTATTGTTGTTATTGTTATCCGCTTCAGAATTAGAAGAAGTGCGTTTATCTTTGTAGATGCGTTTAACTTTCCGTTTTCTATTTCCATAACCATAACGGCTGTAATAGCGGTTGTAGTAATTTCCATAGCCACCATAATTATAAGAACTGCCCACTCCGCTTGAACCAATCCCTTTTATTCCTAAGGCAGCAAGGAAATACATTAATAAACGAGTTCCAAAATAAACAAGTACGGCTCCAACGGAAAAAACAACTAACCAGCTGAAGAAATCAATTGCCAAAGTTTTTATAGTAATGCCAATTGAACCACTTTTCTGTTGTGGAATTAAGGATACATATAGGAGAACACTTTGCACATCTTTCAGCTTATCCAGATTGGTACGAGTTTCCTGAATTAAAGTATGTAATGCTTCTTTTCGTTTATTTTGAGCGTCAGTAGGGAAACGGACATTATTCAGGTCTGCCTGTTCTCTTTCGTATGCTTGTAAACGGGCAAATTCGCTTTCGTAATCTATGTTTACCAAAGCAGTGTCTACCTGTTCTGTTTTAGAAACAACTGTTCCGAAACTGCGTAATTTTTCTACAAGTTCAGGAAGGTCTTTTTGAGGAACGCTAAAAATATAGGCACCATAAGAGCCTTCGCTTTGTTTTCTAATTTGTTTAGTAGAATATTTAGCGATGAGGTTCTCAATTTCGGTTTGAGCTTTAGCCACATCAGAGGAAACAAATGAAATTTGAGCTTTATTTACAAACTTAAGGTCTCGATATTCATTTTGAGCTGCCTTGAAATCGTAAGAGTTATGTTTATTGGCATTATTTTGCCATTCAAATAAAGAAGCGGCAATTGCTAAGAAGACGATGAAAATAGCGATTCCTTTAACTCTGCGTTTTGTTCTTCGATCCATATTAACCTCGAGCAGTTATATTTTTTTTAGTAATTCAGCTGCATGAGCCAGTGCTTTGGAACTAAGAGAACCAGAAAGCATTCTGGCAATTTCCTGTAAAGTTTCTTCAGCGTTCAATTCGTGTAATTCAATCATACTTTTCTCATTTCTGGTAAATTTTTCAATTGCCAGATGCTTATCTGCTCTGGCAGCTATTTGAGCCAGATGAGTGATACACAAAATCTGCTGTTTTTGGGATAGCTCAGTAATAAACTCAGCTACCCTTTCTGCTGTTTTGCCTCCAATTCCAACTTCTATTTCGTCCAAAATGATCAGTTTTGGTTCCAAACGTTCTGCCAGCACCTTTTTTATTGCTAGCAGAATTCTGGATAATTCACCTCCACTAACTACGGCGGATAAAGGTTTTTGCTCAAAACCAGGATTGGCGGAAAAAAGAAATTCCACAGTATCTTCTCCACTTTCCGAGGCAGCAGATAAATAATCAGAAATAACAAAATTACTTTGCGTTTTTTTGTCAATCCTAATTTCCAGAGTTCCATTTGGAATACTTAAAGAGCGGATATTTTTTTGCAGTTCATTACTAAGGTTTTTGCTTGCTTGCTGTCTTTTACGAGAGAGTTCTTCTCCCTTTTTTTGTAACAGCGTGAAATTGTTATTTAAGTTCTCTTCCAATTCAGCAATAGCTTTTTCGCTATTTTCCAGAGAGGATATTTGGGTAGACCTTTCTTCAAAAAGACTCAGTAATTCCTCTATATTACGCACTTTATGTTTGTACATAAGGGAATTGATTAAATCTAAGCGGGCTTGAATATTTTCCAGGCGTTGCGGTTCGAAGGAGATATTTTCTCTGCTGCTAGAAAGATTATTAGCAGCTTCCTGTAGGTTTTCCAATGCCTGATGGATATTATCTTTAGCGTTTCTAATTTCCTTATGGAGATGTTCAAAGTGGTTTAATTTGTTTAAGTAACCGTTTAATATATCAAAGATACTGTTTTCGTTCTCTAAGAGGTCGGCGGTAATTTCATCGCAGAGTTCTGTTATTTCTAAAGTATGAGAAAGCAATTCGTATTCATTTTGCAATTCAACATCTTCATTTATGTGCAATTTGGCATTTTCCAATTCTTCATATTGAAAGCGATAGAGCTCGCGTAGCTGTTTTTGCTTTTCTGCTGTGCTTTTCAGTTCTTGCAGATTTTTCAAATCCGATTTTATTTCTTTATAGAGATTGGCATAATCTTCTCTGAGAGTAAACAGTCCTCCATAAGCATCCAACAAATCAAGTTGATAAGCGGAAGACAGCAATCGCTGCTGATCTCGCTGGTGATGAAAATCCAGCAGATAATTCTTCAGTTCCTTTATTAAAGTAACCCCTACCTTGCGTCCATTAAGAAAATAAGTGGATCTATTATTGGGGCTTATTTCTCTGGCAACAATTAGCTCATCTTCTTTCTCTATTCCATCTTGGGCAAGGATATTAGTTAATATCTCATCCTTTATAGAAAAGGTAGCTTCAAGATAAATTGGCTTTTCCTTATCGAATGCTTCTATCCCAGGTAAGTTATCCCCAAAAATAAGGGAAATTGAGCCAAGTAAAATAGATTTACCGGCTCCCGTTTCACCTGTGATAACCGTTAAACCCTTATCAAAAGGTAAACGCGTCTTCTGTAACATTAGATAGTTCTGTAAATAAAGCTCAGTAAGCATCACTTACCCAAATTCAATTTTCGACGCAGAATCTGATAAAAAGTGCGATTGGAAAGTTTGATGAAAGAAACACTGCGTTGTGAAGATGTTACTAAAACTTCATCTCCTTCCTGAATAGGCATCACATTTTGTCCGTCAATTTGTAACAGAGCAGCTTGTCTTAAGCCATAAACCTTCATAGTTAAAAGTTCGGTAGAGGGAAAGACCATTGGCCTAATTGCTAAAATATGAGGATTAAGCGGAGAAAGAACAATGGCTTTCATTTCTGGAGCCAAAATAGGGCCTCCAGCTGACAATGAATAGGCAGTTGAACCAGTAGGCGTTGCAGCAATAATTCCATCACAACGGGTGTCGAAAACATAACGGCTACTGGCTTTAATCCGGATATGAATTAAACCAGGGCTTTCTGCTTTGTATATTACGGCATCATTTAAAGCCAAAGCTTCATAGATGATTTTGCCTTCGCGTTTTAAACGGCAATTGATCAGCATTCTCTGTAGCAAACGGTATTTTCCCTGTTTCAGGTTTTCTATGGAAGAGGCAATTTCTGGTAAAACACTTTCGGAAAGAAAACCCAAATAGCCAAGGTTAATTCCTAAAATCGGAGCTCCGGTTAAAAGAGCTATATCCTTAGCTTTCAAGATAGTTCCATCACCACCAAAAACCAGAATACAATCTATGTGTTTACGGTTAGCTGGTTTGGGCATAGGTTTAAACAGCTCTTTAGGCAAATCGGGAATGCTATCTATACTGAAGAAATTTATCTCGGAATTGTCTTTCAGCTTTTCCAGCAGAGTATAGATGTTCTTTTTATGGCTGAAATCAGGATTAATATATACGGCAAAGTTCTGCATTATAAACTCTCATACAAGTATTGATAACTATCGTAGCGTTCAATGGGAATAATGCCACTTTCCACAGCTTCAATAACAGCACAGTTTTCTTCGTGGATATGGCTGCAATCGCGAAACTTGCATTTGTTATGTAGATTTTCAAAACCGGGGAAGATCTTAGGAATATATTCTTTATCTTCACTATGTAAAGTGATAGTTTTTATACCGGGTGTATCTAGAAGGTGGCCTCCAAAACTCCAGGGAATTAATATTGATTGCGAAGTAGTGTGTTTTCCTTTTTCATTGTAGTTGCTAATTTCAGCAGTAGGAAGATCTAAGGATGGCTCCAGATAGTTTATCAAAGAAGTTTTTCCAGTTCCTGAGTGACCAGTAAAGACGGAATCTTTATTAACCAGCAATTCTTTCAGTTCATTCATTCCTGTGCCACTAACCACTGAAGTATACAGTAAAGGGTAGCCCATTGCTTTATAGTAGGCAGTTTGGCTTTCCAGTTCCTGCTCATCATCCAAGAGGTCAATTTTATTAATTACTATGATTGGTTGTAAACCTTGAAGGGCAACAATACAAAGATAGCGATCAATCAATCCTGCTTTTAATCTTGGTTTCAGCCAGGAGGAAGTGATAATTACCTGATCGATATTAGCAGCCAGGATGATTTCTTTTTGAAAGCTTCCTGTCCCATACCGAATAAGAGCATTCTTGCGTGGCAATATTTTTTCAATTCGTTTATCGGAAACTATGGCAACATCAACGGCAACATAATCACCCACGGCAGCAATCTTATGGCTTGAATACAAAAATTGTTTCAAGCGTCCACTCATTTTGGCGTTATGCAATTCCCCGTTTATTTCAACAATATAACGGTAATTACTTTTAATTTCCATAATTCTGCCTTGCACAAGTTTCAGCCCTTCTTTATATGACTGGCTTGCTTTTGTGCTTATGCGGGCGGTTTTAAATTTTGCCTGCTCCTTAATTTCATCTAAGATTTCTGGATCGGGCAAGTGAACATTTTTCATTTTGCCTACCCAGCGGTTGGTCTTCTTTTTATCTTTTTGTTTCATTTCCTCCCAAGCCAGGGATAAGTTTATTTCAGAGCTGGAATTATGGCATCAAATATATCTGCTGCCTCTTTAACTTTTGTTTCCGAGCCGAAAACAGCATAGTGATTTCTTAGCATTACTGCTTCAACGAGATCAGCATAGTTTCTGATATCTTCTTTTTTAGCAGATAGAACTTCGTCTCTAATTTGCTGTCTATCTTCATAGCTAAATCCGGTAATATAGCTTTCGTCTGCTTTTTCTCCTGTTCCTTCAGGGGTTAAAGGATAATCCAGAGCAGATATTTCACCAATTATGTACTTATCGAATTCTTGCTTATCGCAATCAAAACTTCTTAAGAATTCAGGAACAGAATCGAAGACCTCCAAGGTTTCTCTTAAATTGGGATCGCGGTAGGAGACAAAATATACATAACCACCGGGTGTGAAATCACTCATATTACCATAAGCTCCACCTTTAATCCGTAATTCTTTGTGTAAATAGTTGCTGCGGAGAATATTATTCAGTACTCTCAATTTTCCACTGTAGGAATAACCTCTGCGAAAGAAGTTACCCCCTTTTGCACAATATTGAACTTGGATAGGTGCATAAATCCCTTCGTTATAATCGCGGATAGCATACAGATTTTTAATGGGGGCAAATGCTTCCCCAGATACACAGGAGATTAGATTTGCCAATTCATTTGTGCTTGGTAAAATATCTTCCTCATCGGCTGTGATGCTGATAATTAAATTATGGGTAGTAAAGAAGGTCTTTTTGATCCAGTTTAGCTCTTCGATGATATCATCAATAGCGGAATCCATATTATTCACGAGATCACAAAGGAAATGATAATAACCTAAGCCACTGGAAATATCTCTCCAATGATAGAGGTGAGAAATGGGTTTCAGCATTCTATGAATGGCAATTCTATGTCCTTGAAAAGGTAGCATTGTTTCAGTTTTAGCTTTAAGTTCTGCCAGCAGTTGTTTAATGCGTTGCGGATCATCAAACATTGGTTTTAGAGCATATTCAGAAGCAAGCTCCATCAGCTTTCCAAATTTAGTGCTTACCGCTTTTCCCGCTAAAACTATTTTCGGCAGGATATCATCCGGAGTTTGGTAATTGTTATATAAATCTATATCTAAAGTTATACCGCCGGTATTAATATCAATTTCCGTAGAGCGCTGGGCAAAATTATAGTTTTCGCTATTCATCCATTCTGCCAACTGAGTGTATAGTTTAATCCAGGGCAAGTCTTCTTCTTCAGCATGAGCAATATCAAAATATGCTTTAAAATATACTATCCCGTTGGTAGTTAGAGGATGTTTCAGCAGAGTATAATCCGCTTTAATTTCCTCTTCAATAGGATAATGTTTAGAAAGGGGGTTTAAGTCCGATAAGGAAAGAACTGGTATTTTTTCCAAGTTTTCCTTTTTCTCTGGTTCTTGTTGCCATTGTATTAGTTGTTGATTGAACTCGAGCAATTTGGTAATTTCCTTTTTGCTCATTTTCTTTTTTAATTCTGCTAATTTAGCAGCTGTTTCTTGTTCCTTTTTTTGAATCAAACCAGGTACGGGCTCGAAGACAATTTGATGAGAGTGTTTATTATAAAGCAAGACCTTCTCAATCAAATTTTCAAAATAGGGCTCTTCTAAACCGCGACGCAGTTCTTTCAGCATAGGTTCGAAAGCAAGATAATCCATTGGATTTCCTGTATGCATCCATAGCGCTTGAGAATTTAGAGCATAAATTAAACCCTTGGGATAATATTGATACTGAGCTTCGCGCAAAGAAAATTCCAGCTTATTAATTATGGCTTCCACAAGTTTTTTATCGAAGCCGTTTTTCACGATATTTTCCAGTTCTTGTTTGATCAGTTTTACCAAAGGTTCAATATTTTCCTGTTTCACTTGTTTACAGATTAAACTGATTGTAGGTTGCAGAATATCGTTATGTACATAAACGAAGCTATCTTTGGCATAGCCGGAATCCCGAATTACTTTTTTCAGAGGAGAAGCGGGTGTATCCATCAACATTTCTGCTAAAGCTTTCAATGCTTGAGGCAGATATTTATCCGTAATCAAGCCATAAGTCCAGTTCAAAGATAGGTAATATTGCTCTTCAATATCTTTACCTTCTTCCAAGGGAATGTCCATTTTCGTTACTTTAGCTTTAGCGAAAGGCTTCTGCAATGGAAGATGCACTTTTTGTTTGCTGTCCTCAAATTGAGAAAGGTATTCTGCATCAATTATTTTCAATGTATCTGCCAGATTTAGATTCCCATATAGAGTTATTTTACTGTTCGAGGGATGATAGTATTTTTTATGGAAGGCAATAAAATTGTCATAGGTTAATTCGGGGATAGAATCTGGGTCTCCTCCACTTTCAAAACTATATGGAGAATCCGGAAATTGCGCATGGAGGCTTTTACGGCCAATAATATTTTCTGGAGAAGATAAGGCACCCTTCATTTCATTGTAAACAACGCCGCGATAATTGAGAGGAGCATCTTCCGAAGTTAATTCCAAATGCCATCCCTCTTGATGCAAAATATTGGGCTGTTCGTAAATATTGGGAAAGAGAACTGCATCCAGGTAAACTCTCATTAAATTAATAAAATCCTTATCGTTTGTACTGGCTACAGGATAACAAGTCATATCGGGAAAAGTCATAGCATTGATAAAAGTGTTCATACTACCTTTCACCAGTTCCATAAAAGTAGTTTTTGCAGGGAAGTTTCTACTACCATTTAGAACTGAATGTTCCAAGATATGAGGACAGCCAGTATTATCTTCTGGAACGGTTTTAAACCCAATCATAAATACCTTATTGTCATCATCACATTCATAATAAATCAGTTCAGCGCCGCTTTTTATATGTTTGTAGAGGTGGGCGGTGGTTGATATCTCTTTAATTTCGCGCTTTTCAATTAATTGAAAGCCATAGATTAGCTCTTTTTGTTTCATTTGTTCCTCTTACAATAGGTTATAGTCCTGCAAGCATTGTTTTAACATTGCACGGTTAGTTTCCAATAAAGGACACATTGGACTGCGGAAAGCTAAATTAATTTTTCCCATCATCGCCAGTGCCTCTTTAGCAGGAATAGGATTAGTTTCAATAAACATCATTTCATTTAAGCGAGCTAAATATTGATGTTGTTTTGCCGCTGTAACAAAATCACCTTGTAAACAAGTAGAAATATGTTCACTTACCAAACGGGGAGCTACATTAGCAGTAACAGAAATTGTTCCCTTTCCTCCAATCGCAATAAGAGGAAGATTCATAGCATCTTCTCCACTCATCAAAGAAAAGTTGTCGGGAGCATCTCTAATTATTTGAGTGGCCTGAACTATATTTCCTGTGGCATCTTTTACTCCAACAATATTGGGATAGGTTTTTGCCAATTCTACCGTTGTAGCAGCATTCATATTTACACTTGTTCTACCGGGGACATTATAAATAATAATCGGAATATCCACTTTGGAAGCAATGATACCATAATATTCGAGCATACCTTTTTGTGTGGGCTTAATGTAATAGGGAGTGATAATTAAAGCATAATCGGCACCCAGTTCTTTTGCTTTTTGGGTGGAAGCTAAGGTCTGATGAAGATTATTGGTTCCTGTTCCAATCATAACAGGCAGTTTACTATCAATTTTCTTCATCGCAAAGCGTAATAGGGCATCTTTTTCATCAGAAGCCAAAGCACTCGTTTCTGCGGTTGTTCCTAATAGCAAAATACCGGTTGTTCCATTTTCCAGATGAAACTGGATAAGATTTTCCAGAGCAGTCCAATCAATACTGCCATTTTTAAAAGGAGTAATTAGGGCAACATAAGTTCCTTGCAGCATTTTTTTTAACCTCCAAAGTTATATCCTTATTTATATAATACAAATTCTGTTCCATTTTATGTAAATAAACCATTTCCGTCAATCAAAAAGATAGGGTTAACAGTTTTTTTGTGTAAAAAAATCTCCACTAACCTTCTGGAATTAAAGAAAAAATAAATAAACCCAACACACAGCCTGCTGCATAACAAAAAAGATCTATATAGCGAAAACCGAAGCCAAATAGTAAACCACCGAAAACTGTTGAGCGGATTCTATCCAACCAAACAGGATGCCACAATTGACTCAATTCTATTAAGCAAGAAAAATCAAAAGCAATTATGGCAATTTCCCAATTTCTTTGCCGAGTAAAAAGCATCCGGAATAAAGCACAAAAAGCCAAAGCCCACATTGTGTCTCCAGTATATTTTGCCAAAAAAGGAGGTAAAATATATCCGAATTTGCGGGAGGCAATACCCAAAAAAGAACTTAAAATAATAACCAACAAAGGAACTGCCTTTTTCCAGATAGAAATACGCGCTATACTTCTTGGCATTACGGTTTTAACCTTGGTATTCGTATTTTATTATTTCCAGATACATTATAAACCTACGCTTACTACCTATCTTATTCAGTCAAGCATTTTGTTGAATAGGAAGAAGTGTGTGTATTTTTATCTCGCACAGATTTGATTTTAGAAACAAGGATTTAAGGATTAAGAGGACTAATAATTTAAAGTTCATTTAGTATCTGTCGTCCCGCTGGGACTTTTTTTATTCGTTCTTCTTGTCGCCGGGTTAAAACCCGTCGTTAGTATGTATCGTTCCTAGCGGAACTTTAAAGAAGAAATCCTTTTTTCTAAAGAGAAATCCTTTAAATCCTAAAATCCTTAAATCCTCGTTTCTAAAATCCAATCCTAAAATCCTCGTTTCGAAAATCCAATCCTAAAATCCTTGTTTCTAAAACCAAGTCTGTCATCCCGCTTTAATAGCGTCACTTTTTTTAAATTTGCATTAGCAAAAAAATT
>Ga0116172_10000754_pt1 | contig 30963 bp, 25 predicted proteins | sample AD_UKC083_MetaG_FD_89799 | JGI IMG/M metagenome (GOLD analysis project Ga0116172, IMG submission 89799) | Active sludge microbial communities of municipal wastewater-treating anaerobic digesters from USA - AD_UKC083_MetaG | ecosystem: Engineered > Bioreactor > Anaerobic > Digestate | place: USA... | reverse complement strand
ACCGGGTGATTATTATATTGATTCTCCGATCGACAGGATTCCTCTTTTTATAAAAGAAAATTCCATGATAGTTCTGAATGAACCGATGGAGTATACAGACCAGAAAGATATAACCACACTTTATGTGGTCGCATTTATATCAAAGAAAGCGAGCTTTACATATATTCTGGATGATGGAATCTCAAAGGATTATGAAGATGGTGTGAGTTCAATGCTCAATATAAACATTTCAAAACAAGATGAAAGTTATGAAATAACCATAGATCTGGATGAATGCGATGAAGTAGCGATAAAAGTGCAAAGAGTATTCTTTGAAATTTATGACGAGTACAATGAACTTTATAAAGAAGAGATAGAAATAAAATAAAAGAACGCACCGCAAAGGATATAAACTTTGCAGGTGCTTTTTATTTACAAGGATATTTCAATATCAAAAAGTATGGGTGGTATAATTTTATGTACAGCAATAAAAAACATACGAGGTGATTATTTTGACAGAGCTAGAAGTGGTCGGTCTTAAGGAAAAGTGCAAGGAGATAAGAAAGATCATCCTTGAAATGATCGGAACTCTCGGGGTGGGACATATCGGAGGATCTCTTTCGATCGTAGAAACTTTGGTTGTTCTGTACTACAAGGAAATGAAAGTTGATCCCAAAAATCCCCACTGGGAAGAAAGAGATAGGTTTGTTCTTTCCAAAGGTCATGCCGGACCTGCTCTTTATGCTGTTCTGGCTGATAAAGGCTTTTTTCCCTATGAATGGATATACACTCTGAATAAACCCGGAACCAATCTCCCGAGTCATTGCGACAGGCTAAAAACCCCTGGTATTGATATGACTGCTGGTTCTTTGGGTCAGGGATTTCCGGCAGCTGTAGGAATGGCAATGGCAGCCAAGCTTGACAATATGCAATCCAGAATATATGCAATAGTCGGAGATGGCGAATCACAGGAAGGATCAGTATGGGAAGCACTCATGCTTGCCGGAAACAAAAAACTTGATAACCTTACGGCTTTCATAGATTACAACAAGATGCAGATAGATGATTATGTTGAAAACATAAACTCACTTGAACCAATTGCTGACAAATACAGAGCATTTAACTGGAATGTCCTGACAGTTGACGGACATGACGTTAGAGCCATATATGAAGCAGTTCAAAGTGCAAAGCAGACAAAGGGCAAACCCAGTATGATAATTCTGGATACAGTCAAGGGAAAAGGATTTAAGCTTGGTGAAGGAAAGGTCTCCTCACATAATATGAATATAACTGAAGAACAGTGGAAACAGGCTGTAGAAGAATTATATAAATAATCAGGAGGAATAATAAATGTTTGAAAATAAAGAGATGAGACAGGTTTATTCGGAGACGCTCTGTGAACTGGCTCAGAATGACAGCCGTGTAGTCGTTTTAGAAGCAGATCTTATGAAATCTTCCGGAACGCAGGTATTCAAAGATAAGTTCCCCCAAAGATTTATTGATGTCGGAGTTGCTGAACAGAGTATGATAAGCGTTGCTGCCGGACTTTCCAATATGGGAAAGATACCTTTTGCAAGTTCTTTTACAGCCTTTGCAACCCGCAGACCGTTTGACCAGATAACTATATCCGTTGCCTATGCAGGGCTTAACGTTAAGATAGTTGCTATGGATCCGGGAGTTACGGCAGAGCTTAACGGCGGTACTCATATGAGCTTTGAGGATGTGGCCCTTATGAGATCCATACCAGGAGCCGTTATTGTTGAACCGGTGGATTCAATACAGCTGTATCAGTTTATGAAACAGGCATATGAGATGCCCGGACTCGTATATATGAGAGTTTACAGAAAAACCAAGGAACTGTTTTTTAATCAGGATGATAAGTTTACAATAGGAAAAGGACATCTTGTGAAAGACGGAAAAGACGTTACGATAGTGGCGAGCGGTATAATGCTCAAACAAGCTTTGAATGCGGCACAGACTCTTGACAAGCAGGGGATAAGCGTCAGGGTGGTAAATATTCACACAGTAAAGCCTATCGATAAAGATATAATAATAGAATCGGCCAAGAAAACAGGAGCTGTTGTCGTAGCTGAAAACCACAATATAATAAACGGTCTGTGCAGTGCTGTTTCGGAAGTGCTGAGCGAGAACTATCCTGTAATAATGAGCCGGATAGGTGTAAGAGATCATTTTGGAGAAGTGGGAAAAGTTGATTTCCTCATGAAAAAATATAAAATGACAGCAGAAGATATTGTTGAGTCAGCAAAAGATATAATAACAAAAAAAAGATAAAGACGGTGATTATATGAAGTACGATAACTTTCCGAAGCAGACCCTGCTTGCATCTCCGATAGCGCTGCCAAGCTTCTATAAAGGCGGGGATACGGCAGTTCTCCTTATACACGGTTATACAGGCATTCCGCATGAGTTTATCTATGTGGCCGAAAGACTTAACAAAGAGGGATATACAGTTTATATTCCCAGACTTCCGGGACACGGCACATCACCGGAAGATTTTCTTCAGACGAATCGCAATGATTGGATCAGGAAAGTTGCTGACACATATATGGATTTAAAAAGTTCTCATAAAGAAGTCTATGTTGCAGGTCTTTCAATGGGGGGACTGCTTACTATACTTCTTGCGGCAAAGTATGATATTCCGAAAATAGTACTGGCTGCTCCGGCACTGAGAACAAAAAACAGAAAGATTTACTATACTCCTTTTATAAAACTGTTCAGTCGCCAGATAATGCGTGATGAAAACTATACAAATCCAGACAAGGAAATGTATAAGATAGGAAAAGTTTATTGGAACAGGGACTATCCTCCTATGGCCGCCGAACTTCTCAAGCTTCAGAAAATGGCCGAAAAGGAGCTTCCCAACGTCAAATCTTCGGCGCTTACAATTGTTTCAAAGTCAGACGGAACAGTGCCGCTTGAAGTCAAGGATATCATAGAGGAAAAGATAGGATCTGGTACCAAAAAAACAGTAGTTCTTGAAAAGAGCGGACATGTACTCATTAATGATGTAGAAAGGGAAAAGGTTGCAGATCATATTATAGAATGGTTTAAGAAATAAAGCTGTTGCTTGGGGGGAAGCTATGAAAAAATACATATGTGCTATAGACCAGGGGACTACAAGCACAAGATTTATGATATTTAATAAAAGCGGTGAAGTTGTTGCGTTTGACCAGATGGAACACCGACAGATCTATCCTTATTCAGGATGGGTGGAACATGATCCGCTTGAAATAATTGAAAAAACTCTTAAGGTAATAATCGGCGGTCTTGCTAAGTCTGGTATAGAGATTTCAGAGATATCCGGAATAGGTATAACCAATCAGCGTGAAACAACTGTGCTGTGGGATAAAACTACCGGCAAACCTTATTATAACGCTATTGTATGGCAGGATGTCAGAACAGACGATATGTGTCGTGAATTAAACCGCACATGTGGGGAGAGAATACGTGAAAAAACAGGATTGCCTGTAAATACGTATTTTTCCGCCAGCAAAATAAAATGGATCATAGATAATATCCCGCAGGTCAAAAAAGATCTTGATAAAGGAAAGGTTCTTTTTGGGAATATAGATTCCTGGCTGATATGGAAGCTTACAGGAGGTCCTGGACGAGGAGTTCATGTAACCGATGTTTCAAACGCCAGTAGAACACAGCTTATGAACATAAAAACCCTTGAGTGGGATAAAGAGCTTTTGGATATATTTGGGATACCATCAGAGATTTTACCGCAGATAAGACCCAGCTCTGACTTTTATGGCTGTACGACTGTACTGCTTGAAGATATTCCTATATGCGGAGATCTTGGTGATCAGCAGGCAGCTATGTTTGGACAGAACTGTTTTGAAAGCGGAGAAGTAAAAAATACTTACGGAACAGGATGTTTTATGCTTATGAATACTGGCAACACTCCCATAATAAGCAATAACGGTCTTCTTACCACCATTGGTTACAAAATAGGTAAAAATGATCCGGTATACTGTCTTGAAGGTTCCATAGCTATTGCCGGCGCCTTAGTTCAATGGCTCAGAGATAATCTTGGCATAATTGAAAGTTCCTCTGATATACAAGAACTTGCAGGTCAAGTAGAAGATAATGGAGGAGTATACTTTGTTCCGGCATTTTCAGGTCTTTTTGCCCCATACTGGCAGAGCAAGGCACGCGGTACCATAGTAGGGCTGACACGTTTTGTAAATAAGTATCACATCGCCCGTGCTGCCCTTGAAGCTACAGCTTTTCAGACTAAAGATGTAATCAATGCCATGGAAAAAGATTCAAAGGTTCCTCTCAAATCACTGAAGGTGGATGGAGGAATGGTAGCCAACGATCTCCTCATGCAGTTTCAGGCAGACATAATGAACGTTCCGGTTATCAAGCCCAAGGTAACAGAAACCACAGCTCTTGGGGCTGCATATGCTGCAGGTCTTGCGTCGGGGTTTTATGAAAGTGTTAATGAGCTCAAAGCCAACTGGAAAAAGGGTAAGGAATACCTGCCCTCCATGGATTCTCTGATTAGAGAAAAGCTTTATAAGAACTGGAAAAAGGCCATTGGGAAAAGCATGGACTGGGTAGACTGACAGAGGTGGATAAATGAATATTATCATCATAGGGGCCGGGGTAGTAGGCTCACTTATTGCCCGCGAGCTTTGCAGATATAATGTTTCTGTTACTCTGATTGAAAAAAATATTGATGTTGGGCAGGAGGTTACTAAAGCAAATTCGGCTATAATACATGCCGGATATGACGACGAGCCCTCCAGTGTACGGGCAAAGTTTTGTGTTAAAGGAAACGCCATGTATACCAACCTTTCACAAGAGCTTGATTTTGAGGTAAAAAGAATCGGCTCTCTGGTTGCGGCATTCAATGAAGAAGAGGTAAACACAATAACAGAACTTTACAACAGGGGAATAAACAACAACGTTCCGAATCTGAAGCTAATTTCACCGGAACAGGCGCTTGAGATAGAGCCAAATCTTAATCCTTCGGTAAAAGCAGCTCTTTATGCACCTACCGCAGGAATAACAGAGCCATGGACAGTTGCCATTGCCGCTGTTGAAAATGCCGTTGCAAACGGGCTGAATCTTGTTCTGGAAGAAAAAGTTACAGGTATAGAAACTCAAGACAAAAAAGTAAAAAAAGTTATTACCGATAAAGGAAGTTATACTGCCGATATAGTTATCAATGCCGCAGGCCTGTATGCTGATGATATAGCAGCCATGGTATGCAGCGATTACAGACCGCTTCATCCCAGAAGAGGTGAGTATATACTTTTAAGTAAGGTTACATCCTCTGATCTCGTAAAAACAATAGTCTTTCCTGCTCCTGGAAAGATGGGAAAAGGAGTTCTGGTGCTTCCTACTATTGATGGAGGTATTCTGCTTGGCCCGACTTCACAGGATCTTGACCAGAGGTACAAGGAAGACAAATCCACCACACAGGATGGAATTGATTTTATAATAGAAAAAACAAGGCAACTTATTCCTAATATTGATATAAGAAATGCCATTAAGACTTTTGCAGGGTTAAGACCTGAAAGTCCTCAGAAAGATTTTTGGATTGAAGAGAGTCAGGAGATAGATGGGTTTATAAATGCAAGTGCGATGCGTTCGCCCGGTCTTACGGCTGCTCCGGCTGTAGCTATGTATATTTCCCAGCAGATATCACAGAAATATTCGCTTAAGCCCAACCTCCTTTTCAATCCGCAGCGCAAACGCATAGTGAACTACATAAACGAGCTCGGGGACGAGGAGTATGATGCTTTGATAAAACAGGATCCTCTTGCCGGAAAAATAATCTGTTCGTGTAATAAGGTGAGCGAACGTGAGATTATTCAGGCCATAAAAAGGGGAGCAAGAAGCATTGATGGAGTGAAGTTTAGGACTAGGGCAATGTTTGGCGATTGTCAGGGAAGTTTTTGCACCTTTAAAATAATGCAGATTCTCTCAAGAGAGCTTGGGATTGATTACAAAGATATACGTTACAATAAACCGGATTCCAGGCCTATTGTGGGCAACACAAGGGATTGAGGAGGAGAAAATGAAATCTTACAATACTGATGTTGCCGTTATAGGAGCGGGTGCGGCAGGTTTAAGTGCTGCCCTTGCCGCAAGCAGGGAAGGAGCACGGGTACTTTTGATTGAAAGGAACGAAGACAGCGGAGGGATACTGAATCAATGTATTCACAACGGATTTGGGCTTCATTACTTTAAAACTGAGCTTACAGGTCCGGAGTATGCTTTTAGATTAGCTCAGATGATTGAGGAAAAGTCTATAGAAGTCCTTACTCAGAGATATCTGCTTGATATTGATTCCCAAAAGAAACAGATAAAAGTTGTTTCGGAAAAGGGGATAGAGTTTATAAATACGAAAAGCGTGGTTTATACATGCGGAGCACGGGAAAGACCTTTTGGGTCGCTTCTTGTACCTTCTTCAAGAGCATGTGGGGTTTATACGGCAGGTGTAGCTCAAAGATTCATAAATCTTGAAAACAAAATGATTGGAAAAAGTGCAATTATTCTTGGCTCAGGGGATATTGGCCTGATAATGGCCAGAAGACTTACTCTAGAAGGAGTTAAGGTACAGGCTGTGATAGAAAGAATGCCTTATCCAGGCGGCCTGGTGAGAAATATAAACCAATGCCTTAAAGATTTTGACATACCGCTTTATCTTAGTCATACTGTGACACAGGTACGTGGAGATGCCAGAATAAACGAGGTTGTTGTTTGCCAGGTGGATGAAAAGTACTGTGCTGTGCCACAAACCGAAAAAATATTCAGTGTAGATACACTTATTCTTTCTGTGGGACTTATACCGGAAACGTCTAAGCTTTATGGAAAGGTAAACTTAGATCCTTCTACGAAAGGCGTTATTATCGACAGCAACGGACAGTCGTCTGATCCTTTTATTTTTGCGGCAGGCAACTGTGTAATCGTATATGATCTTGTAGATTATGTTTCTGCAGAAGGAGAAAATGCCGGTAGAAATGCGGCTTTATATGCAGCAGGGAAAGAACAGGATGAAAAAATTACGATAGAAAAAGGCAACAACATAGGAATAATTAATCCGTCATTTTATGTTAGAAACACAGCTCTGGATATTTATGCAAGAGTAAGAAAGCCTGTGGAAAAAGCCTCTTTTGTGGTAAGAGATTCTGATGAGGTAATCTTTTCAGTAAAAAATAAAAGTTATGTTCCCAGTGAGATGATACATATAAAGATAGACAAAGAAAAACTTTCCCGGGTAAAAAAACTTACCGTGGAGGTCATATAGATGCGGACAGTTGAGATAGTATGTGTTCAGTGCCCTATGGGTTGTAAGCTCAAAATAACTATGGATGAAGAAAATAAGATATCCGATATTGCCGGGTACACATGCGAGAGGGGAAAACAGTATGCCATACAGGAAATAACCGATCCAAAAAGAATTATACCCTCAAGCATAAAAGTAGTTAACGGAGAGCTTGAGCTTGTGTCAGTAAAGACCGACAGACCTGTTTCGAAAAAACTCATACCTGAAATTATGATAATCATAAAAAATAGTATGGTTACAGCTCCTGTTAAGGTAGGACAGGTTCTTGTAAAAAATATTCTGGGAACCGGTGCTGATATAGTTGCAACAAGACAGGTTAATGCGAAGTAAGCTAACAGGAAAAACTTAACACGGATAGAGCACGGATGCCGTAATACGATTATTTTCACCAAAAAAAGAATTAAAAGTTAGTATAGGCTTGTAGTTGCCTTTAAAGATCTTTCAATAAAAATAAAAGTTTGTGTATAATAGTAATTGTAGTAAAGCTTCATTTTTTTTGAATCATGAAGAAATAATATTTTATCCATAGAGGTGCAAGTTGGTAGCCAATGCCATATCCTTCATCCATTCAAGGTATGATTCTCTTACACCCTCTGAGAAAAGGCTTGCAAAGTATATACTTCAGGATCCTTCGGTCATACTTCCTATGACGGTGAGTGAGCTGAGTTCTGTTACCGGAGTCAGCGAGGCAACTGTAATAAGATTTGTGAGAGGTGTAGGGTTCAATACTTTTCAGGACTTCAAGCTTTCTCTTGCAATAGAGAATGTAACAACAGAAAAAAATGATGACCAGGATATAACTCTTTTTTCGAAAGACAGTGCAGAAGATATTTTGCGTAAGGTAAAAATAGGCTGTACAAGAACCATAGAAAGTACAGCATCTATAGTCAATCCACAGAATCTGGTGAATGCTGCCGATTTTATAAGGTCTGCCAAGAGAATAGAAATATTCGGTGTCGGATCATCGGCTGCTGTAGGCAAAATATTCCAGTATAAACTTACAAGGGTTGGTTATCCGAGTTTTTCAATAGAAGATCCGCATATGCAGTCTATATCAGCAGCCACAATGACAACAGGTGACCTTGTAGTAGGAATAAGTCTCAGTGGTTCAACCAAGGATACCGTTGATGCCGTATGTGTTGCAAAAGAGCACGGAGCGAATGTAATATGCATAACAGACCACATTAAATCGCCCATTACCAAGTATGCTGATGTTGTTTTAGAAACATACTCCAGGGAGAATCCCATAAAAAATGTTGCAGGAAGATCAATTCTTGCTCAGATATATCTTGTTGAAGTACTTACGGGCCTGTTGTACTCAACGGACACGCAGTATGTCCAAAAAGCGGGCAAAGAAACAGCGAAGGCTGTTGTAAACAAGCTTTATTGATTATTTGTTGAGGAGAGGAAATATGAAGATTCTTGTTTGTAAAGATTATGAAGAGTTAAGCCGCAAATCTGCGGAAATTATTGTGAGCCAGGTCAATCAAAAAAAAGATTCCGTACTGGGTTTAGCAACAGGCGGAACCCCTGTGGGAATGTACCAGGAACTCGTAAAAAGCTATCGTGAAGGAAAGGTTGATTTTGGAAAGGTAATTACCTTTAATCTTGATGAGTATTACGGAGTTGATCCCAAAAACGTCAACAGCTATCATTACTATATGAATACCAATTTTTTTGATCATGTGAATATTGACAGGAAAAACATAAATATTCCAAACGGTATGAGTAAAGATATCGAAAAAGAATGTCGTGAGTATGATGAAAAGATTCAGAGTTTGGGCGGTATAGATCTTCAGATTCTCGGAGTAGGTCTTAACGGACATATCGGTTTTAACGAACCCGCAAGAGAGCTTATGTCCACAACCCATATTACTGATCTTACCAAAGAAACGATTAACGCAAATGCAAGGTTCTTTGAAGATATTTCACAGGTTCCTACGAAGGCAATAACTGTGGGAATGGCAACTATACTTAGATCGAAAAAGATAGTTGTACTGATAAACGGTAAGAATAAATCAAAGATTTTTGAGAAGATAACCGGTAAAAAAATAACAACCCAAATACCAGCAACCCTTTTACAGTTACACCCTGATGTTACTATAGTTGTAGATGAACAAGCAGCAACATAAAACGAAAGCCTAAGGCTTTCGTTTTATGTTTTTATTCTACTTTTTATTTTTAAAAGCAATCTTGTTTCTATACATTTCTTCATCAGCAATATTAATAAGCTCTTCGAGATTTTTATCGTCGTTTGCCTCAAACTGAGCAAGTCCGCATGCTGCTGAAATATCAAAAGGTTTGGCTTTTGAAGCATTATATATGTCAAGCTTTTTTTCAATTCTTTCCCAGACGATCCTGGCTTCCTCTATGCTTGTCATCGAAAAAAGAATTAGGAACTCATCTCCGCCTAATCGGCAAACAGTATCTGATTCACGTATATCGTTTTTAATTATAGAACATATTATTTTCAGTACTTCATCACCGCAGTTTTCTCCGAACTTCTCATTTATCTCCTTGAGATAGTTTACGTCAATATAAGCTATGGAGAAAAAATTTCCATATCTTTTGCAAAGCTGTATCTGTTTTTCAAGGTAGAACAGTCCTGTTTTTCTGTTTAAAACTCCTGTAAGACTATCAGTTGTAGCATACTTTGTAAGTTCGTTTTCATAGTTTTTTAGAGCGGACATATTTACAAAGTTAATAACAGTGCCTATAGTATGCTCTGAAGAGTCCTTGAGAACATTAACTGTTATGTTTACCGGAGTTTCAAACCCTTCTTTGGTTATAAGGTTTACATAATCATTTATTATTACTTCAACACCTTCTTTTATGCACTTTGAAACAAAATCAAAAATTTCTTCGCCTGTTTCTTCACTAGTGGCTTTAAGTATTTTGCTGTAATGGTTTTTACAGGCATCATCTATCTTATAACCTGTAATATGTTCGGCACTTCTGTTCATGAATTCAATATTTCCTTCCATGTCTGTGGTGATTATGCCTTCCGAAATACTGTTAAATACAGTGCTAAGCCACTTTTCTTTGTTATTGAGAAGCAGATCTGTTTTATACTTGTAAAGAGCCATTTCAATAGTTGTTTTTAAATCACGTTCCTCAAAGGGCTTTATTATATATCCAAAAGGTTCCGTAATTTTGGCTTTTTGTATAGTGGCTTCGTCGGAATAGGCAGTTAAATAGATTACCGGCAGATTGAAAAGTGATCTGATTATCTCAGAGGTTTCAATTCCGTCAAGCGGACCGTTTAAAACAATGTCCATGAGGACTATATCAGGATTTTTAGTCTCGCAAAGACTTATGGCGTCCTGACCGGAAACTGCATGACCACAGACTTCATATCCAAGATTTTCAAGAGAGATCTGTATATCTTTGGCTACAATTACCTCGTCTTCTACTATTAGTATCTTACTTTTGTCCCCCATCTAAATCCTCTCCTTATAATTCAGCTCCTTGAAAGTTATTCTGAATTTGGTTCCCTGAGATTCACAAAGATATATCTTTCCGTGGAGCTGATTTTCAACTATACTTACAACCAGCTGAAGACCCAACGTAGAAGGGTTCTCGATATCAATATCTTTTGGAAGACCGATTCCGTTGTCTTCTGTAATTATAACCACCTTTGAATCTTCGTCTTTGAGAATTGTAATTTTCACGAGTCCTTTTTCCATATCCCTAAAAGCATATTTCAGAGAGTTGGAAACCAGTTCGTTTACGATAAGTCCGCATGGTACAGCACTTTCCATCCCCAAAGAAACGTCCCTTATTGAAATGTCAAGCTCGACCTTTCCATACACTCCATACGACCGTATAAGACTGCGGCATATGTCACTTATGTACTCTTTAAGACCAATCTGGGTTATGTCCTTGGTTCCGTAAAGCTTCTCATGAAGAACTGCCATAGCTCTTATCCTGTTTTGGCTTTCACGGAAAACTTCTATTACAAAAGGATCATGAACATCCTTTGCCTGAAGGTTCAAAAGACTTGAGATAACCTGGAGATTATTTTTTACTCTATGGTGAATTTCTTTTAAAAGATAGTCTTTGACCTTTATGGTTTCCATAAGAATTTTTTCAGACTGTTTGGTTTCTGTTATGTCGGTATGTGAACCCACTATTCTTATTATATTACCAGAACTGTCCCAAAGCCCTTGGCCACGTGACAGGATCCATTTGTAAAATCCGTCTTTGCATTTCATCCTGTATTCGACTTTGTAAAACGGAGTAAGCCTGTTAAGATACTCAGAAAGAGCTTTGTCAAATGCCGGCAGGTCATCGGGATGTATTTTGGATCTCAACTGCGCATTGGTATTTTCGAACTCATCATCGGCATATCCTAACATCTCTTTCCATCGTGGTGAGAAGTAATAGGTGTTGGTTTTAAAGTTTATGTCCCATATACCGTCAGTGTTGCCTTTTATAGCCAGCTGCCATCGCTCTTCGCTTGTGCGTAGATTTTCTTGGGTTGCAGCAAAAGAGAGAATAAGTTCATTCATATCGCTGACCAGTGAGCTTATCTCCTTATACTTTATGGTTTTTTGATCGATGGCTTTTCCTTCATATATAGCCGTTTTGAGTTTTGAATTAAAACCCATGATCTCACTTTCTATAAGCTTGGTTACCCAGTAAAGCAAAAAAACAAATCCTGCCAGCACGATACCAAATATTATTACTATAAAGATTATAGTTTTTCTGATCTGTTCCAACATCGTTTGTTTTCCTATGTCAACAATAGCATTGATATCCTCTATAAAAACCCCTGTGGATACAACCCAGTCCCATGGAGCGTAAAATCGTGAATAGGTAAGTTTTAGCTCCATCTGTTCCAAAGGATAGTTCTTCCATAAATAAGTTAAAAATCCACCTTGTTCAGAGTTTCCTACCTCCAGAAGACTTTTAAACACTTTATACTCCTGCTGGTCAAATATATTTATGGGATTACCGCTGCTGGTTTTTCCGGAGATGTATGGATGAGCCATGACTTGACCTGAGGTTGAGAAAACAAAAATATACTCATCGTTTTCGAACCGTAATGTACTGATGAGTTCTATTATATCGTTTTTAATTTCTTCCTCCGGCTGGGAGGTGTAGGTACGCTGAAATTCAATGTAGTCTATGATCTTTTCTATCCTTGACTTTAACTCCTGTTTCTCACAGGATACATAGGTCTCTTCATAGACCTTGCTGTCTCTGTTAAAGCGGTCGTACTCAAAGTTCACAAATATGAAGGTAATTAAGAAAGCAAAAACAAAGAAAGTAACGATTGGTATTATTATAAAACGTCTTAGCAGACTCTTTTTGTGCATGAGGACACCGCCGATATATTATAGATAAAATAAAATTGATTCTTAGTATATATAAGTTAATTATACAATAAAAATTATGATTCTTTTATAGTGGTATAATAAAAGCAGTGAAAATAATTTAAAGAGGTGAACACGTTGAAAATCAGCGAACCGCTTGTTTCTAAACCACTTGTCTATGAAAAAGTCTGGGGGGATGAAAATCTTAACCGTATTTTTTCGTCCCAAAGCAAACAAAAGATAGGTGAGGCTTGGCTTTTTTCTTTTTATCCGGGTATGTGCAATGAATTATACGGACTATCTACCTTTAGAGTATACGGAAAGTCTGATGAGGTACTCAGGGATGAAATATCCAGCTTTCCTCTTTTGCTTAAACTTATTTCTTGTTCTGAATGGCTTTCTGTACAGGTACATCCCAACGATACTATTGCTATGGAGCTTGAAAATTATGAAAGGGGAAAGACCGAGTGCTGGTACTTTCTGAAGGATGGGGGCCAGGCGATGATCGGAAAAGATAACTCTACAGTTGCAAAAGCTGTCAGAAATGAAAATTGGGAAGATGTTCTAGAGAAAAAACCTTTCAATTTTCAGGATATATTGTTTCTTCCCGCAGGTACGGTTCATACTATGGGACCGGGCAGCATGCTTTTAGAAATACAGCAAAGCTCAGATATTACCTATAGGCTTTATGATTGGGGCAGGGACAGGCCAGTACACAAAGAAAAAGGCTTGAAGGTGCTTAACAGTATCAGAGCAGGTTATGTGATAAGCCGTAACTCTCAGGCTTTTGAAAGTCCCTTTTTCAGATTCCGTAAAATAAAGGATCAGATCTGTGAAGGATTTGGAGTTTATGTTGATCTAAAAAGCTATAAAACAATAGTTCTTCCCAGAGATGTAAGTTACTATTTTGAAGGAGAGTATATCGAGTACAAAAAATAAACCGGCCTTAGGCCGGTTTCATTGTGATTTTTTTTGAGTTGGAAAAATTTTTCCCAAAAGAATTATTACCAAATATATGAGGAGCATAAACACAAGAATTCCCAGCATTCCCTCCCACATTATATTCAGCGAGGCCAGAATGACCTGGATAGATGATGATGACAGCATAAAAATTCCTCCTTATTTTACCAGTGCCAGAATAAGTCCGCCGGCTATTACAGAACCGATCTGTCCGGCTACGTTAGCTGAAACAGCGTGCATGAGAAGAAAGTTGTTAGGATCTTCTTTTAGTCCCATTTTGTTTATAACCCTTGCTGACATGGGAAATGCCGAAATACCGCATGCCCCAACCATAGGATTGATCTTGTTCTTTAGAAACAAGTTCAGGAATTTAGCAAAAAGAACGCCTCCAGCCGTATCAAATACAAATGCTACAAGCCCCATTAAGATTATTATGAGTGTTGTAGGATGAAGAAATTCTTCGGCACGCATTGTAGAACCTATGGTTATTCCAAGAAGTATGGTGACAATATTTGCAAGTTCATTCTGTGCGGATTTTGAAAGTCTTTCAACTACTCCGCACTCTCTTATAAGATTTCCGAACATTAGAAATCCTATGAGAGCCACCGAGTTTGGTACAAGTATACCGGATACAACAGTGATTACAATCGGAAAGATTATTTTAACTGTTTTAGAAACTTCCTTGGGTCTATAAGGCATCTTAATACGCCTTTCTTTTTTTGAGGTCAATGCCTTAATGACAGGTGGCTGAATTATCGGAACCAACGACATATAAGAGTAGGCGGCTACCGAAATCGGTCCCAAAAGATTTTTAGCAAACTTGGATGCCACATAGATGGAAGTAGGACCGTCTGCTGCACCGATGATTCCGATAGAAGCAGCTTCTTTAAGTGAAAATCCGAAAAATCCGGCTATAAGCATGGTGAAAAATATTCCGAATTGTGCTGCAGCTCCGAAAAGCAGCATCACAGGATTTTGCAGCAGCGGAGTAAAGTCTATCATAGCTCCGACTCCTATGAAAATAAGCAACGGAAAAAGTTCTGTTGCTATTCCTGCGTTAAAAAGAGTGTTCAGAACCTCCTGTGCCGAAGAAAACGGTATATTGACCATTATTGCCCCGAAACCGATCGGAAGCAGTAAAGCAGGTTCATAATCCTTCTTCACGGCAAGGTATATCAAAACTGCTCCTATAACCATCATACCAATCTGTTTGATAGTTATGGAAGTAAGTCCCAAAAGTAATTCTTGCATGCCATCCCTCCAATATATTTACTCGAGCAGAAGCTTTGAGCTTATTAATAATCAGAAAAACTTTTTTAAATCCGAAAGATCTTTAATCTCAATGTATTTCAAATGAGAGTCTGTCTGTTCATTTCCCGTATTAAGCCAGATACCGGTAATCCCGCTTTCATTTGCCCCTTTTATGTCAACGTCAAACTCATCACCGACAAAAACTATCTCTGACCTGTTCAAGCCGGTAAGACTTATGGCATAGTCAAAGATCTGTCTGCTCGGTTTAAGAGCTCCGGCTTTTTCGGATGTGACGATATGCTTAAAATAATCAGTAAGCATACAGCTGTTAAGTTTTTTCCTCTGAACTGTATCGAATCCATTGGTTATTATACCTAAAGGATATTTCCTGTAAAGGTACTCAAGTGTACCGACAGCATTTTTAACTGTATTACGCTGTTTTGAAAGAATATCAAGGTAAATAGTATTGAGGTTTGAAGAAAAGCCGTCATCTTCATGAATCTCAAGTTTTTCAAGTGTATCGCTGAATCTGTGAACCTCAAGAAACTCTTTGGAAACTTTATTTTCCCGGTACTTTGTCCACAAGTCGGAATTTATCTTTTTATAAAACTCAACAAACTTTTTAAAACCGTATTCTTTCAGGTCAAGAGGAAGTATATGTTCTTTAAAAACAAGTTCCAACGAAAATTTTGAGCTCAGATTAAAATCAAATAAGGTGTCGTCCAAATCAAAAAAAATATATTTTTTATTAGAGAGCATCGTTAAGTACCTCCGTCTAAAATCTACTTATATTATACACTAATTTTTTTCATTGACAACGGAATGGAAAAGTTAGTTATTAATTTTACAAGGTTTTGTTTTTTTAATAAAATAATAGAGTACAATTATAATAGTGTATTTTATAAATTTTTTGAATGCGGAGGTGTACTATGCGAAGTGTCATAATAAACGGCGAGGTCTCATACAGTGCTATTGCTCAGATAATAAATTCAAATGTTTTTGAGCAGATACTGAGTGAACTTATTTCTGATTCTCAGGAAAGAAAGAACTCGCTTCACTCTTTCTTTGAACTTTTTTTAAAAAATACCGATGAAGTGGATCCAGTTAAAAAATACGATATAAGCGCTATAATCCAGCTTTTATTGGCATTGACCATAAATCCTATTGAAAAAATAGATGGTTCTCCTTACTATAACTTTCCCAAGATGGGAAACAGAAAAGACCAATTGGTAAAGTTTATAGAAGGTCTTTTTAATCTTTGGAGGAACAAACACAGATTTATGTACAAAACAGACAAGTATACTTCTGAAAGCTTTGACAGGATTTTCAAGCAGATGCTTCTGGTCAACACCAACTCCGATCTTAAAAATATAGTGCAGAGTATGTACCGACAGATACTTATAAATATATCCGATAACAGGCTTAAGATTCTTAGACAGGTACCCAGCAGCGCACAGGTAGGTTTTATGATAGACAAACCTGAAATAAAGGAAAATTCAAAAATTAAAAATGCCGGATGGCTTTACGATATGAACTTTATCTGGAGTATTGTTTTTGAACCGCCTGTTATATTTTATACCAGATCTAACACCAGAAAAGGGCTTTTTAAAGTATATGACCAGCCGATTTTAGAGAGCATAGGATTGAAAAATACAGAAGACTGGTTTGTTTTTCCCATACATGTGGCTTCAAAGTTCTTTCTTGTAGTGGTAAATAAGGAGTATCTATGCCATGCAGCCGGTCTGGGAAACCTTTTTGAACTTGCAAGCTTTAATACCATAGAAAATCAAAAGCCTGACGCTATTTACATATATGGAATGGGGAAAGACTTTTTTAAGGATAAAGAGGATGTAAACGGAGTTATTTACAGAGAAAAGGACGGAATGTACGTAGGGATTGTAGGAGATGATCCTTCGGTTGATTACTTCGGATATATGAAGAAAATGATTCTTACCCTGCATAACCTTATAGTAATAGACGAAGGAAGACTGCCCGTTCACGGTGCTTTTGCCGAGATAAAGCTCAGAGATGGGAAGAAAGCCAATATAATGCTTATGGGAGACAGTGGAGCCGGAAAGTCGGAGACTTTGGATGCACTTAACAGATTAAGGGATGAAGTTTCAGAAGTAAATATTCTTATAGACGATATGGGTTCTTTTGATATAGATGAGGATGGAACAGTTGTAGCTTACGGCACAGAAACAGGTGCTTTTGTTAGGCTGGATGATCTTCAGCCCGGATACGCTTACTCAGCAATGGACAGAAGCATATTCATGAATCCTAACGAGGTAAATGCAAGAGTCATAGTTCCATATTCAAATTATGGGGACATAATAAAACCCACTAAAGTTGATTACTTTTTTTATGCCAACAACTATGACCGGATTGAAGATTCAAATGCTATACATTTTTTTAATGAAACTGACCGGGCGGTTGAAGTTTTTTCAAAAGGAGCAAGGATGGCAAAAGGTACTACATCAGAAAAAGGATTAAGCTATAGTTATTTTGCCAACCCTTTTGGTGCTATACAGAGGAAAGAAAAGCACAATGATATAGCTAAAAAGTATATGAAACATATGATAGAGAATAATGTCAGAATCGGAGAACTCAAGACCCAGCTTGGAATAGACGGATTTGAACAGCAGGGGCCTATGATAGCGGCAAAGGCTCTTTTAAAACTGATTGAAGAGACAGAAAAATAAAAATCCCCTTAAGGGGATTTTTATTTTCTTGACAGTGCAGATTGAGCTATTTTTAAGATTAAATCATCATACTCCAAACTTGCGGCTTTTGCCATTTTTATTATATCAGAGTAATCAGGCATAAGCATAGGCATAGAATTTACATCTATAAAAAAAGGTTCGTTTTTTTCATTCAATCTGACATCCATTCTGCAGTAATCCTTAAGCTCAAGGACATTAAAGATTTTAGCGGCATAATCCTTTATGACTCTTTCGGTTTTGTTATCCAAAGAGGCCGGGCATTTATACGAAGTAAGATGACCATACTCCTCTTTTACCCTGTGAGAGTAAAAATGCTCAATCTCTTGCGGCAAACCGGAAAAATCTATTTCCAGGATGGGAAGTACTTCCATGCTTTCATCATTACCCACAATTCCTATACTGAGTTCCCTTCCCATAATAAACTCTTCTATAAGAGCAGGCTGTTTAAAAGTATGGTTAATGTACTCGACCTGCTTTTTCATGCTTTGCGCATCATAGACCACAGACTTATCAGAGATACCTTTCGCACTGCCTTCTCTTTCAGGCTTAACGATAAAACAAGTACCTTCTTCCCAACGGTGAGCAAAAACATCCTGCTGTTTTATCTCTAACGGAGTGGGAATACCGTTCTGCCTAAGGATGATCTTTGTAACTGTTTTATTCAGGCATAGAGCATGCGTATATGATCCCGGACCGGTATGAAGTATTCCCATAATGTCAAGTATTGCTGGAACATGCATCTGTCTTGATTCCCGACCTCCTGAAGACGAAAGATTAAAAACCATGTCGTATTTTTTTATCTCATACATGAAATTTTCATCAAATGCAAGCTCAGTGGCATCATATTTTTTTAACAGGGCATTTTTTACTGCCGTCACCATGTTTTTCTTTTGTTCATATGTATCGGTATCGTATACAACGGCTATTTTCAAAAATTATCCCCCCATCTCATTAAAGACTGAATCTGAATTTTTGATATATTGGACTTTGCATAGTCAAGGAACTGCTCATCTGTCATAGTGTTCCCATATTCATCTGTTTTTACTACAGAACCGTTCATTATTTTAGTCTTTACTGCCCTGGCATACTCAAACTCTTCCTTCTGAAGGTAAAGATAAGGTACTGGAAGAAACCCGCAAGCAAAGGCTGTATAAAGACCTGAAGCCGAGTAAAGGTTGGGTATTTTTTCTTGCATGGTGGATATTATTTTCTTTGCCGATTGCAATAATGAATCTTTTCGCTGGTCAATTTCAGAAAGACCGAACTCTTTCATAACAGATACGGTTTTTTTAAGCTTCCTGTACTCTTCGAGCGTATGAAGAGTTATTTTTATAGATTCGTTTATAACTTGAGGATCTGCCAGACCATACCCTTCGCTGTAACTGACCACGTGTATTATACCAGGGCTATGAGGATCTTGCGGTCGTATATCGTCCATAAGGGCAGTTACGGCTCCCAATTGTATTTTTGCTTTTTCGGGATCAGGAGAAAAATAATCAAGACCTGCTCTTGTCTGGAGAGTGACCTTAAAATCCTCATCTTCAAGGCTTCTTACAAGCTCAAGCATAGCTCTTGATTTTGCAAGATCGGCTATATTCCATGTATACTTTGGTGTATTTAGCATATTCTGAAGGATCAGATGCTTTATGCCGTTCTTTTTTGCAGTCATGGCAGCCAGATATGCCGATACTATGTAAGTCACATCATCTGCGCCCCTAAATGCAAAATGGTGCGGGACATTAGGTTCAAAGGGCTTGTTGGTCAAAGCTGCATATTGAATGGTCTGAATATGTTCTTTAAGATTTTCATAAACTCCGTTTCCACCTCGGCCGTCTATCTGGCTGAACCACCATAGAGAAAGCGCGTGCCATGCGATGTTGATAGTATCCTCATACATCATAGCAAGTTTCAAAAGATCTTTAGTTCCGGCATAGGTTCTTACCAGCATGGGACGTGAACTTTCCCATATTTTAGAGTACTCCTGAATCGAATTTACCGGAACTCCTCCGCCGTTCGGAAGATCCTGCCAGTCCTGTCCGAAGTGAGACTGGGTCAATTGAGAAGAGCCTATAGAAAGAACGTCCAGCATACCTGCTTTTCCAAGTTCTTCGCACCATTCGTAAAACAATTTTACTGCTTTCTCCCTTTCTTGGAGATAAGGTCCCGCATGAGCCCTTATTATAGGAGGAAGATTATTTTTCTGTGAATGCTCAAGTCTTTTTAAGAGAGTATCTTTCTTTGTGCCATAACCTTCATATCCACCATAGCCGTTTCTTTCAACAGGTTTAAAGGAAGTATACTCACCTTTTTTTATAATATCGCGTGAAAAATCAAAAAGGAAGTTGTCATAACGGCAGGACTCTCGCATCTGAGGAGGAATGGAGGAGCTGTCAACTGAGAGAATATTTAGAGTTTCACTTATACTTTCCCCTCCTATAAAAACTTTTGCATACCTTCCAAACTCCTGTTCGACTTTTCGACAGCCTTCTGCCAGGCCTGCGTAGTAAATATTCTGAATACTCTTTCCGCCTGTTCTGAGCATTCTGTTCTTAATAAGGAAAAACATCATGTTTGAAAACAAGCTGAAACCGTCATTTGGATCAAGTCTGTAGCTAAAACCTATATCTGTTATTCTGTTGTTTTTAAGCCATCTCAAAAAAACTGAAAGATTCTTTTTGGAAGAAAGATTTTCTAGTGCTGAATTTATTTCAGTGTCAGCCAGTACCACCGTATATCCGCACTCTTTTATTATTTCCGCCAGTGAAAACATTCCCAATGAATGTGCATCTATGGCTGGTTTTACGAAACCAAACACTCTTTTTCCGTTCATAAACTATACAGCTCCTGGTGATTCAGGATGGTTATGATCTGCTCAGGCAGCATACTTCCCATACCAAGCTTTTCTAAGGTTCTGCCTTCACTACGGAAATCTTTTTTGAGCATGGAGTTAGCAAGATCTATTATGAGACTTACATACGGTGTTTTTACCCCAAGTTTTGCACCTATCGATTCCAGAGGAACAAGGCCACATGGCACATCCTCAAGGATGTAACGGTGTTCAAGAGTATCTGGAGCATCTATTTCTTTATATGCTTCATTGTTTTGTATACACTGAAAAAGGGTTTCGCCTTCCACTCCGTAGCTTCTCTTCATCCACTGATAAGTGGATTCGACAGAATTACCAAGAACTTCAGAAATATGGATTCTCTCTTCATCAAGGCGTTCCAGAAACGAAGAGATGCTTGGACTTATTCCATGGTAATAGTATTTGAAGGAATGACTTGGACTTTCAATCCAGCCGCTGTTTAGAAGTGTTGGCGTACAGTGCAGGATCATACCGACATTTCCTATGGAGGTTTCCACCATGGATTTGGTCGGCTTATAAATTTTTTTAAGACATTGAGGCATACTCGATACGATACTCTCTATCTTGCTTGGGTCCAGACACGATATAAGAACATTTTTCTTAAGATCAAGAATTACAGCATTGCATGAGTCTGTCTTCCTGCATGTGTAGATTATAGTCTGTGTCTCACATACATTAACGTTTCCGCTGTACCCGTTCTGTAGAAGAATATGCTTAAACTCAATTGCCCCGAAGGTTCTTCCGGGAGTAAGTATTATAGGCACGTTTTTATCCACATAAGGTGCCAGTCTCTGGGCTATCTGTGCATGAGAAGTTGCCGGTGTTGTGACAAAAATCATTTCGGCATCTTTTACGGCAAGCTCTATTGAATCTGTAACTATGTTCAGATAAGCATTACCATTAACTTTTCCCTGGACTGTTATAGTTTTGGTGGGAACAAGATCCTTTATAGTTTGTGCCGACCTGTTCCAAAGATTTACACATTCTCCTGATAATGCGAGATGTGCGGCCATTGAAATTCCTGAGTTTCCTGCTCCGATAATGGCAATACGCAACTTCACCATCTCCTTTCACAAAAAATCGAATATTAACAAAAAGTTACATAAAAGTAACTTAAAAATTAGTACATAGGATAAACCATTATAGCATAATTACATAGGTTTTGTCAAATAAAAGTCATACACATTTTAAAATAATGCAACAATACGATTTAAAAAGATACAAAGAAAAGTTGTAAAGTCAAATGTAACAAATTTAGTTATTAACTTTTAAATTAAGCGCACCAGTGATATAATTTATCTGAACACTACTGTTTTAACTTGGTTACATTATTCTATGAAATCTTTATCGGGGGTACCATGAGTAAAGAGCAGTCGTTAAAAAAAATGATCAGCAAAAGGATGTTTTGGATTTTTCTGATCATAACCTTTTTTACAGCCGTTGTTTTATGGCTGTTTCTTAATGTTTTTTTTGAAAGAAATGTTTACAAAAAAGTTTATGACCAGTCTGTGGCCAATATCTATAGAACTATCCGCAACTCTCACAAAAAAAGTATTCTTGACGATATAACAAGAGTCAAAGAAAGTTCTTTTTATATAAAAGAAATAAGCATCTACGATCCCAATCTTTTACCGCTTTATTCATGGAAAGGCCTTAAAGATAACGAAAAGTTCGTTTTCAAAGAAGTTTTGGATACATCTTTCCCACAGGAAATTTCTATGGCCGGCGGAATACGCAGTTACTACTCTGTATGCCATATAATGACCGATAATGGCCAGGAAGAAAAGTACTTTATAAAAATAGAGTTGGACTTTTCTTTTCTGGACAACCTCAGAATTCTTCTTACACTCTTCTTTTTCGGTGCAGTCATCGCTGTCAGCATCATTATAACTTTTGCCATGAACAAAACTGTTAACAAAGTCATAAAGCCGTTTTCGATTCTTTCGTCGAATATGCAGGAGTTTGCAAAAACTAAAGTCTATGTTGTACAGCCAGGAATCGAAAGCAGTCAGGTTAAGGAAATAAATATGCTTGTTCAGACTTATAATGAAATGGCGAACGAGCTGTCCGCAAACATACAAGAGCTCAGAGCAATAAATGAGGAGCTTGAAAATTCTTATTCTGAAACGCAAAGCACAAACGAGAAGTTAGAAAAGATCATAAATCTGGGTATTGATCTTAGCAATGCTGTTATCGTAAGTGACAGGGAGTTTCTGAAAAAAGTTCTTTCTCTCAGTAAAGAGCTTGTTCCCCAGGCTGATTACGGGTATGTTTACCTTATAGAAGACGGTGAGTGGGTTTTTATAGATGCTTTGGGACACAATGTTGATGATCTGAATGACCTTTCACTTAAGAAAGAGAATATTCCTGACTTTCAAAAGATACTGCTTCTGGAAAACAAAGAGTTCATAAATGAAAAAACAGTATCTCAAAATACCTTGCAGACTTATCTGAGAGTAAAAAAACCATGCGGTCAGGCAATGGTGATAAAACTCGCGGTAGGCAGCAACGATGCTGGCGGATTATGCCTTGAAATAAGCAGACATAAAAATATAAAGTTTTCACGTGATGCATCAAAGGTTTTAGAGACCCTTGCCAGCTTTGCATCGGCTTTCCTGACTATGCAGAGATTCTCTAGTATGCAGAATGAGTTCCAAAGGCAGATAATAATATCTATGGTAAGTATCCTTGAAATATACGACAACTACACCAAAGGTCATTCAGACTCTGTGGCGAATTGCTCGCTCAAGATTGGTGCCAGGCTTGGTCTTACTCAGAAACAGATGAAAGATCTTTATTGGAGCGGGTTGCTTCATGATATCGGTAAGATACTGGTAAGTCCTGATATTGTCAATAAGCCAGGGAGACTAACAATTCAGGAGTATGAAGCAATAAAGAAGCATCCTGTTTATGGATATGAGGTTCTGAATAAGTCTGATCAGCTTAAAGATGTTGCCGTGTATATAAAGCACCATCATGAAAGATGGGATGGAAACGGCTATCCCGATGGTCTTAAAGAAGAGGGAATACCTCTTATTTCGAGAATAATTGCCATTGCCGATTCGTGGGATGCAATGAGAACTGACAGATCTTATAGAAAAGGTCTTTCGACTTCTCAGGCTATAAAAGAGATGGGAGAGAATTCCGGTAAGCAGTTTGACCCGGAGATACTAGAGGTATTTTTACGTATGATGAGTGAGGAATAGATAATAAAACGGAGCTGCCTTTTTTTTTGGGGCAGCCCGTTTTTTTCAGCGACTTGTTTCGATAGGAGAAGTCATGCATTGAACTCGCGTTGTTTAAATATGGAGACTGAAAGAAAAAGAAAAAATACTGTTATTACTGTAAAGAATAGTACTTCTATGATAGTTTTGGATGTCATATTCAGCACAAAATAATGGAATATGTTTCTGTATGAACCATATGCCAAGACTGGAAAAGACCGGTTTGAGACAATCAGTTCAAAAAGTCCCATAAGCGATACTGATAAAACCATGAAAAAAAGAAAACCTGGAGACTTTATTTTTTTGGAAATCAAAAAATATAAAAGTATTGCAAAGCTGGTTACTCCGGAAAGCGGGAAGAAGATAAGAACATATGAAAAAACTGTTTTGAACAGACCTTCCTTGAAAGGCAAGAAAGTACCACAGTAAGAGAATACTTCACCGAATTCCAGAAAAACAGCCGATATTGTATATGAAAATATCAGGTTGACCGCAAAAAAAACCTCCAGCTCGAGCATTATTGCAAAAAATTTTGAAAGAACAACCTCTTTCCTATTAAGCGGTGTAAGCAACTCGGTGCATAATGTCCCGCTTTTATCCTCGTATATGAAAAGATCATACACACTCATGCAAGAAAAAACAATTGAAAAAACCAAGGTGATTTCAAGTGAGAAAAGAGGGAAGTTCTGACCATTTATCAAGCTATAAAAAATGCTATCCTTTTTTATTAAAACAAAACTTATAAGCAGCACATCGGCGATAAAATTAAGGATAAAAAAAGGTAACAGCCTTTTTTTCATATGCAGCTTGAAGAGTTCATTGTTAATTAAATTCATTCTGATTCTCCTGTTTTATGTTCCTGAAGGCAGAAAATAATCTATATTTACTTTATTGGCCAACAGGGTGTCAAGTATTCTTTGAGATTCTTCCTTTTCGGCCTTTATGCGTAATCCAAACTCTTTTGACTGAATTTCAGAGACATAGGGCATCGAGTACAGGATTTTTGTTATCTGTGCTTTCTGAACAGAATATATGTCAATGATTTCAGCAAGATCTAAGCTGTGCTTGTCAGGCGAAAAGCTGAAAACTTTTCCGTTTTCCATACAAAGCATATCGGCACATGTTTTTAAAAGAAATTCCTTGCTTTTTGATAGTATAAGCATTGAGACCGAATAATTTACTCTGATCTGCTCCAAAATACAGGAAATTTTAAGACTTTCCTGCATATCAAGATCTCTTGCCGGGTCATCCAGTATAAGAAGCCATGGATAGTTTATCATTGCCCTTGCAATTGCGAGCCTGTACTTCATTGCTGAGGTAAAAGACTTGACCTTGTGATCCTTGTTTTTCTGCAGATCAGTCAGTTCAAGCATCTCCCATGCTCTTCTGTGTGGGATATCCCCGTAAAGATTAGCGGTTAAGAGAAGATTCTGATATGCGGTAAGCTCATCATAGAATTTTGGAGAATCAACAATACTTCCAGTTTTGCAGATAGCTTTTTCAAAGTTCTGATGTATGTCGTATCCGTTGATTGTAATTTTTCCGGAATCTATCTGTACCAGGGCCATGAGGATCTTTGAAAGTACAGTTTTCCCCTGGCCGGTTTTGGCAAAGATTCCCAGTGATTCGTTCTGATGAACTTCAAAAGATATATTATCCAGTATACTTTTATTTTCTCTTGTTTTTATTATATTTTGAACCAGTAGACTCCCGGACATTACTTTTCCTCCATTATATTACTATAATTTTAGTGTTCTATATTAGTATAACACTAAAACATGATATTGTCAACTCTTACCGAAAAATAATTGTATGTGCTATAATTTAGCCATGAACAGAAGAGAAAAGCATAGAAGGAGGAAAAAAATGGCTACATTAATGGTTTACGCATCAAAGCACGGAAGTGTAGAAAAGTCTCTTAACAGCATGAAAAAAAGTATAAAGGATCAAACCCTTATGATTCCGATAAAGGAATACTCAAACGGTATGCTTGATACTTACAGGGCGGTTGTAATAGGCTGTTCTGTTCATGCCGGTACTGTACAAAAGGAAGTTGTTGATTTTGTAAAAGGAAATCTTCAGATGCTTTCAACTAAAAAAACAGTTGTGGTCATAAACTGTGCCGACCAGGAAAAGTATACTGAATATTTTGAAAATGCTTTTGGCAAAAACATTCTTTCTGAAAATTTTTCCCTTGTTTATGGAGGATTTGGGTACTACTTTGAAAAGATGGGTTTTTTAGAAAGAACCTTGATAAAAATGATTTCAAAGATGAAAGAAAATAAAGAGTTCATAAATGAAAAAGGTCTCAGGGATGCAGCTGCCAAACTTGAATAGCTTAAAGACAGAATCTTTCATATATTATTAAGAAGTATATTAAAAAGCGAAAAGATGCTTAAAATATTTATGTTAAAATAATGGTCGGAACTGGCAAATATATCTTAAGGAGGAAAAAAATGAAAAAAGTGTTTACAGTGCTACTTTCTTTAGTGATTTTGGTAGTAGGAGTCATTGCCTCAAAACCTTTATATTCGCTTTTCAGTGATTATGACCAGAGCAGTTATAAGGATGATGTTTTCAGAGTTTATTCAAAGATCCTTATCGATACGCCTTTGACACAGACGTTGAAACTTTCTTCAGAGATAAGCAGAGAAGAAGTTTCGATGCTTATGGTGAATGCGTTCAAGCTTTCAAAAATACAGCCTATGATGATAAAGACTGATAAAAAGAAAACATTCTCTTATACCGATCCTTTAGGAGTTATAGATGAAAGCTTCAGTATTCCGTCTGCACAGGATATAGTTGAAAGTTATTATCTTGCCTATATAGAAGGCCTTATAAAAATAAGAGCCGTTCAGGTCAGTGGGGAAAGGTTCAATCCTACCGAACCTCTTAGTCATGTTGATTTTTTTGAAATGCTGGGGAAAATAATCTTCGGGGTAGATGAAAAACATGATTACTTAAAAGAAATAGCCGGTATGGGCTTTACTGCAGAGGAAGTATCTTCTAAAACTAATGTAACCTGGGAAAAGGCGCTGTCATATTTAGACAGGATACTTTCAAAGTCTGATTTTAAAGTAATTTCCGTTCTTACGACAGCAGATATACACGGAAACCTCCAACAGTACATTCCATCAGGTTCTACGTACAACATCGGTGGCCTTTCACGTATGAGCAAAACAGTTTCAGATATCAGAGCATCACAGAATAATCTTCTTCTGCTTGATGTAGGGGACGCTCCATATAACACAAATGTTGCAAATATGTTTGAAGGGCGGCCTGTCATAAGCATAATGAATCTTATGAAATACGATGCAATGGCAATAGGAAACCACGATTTTGATTTTCCTTTTGATAATATGCGAAATAACTCAAAGATAGCATCTTTCCCTTTTCTTTCTGCCAATACTCTCTATGAAGGGAAAAACCCGGATTTTCTTAAGCCTTATGTAATAAAAGATGTAGACGGGGTAAAAATAGGAATAATTGGGCTTACCGATCATGACAGCGCATGGTACACTCATCCGAACAATGTAAAGGGAATAAGCTTTATAAACCATTTTCAAGCTGCAGAAAAATATGTCAATGAATTAAAAGGGAAAGTTGATATAATAATTTCTCTTGCTCACCTCCACGGAGATAATTCGGTTCTTCCTCAAAAAGTAACCGGAATTGATTTTGAGCTTGCCGGTGGGCAGGATATAGTTGCTTATCCACAAAAAATCAACGATACATGGGTAATAACCTCTGGTAAGCACTCTGAACTCGTTTCAAGACTCAACATAAACATGATTGGGAATAAAATAATAGGTTTTAATTTTGCGCATATATTTTTGACTGAGAATCTCCCCCAAGATCCTCATATAAATAATATTATCGCAATGTACTCAGATAATCTGAATAAAAGCATGTCACAGGTAGTAGGTCTTACACAGGTTGATCTTGACGGAGAAAGAGGAACTGTGAGATTAAAAGAATCGAATCTGGGAAATCTTATAGCTGACAGTCTCAGAGATTTCGGCGGCGCTGATATTGCCTTACAGAACGGTGGCGGAATAAGGGCAAGTATCAAAAAAGGTCAGATTACGCTTAAAGATATATATACAGTTCTTCCTTTTGATAATGCTGTGGTCGTATTTAAAGCCAGCGGAAAAGTAATATGGGACACAATAGAACACTCAATATCGCAGTATCCTTCCGCAGCTGGTCAGTTCCTCCAGGTATCAGGCATGACCTATAAGTTTGATGCTTCAAAAGAACCATACAAAAGACTTCTGGAAATAAAGATAAACAATGAGCCGATCGATCTTGAAAAAATCTATACTGTAGTTGCAAACGATTTTATGACAGGAGGCGGCGATAAATACACTATGCTCAGAGATAATACTCAAATAACAATTAAGACACGAGAGTACCTGCGTGATGTGCTGAAGCTGTATCTGATGAAAGTTCGTGAAGTAGCTCCGATTTTAGAAGGAAGAATAGAGATTGTAAAGTAGATAAGAAACGGGGATAATTTCCCCGTTTCTTAAATTTTTGGTATAATAATTGTTAAGGATAGAAAAAGGAGGGGGAAAATGTACAACTTTCATAAAGGACTGTACACAGACATAAGGATAGAGGATTTTTATGAAACCAAGATTATTTTTACTCAGGGAAAACTTGATGAACTTAAGGAAAAAAACTATATAGCTGCTTTCATAAGAGTATTTGACGGGAAAAAATGGTACTATTCTTCTGTTACCGACATGGACTGTATTCAGAGCGAGATTGACAAGCTTTCCGATATGGCAGTTCCTTGCAGCAATATTGATGAAGATCCCGTTGTACAACTTTTTGAAGTTAATAAAGGCAGATATATGACTTTTGAAGACGTGAGCATCAGGAAAAAAAGCATTTCAGAGAAGAAGAGCCTCTTGACATCTTTTTTTTCGTATCTTGAGGGTATAAAAGAGATAAAAACTTATAAAACAAGTTATATTGATACAAACGTTAAAAAGCACTTTATATCAAGCAAAGGAGCCGATATAGAGTTTGATTTTCAGAAAGCAGGATTTAGTCTTGGATTTAGCATGGTAAAAGGAGAAAAGCGTGTTTCGGAGAGTTTTGAAAGGACGGATACAGTTTTTGAAAAACTTACAGGACACGAAAAAGAACTCAAAGAGTATCTTGATAAATGTCTTTTCTACCTTGAAAACTATGTTCAGCTTGAGCCGGGTGCCTACACTGCCATACTTTCCCCGCAGGCAGCAGGGGTTTTTGCTCATGAAAGTTTTGGACACAAGAGCGAATCAGATTTTATGCTTGGCGATGAAAACATGAAGAAGGAATGGGCCATAGGAAAAAAAGTGGGAAGCGATATCCTTTCAATAGTTGACAGCGGAAAAATCCCCGGTTCAGGGTACGTGCAGTATGATGATGAAGGGACTAGGGCATGTGAAACATATCTTATAAAAAACGGAACACTTGCCGGCCGTCTTCACAGTGCTTACACAGCGGCAGCTTTAGATGAGAAGCTTACCGGAAATGCAAGAGCCAAAGATTTTGAATATGAACCTATCGTCAGAATGACCAGTACATATATTCTTCCTGGCAATAAGACTAAAGAACAGCTTATCTCAGAAGTATCAGACGGTATTCTTATAGAAACCATAAATCACGGTTCCGGTATGTCCGATTTTACAATTGCGCCCAGACGTGCTTATAGGATACGAAACGGAAAGATAACTGAACCTGTAAGTATTTCAGTAATTACAGGCAATGTTTTTTCAACACTCAATGAGATCGATGGTCTTTCAGATAAACTGGAGATTCTTTCTTTCATTATGGGCGGCTGCGGAAAAATGGAACAGTATCCACTTTCCGTAGGATTCGGCGGACCGTATGTAAGAGTCCGGACCATAAATGCCAGATAAGGGGGATAAAAATGCTTAAAGAAATTTTTAATTCAAAAATCAATCAGGTAAGCTTCAGCGTAAGTCAAAGCAAAGTTGATTCAATAAGGAAAAAAGATATCGAAAAAACTGGAGTAAGAGTATATTCCGATGGATTTATAGGAGTCGCAGGGCAGATAGGAAAATGTGACAGCGGTAAGCTTACATCAAAGGCCGTTGAGAACCTTAAAAATCAGATACCTTATGAATATTCAAAAGACTCAAAGGTACAGAAAAAAATCTCTGTTACAGGAAATATTCCTGATGAAAAACAGCTTCTTATCAAGATAGAAGAGTATCTTGATTTCTGCAGGCAAAAATATGAAAATCTGATTTTCTTTAACAAGATAAACGTTACCGACAGACAGATATCGCTTAACAATGAAAATGGACTGGATCTTTATTTTTCCGACAGGTTTATAAATTTTGACATAGTTTTCAAAGATAAAACCACTGCCAACATAATGGATGGCGGAGTTATCTATCAGGGAAGAGATTTCTCGCTTGAACAGTTAAAAAGATATACAGAAAAGATATGCGGCGCTTATTCAAGATCGGGAGAAGTAAAGTATGGGAAAAAACTTCCGGTTATTTTTTCGAGCTATGACATGCTTGTCATGATGAAGTTTATCACTGATCTGAACGGAAGAATGTATGGAAGCGGAGGTTCTATTTTCAGCAATAAGATAGGAGAAAAACTTTTTTCAGAAGAGTTTACGCTTTTTCAGTCCAACGATCCTTTTAACAGCATACCTGACTTTGCTTTTTTTGATGCAGAAGGAGGCTTAAATGAAAATTACAGATTCCCTTTGATTGAAAAAGGTGTTGTAAGATCTCCGTATACTGATAAAAAGATTTCTCAAAGGTATTCACTACCGTATACGGCGAGTGCATCAGCAGAGTACGATGGAGTTCCATCGCTGTCCTTCACGGGTTTTGAAGTAAAAGAAGGCGAAAAAACACTAAAAGAAATTCTGAAAGGGGAACCAGGAATATTTGTAGGCATTTCCTCCGGAGGAGATTTTACCCCAGATGGAAACTTTGGGGCACCTGTACAACTTGCTTTTCTGCACGATGGTGAAAATTTTGTATCAAAACTTGATGCCCTTCAGATCAGCTCAAATATATATGACATGTTTGGAAAAGACTTCAGAGGGCTCAGCTCTGATAAAATAGACGAGATATCTAACGAAAAGTATATAGTTTTTGAAATGCTTGTAGATAAGCTTTAGGGGGTGGTTGTATAAAGATCAGCCTGTTGGATAAACAGACAACGGCAGTTTTGGCAGTTGACTGTCAGAACGGCTTTACCATGCGCTGTCCGGATGAGCTTGGTATATGCGGAACAGACGAGACCTGGATTGAAAAAGTTCAGAATTTTT
>Ga0116172_10000748_pt1 | contig 31075 bp, 28 predicted proteins | sample AD_UKC083_MetaG_FD_89799 | JGI IMG/M metagenome (GOLD analysis project Ga0116172, IMG submission 89799) | Active sludge microbial communities of municipal wastewater-treating anaerobic digesters from USA - AD_UKC083_MetaG | ecosystem: Engineered > Bioreactor > Anaerobic > Digestate | place: USA... | reverse complement strand
TGCTGTCCTTCAAACTTTTTGTGAATGTGTTTGATTACTTCGGCTAAAAATGTGCCTGTTCCTGTGGCTGGGTCGAGTATTTGCACCCGATGTACCTCTTCTTCACGTTCCATTTCTTTGGTTTTAGACCGCAAATCAGAGGTAGCTTTGTGAAAATCTTTTATTTTTATTTTGGTTTTGCTTGTATCGGCAAGTCCTTGGGGTAAATCAAATTCAGTTTTTAAAATATCATCAACGGCACGAACAATAAAGTTTACAACTGGTGCAGGTGTGTACCAAACGCCACGGGCTTTACGTAATTTTGGGTCGTATTCGCTCAAAAATGTTTCGTAAAAATGGATTATCGGGTCTTCCATTTTTGTACTTTTGCCGTAGTTTTTCAAAATTTCATCTACGTTGCAAGCAAGAAAAATAGTTACCAAATCATCAACAATCCATTTTATACGGTCGTCAACGTCCAAACCTGCAATATATCCAAATAGTTTTTTAAGAAATGGATTTGATTTTGGAATGAGTTCGTAGGCTTCCTGTCGGCTAAAAGTAGTCAACGATGGGTCGTGTGAACGAGCTGCAAACATTCCATAAGCGATAGTTTGAGCATAGACATCGGCAAATCCTTTGGGTGTAATATCATGTATCAGAATTTGTTTGAAAGCGTGCATTTGGTCTTTCAGCGTACTATCTTCGCTATTGTTTTCATCGCTTGTCAATGCTTTCTCAATAACCTCTGAAAGAAGTCGGGCTTTTCCCGCCATCATTTCTGCCAATTTTTTACTGCTTTTTATTGTTTGCCCAATGTGGGTACAAAAGTCCTTGATAAGGTTTTCAAAAGCGGTAAAATTTTCGGGTATAGGTTTTATACCACCCCGGTCTGCGACCACCCCTCCACTGGAGGGGAATATTTCGCCGATTGAAATTTTAGTTATAAACTCTCCGTCACGGTATAAATGGAAACTTACATAGTCAGTGAAAATCAAGTTATTTAACGAAGCCTTGTAGCGGTCAAATTGCTCTTTGTTTCCTGTTTTCTTTATTCCGTCAAGGTCTTTGTCGCCAATATCTTTTGCTTCAATAAAACCAACTGGAATATCTTTTTTAGTCAAGATGTAGTCAGGTGCTCCGCAACTTTGTCTTTTCGGTTCGTTGGTCGCTCTAATTGTCGGCACTAAACTTTCTAAAAGTTGTTGTAAGTCACCCCGAAAAGTATGTTCAGTGGCATTGCCGAGTTTATATCGTTGGTTTATATTTTCGAGATATTGTGAAGTTGTCATAGTTATTTATAATTGAAATACAACATATATTATTGAGGTAAACTACTAATTATCAATGTGAAAAATCTGCTATTAAACAAGATTACAGTAAAAAATTGCGTATGATATTTTGTTAGACTTAAAAATACCAAAGGTAAAAATTGTTTTACTATAAAACAAGATAGGAATGAAAATACATTGATAAAAAAGAAAAAACGTTAACAGCTACCGAAATAGTTTGTTAACGTTTTCCTCTCTGTTGTCTCACCAGGATTCGAACCTAGACAGACAGAACCAAAAACTGTAGTGCTACCATTACACCATGAGACAATCAAATCTATTGCAAAAGTTACCTTATCGCAAATGTGGTGCAAAGGTAGTATGTAAGATTTAATTCACCAAATATTTTTCTAAAAAAAATCACTTCAGACGGAGCAAATAGTAGTTCTTTTTGCCCTTTTGTACCAATATAAAGGTATTGTTGAGTAATAAATTGTTAGTTGCGATGGCTTCGGTATCGGTAATTTTTTCTTTATTGATAAACAAGCCTCCGTTTTGTATCATTTTACGCATTTCGCCTTTCGAGGCAAATACTGGAGCTTGTGTGGTAAGTAAATCCATCAGTTTTACTTCTCCCGACAAGTCGTTTGTATCAATTTCGAATTGAGGAACACCTTCGAATATTGCCAATAAGGTGGCGGTATCAATCTTTTTAAGCGTTTCGGAAGTGGCGTTACCAAACAACACAGCCGAGGCTTCTACTGCCATTTCGTACGCTTCTTGCGAATGCACCATGCAGGTAACTTCTTGTGCCAAGCGTTTTTGCAATAGTCGCAAATGAGGTGCTTCGAGGTGCGTTGCTACTAAACTCTCAATTTCTTCTTTGGAAATAAACGTAAATATTTTGATGTATTTTTGAGCATCTTCATCGCTTACATTCAGCCAAAACTGATAAAAATGATATGGTGAGGTATATTTTGCATCTAACCAAACATTGCCACTTTCTGTTTTACCAAATTTGCCACCATCGGCTTTGGTAATAAGCGGACAAGTAAGTGCAAAAGCCTCTCCTCCTACTTTTCTGCGAATTAACTCCGTACCAGTTGTAATATTGCCCCATTGGTCTGAGCCACCCATTTGTAGTTTGCAGTTTTTAGCATCGTATAAATATAAAAAGTCGTATCCTTGTACCAACTGATAAGTAAATTCCGTAAACGACATACCTACAGAAGATTCGGAAGACAGGCGTTTTTTTACAGAATCTTTTGCCATCATATAATTCACTGTGATGTGTTTGCCTACGTCTCTGATAAAATCTAAAAACGTAAAGGATTTCATCCAATCGTAATTGTTTACAATTTCGGCTGCATTGGGAGCATCGCTATCAAAATCGAGAAAACGGGCTAATTGTTGCTTAATTGCATCTTGGTTGTGACGTAAGGTCTTTTCATCAAGCAAGTTACGCTCAGCGCTTTTGCCCGATGGGTCGCCAATCATACCAGTTGCACCTCCTATTAAGGCAATGGGTTTGTGTCCGCAACGTTGAAAATGTTTGAGCATCATTACACCCACCAAATGACCTATATGCAAGGAATCTGCCGTTGGGTCAATACCTACATAAGCAGAGGTTAATTCTTTTTCTAATTGTTCTTTTGTACCTGGCATTACGGTATGTATCATACCTCTCCATTCTAATTCATCAACAAAATTCATGTTATTATCGTTTAGTTATAAAAAAATCTTTCATTATTTGAGCACATTCATCTGCCATCACGCCAGCCACAACTTCCGTTTTAGGATGCAAGGCTAAAGGAACTTTTTTGGTATATCCATATTTATCTTCGCTTGCTCCATATACTACTTTGGCTACTTTTGACCAATACAATGCACCAGCACACATTACACAGGGTTCTACAGTTACATATAAGGTGCAATCATTCAGGTATTTAGCTCCTAAATAACTTGCAGCAGCAGTAATTGCTTGCATTTCGGCATGGGCGGTAACATCATGCAATGTTTCGGTAAAATTATGAGCACGGGCAATAATCTGTTGGTTACATACCACCACCGCACCAATAGGAACTTCTCCTTTAGCAAACGCTTTTTTAGCCTCTGCTAGGGCTTGTTTCATAAAATACGTATCGTCTAACATTATTCTTGCAAATCTTCGGGTAGTTGTTTACTTGTTTTTGCCCCTAGCTGTTTCATTTTTTCGGCAGTAACAAATACGTTTCCTGCACCTAATTGCAGTTTTTTCATGGCATCGTTATGCGAAGCTGAGGCTCTATCAATATTTAACTTCACCTTGTTTAAATCTTCTACACAACCCACTAATTTATCGTACAAAGCTCCACCCAAACGTGCAATTTCTTGGGCATTTTTGGTTTGATTTTCTTGTTTCCAGATGGAGGCTATGGTACGCAAAGTAGCCAATAAGGTAGTAGGACTTACCACCACAATCTTTCTATCCCAAGCAAAGCTATAAAGCTCATTATCAGTCTGTAATGCTACCGAAAAAGAGCCCTCGATAGGCAAAAACATTAATACAAAATCAGGAGAATTTAATGTTGGAGAATTTTGATAACACTTTTCGCCAAGTCCTTTTATATGATTGCGAAGAGAAACTATATGAGCCTTGAGGTACGCATCCTTCTCGTCGTCGTTTGCATTCACAAAATTTTCATACGCTAGTAACGACACCTTTGAATCCACAATAATATGCTTATTATCAGGCAAATGGACGATAACGTCAGGTCTATATACTTGACCTACATCCCCTTCAATTTGTTCTTCGCGTGTATATTCAATACCTTTTCGCAAGCCCGACCGCTCCAATACCCTTTCGAGGACAATTTCGCCCCAGTTACCTTGCTTTTTTACATCACCTTTTAAAGCTTTCGTCAGATTAGTGGCTTCTTCGCTGATACGCGTATTTAGCTCAGTTAATTTTCGTACTTCTTCACGCAAACTTAGCTTGTCTCTAAGCTCCTTGTCGTAAGCATCTTCCACTTTCTTTTCGAACAAAGAAATTTTTTCTTTTAATGGATTGACAATATCAGTAAGGTGTTTTACATTTACATCTGTAAAATCAGAAGAATTTTGTTTCAAAATGCGATTGGCAATGTTCTCGAACTCTTTGGTAAAATGTTGTTGCAATTCGGTAAGTTCTTTTTTTTGCGTGTCTAATCGTTCGGACAAGTGCGTATTTTGTGTTTGCAACACAGCATACTGAGAGGATAGTTGTTGGTATTTTTCAGTTTCTTTACTAAGTTGTTGTAAGGTTTGCTGATACACATTTTGCACATCAGCCAGTTGCATTTGAGCCAAGGCTTTCTCCTTTTCTAATACCGCAATAGAACTGGCAAGAGCTTTTTCTTGCTCGGCTAATTTATTGTGCATAAGCTGTTTCATGTACTTTACAATAAGCCATAGCACAGCAAGCACACTTACTAACCCAATACTTATCCACATCCATTCCATTGTATATCTTTTTTAATCAAACAAAGTTGGACTACTTTGTTCTAGTCGTTCAATAACCGTTGACATTAAAACAGTCCTTACAAAACGTGATTTATTTTTCACCCTAAAACGTTTACAATATGCCTCCAACGCATTTAATTCTTTGTCGTTTAACACAAAAGTAACTCTATTTTTTCTGAGTAATGATTTTTGTGTATTTTTGTCGTTACGTTTGCTAGGTTTTTTCATTCACTAGATTTTTTTTCTATCTACCTTGCAAAAGTACAACGGTTTATATAATTAAAAAAATGCTTTTAAGAAAAAACGTAATAAATTTGTAAAATAAATGGCGATACACAACAAACTGGGAGAAGAAGGAGAGAAATTAGCTACTGCATATTTGCAACAAAAAGGGTATCGTATCCGCCATACCAATTGGCGTAGTGGACATTTAGAATTGGATATTGTGGCTGAATCGCACGATACGCTTTATGTTATTGAAGTAAAAACACGCAGCACAGCGTATTTTGAACATCCTAAAGATGCGATTACCAATACCAAAATAAAACGCATTGTGCATGCAACAGAAGAATACATTCATCGGTTTGATATCCACAAAGATATACAGTTTGACATTATGGCTCTACTGCCTAATAAGCATGGAACATTTGATATTGAACATATTCCAGATGCATTTTTAGCCCCACTTTCATAAAAAAGCATAGACAATGAACATTGAAGAAGTACGAACATATTGTTTGTCAAAGCCTTATGTTACTGAGGATTTTCCTTTTGACGAGACCGTATTGGTATTTAGAGTTGCTGGAAAAATATTTGTATTGTGTGCTCTTGATGCCATGCCTCCTCGCATCAATGTAAAATGCGACCCTCAAAAAGCCATTGAGCTGAGAGAATTGTACAACTATGTAGTACCAGGGTTTCACATGAGCAAAAAACATTGGAATACCATATTCATAGAATCTGTTGACAATGAGCAACAACTCCGCACTTGGATAGACGAATCGTACGAATTAGTGATTAAAGGATTGACAAAAAAGGAGCAAAAACAACTGAATATGTAATTATTTTAGGAATGGACTCCAATTTTTATACATTATTTGTATATTTGCAAGTTATAGTTTTTTTGCATAAAACAACCAATAAAAACCTAAACTTATAATTATGAAATTAGCCTTGATTGGATATGGTAAAATGGGAAAAGAAATTGAACAAATTGCCATTTCTCGTGGACACGAAATAGTAAGCAGAATAGATGTTGACAACCAAGAAGATTTTAAGTCAGACGCGTTTAAAAGTGCCGATGTAGCGATAGAATTTACGGCGCCTCATGTGGCTTATGCCAATTACTTAAAGGCATTTGAAGCAGGCGTTTCGATAGTTTCGGGCACTACTGGATGGCTTGATAAAATTAATGAAATTAAAGCAATTTGCCACGACAAGCAACTGGCATTTTTTTGGGCATCCAATTTCAGTTTAGGAGTTAATATTTTTGCTGCAGTAAATAGCTATTTGGCAAAAATTATGAATCAATATTCTGAATACAATGTTTCTATGACAGAAGTACATCATACACAAAAATTAGATGCACCGAGTGGAACTGCCATTACATTGGCTGAAGGAATCATTAAGGAGCTAGCACGTATAAATAAATGGGAATTAGAAACGGCATCTACAAAAGATTCGCTGGCAATACATGCTATTAGAGAGGGAAATGTACCTGGCATACACACAATTAGGTACGAATCGGAGGTAGATAGCATTGAAATAACGCACGATGCTAAAAGCCGCAAAGGGTTTGCATTGGGTGCGGTTTTGGCTGCTGAGTTTACGTATGGCAAACAAGGATTCTTAGGAATGAATGATTTATTACAATTTTAAACAAAGATAAAAAAGATGAGCGATATACATAACGAAAAAAAAACAGGGCGTTTTGATGTTTCACTAATACAATGGATAAAAGCGTTTGTTGTATGCTTGCTATACGTACTATTTATTATCTGGGTAGGAAATTTTTGGTGGTTATTACTACTTCCTATATTTTTTGATATCTATATCACGAAGTTTATTCCTTGGAGTTTTTGGAAAAAATCGAAAAATAAATATGTCCTTAAAATTGCTGAATGGACAGATGCTATCGTATTTGCATTGATTGCGGTGTATTTTATCAACTTATTTTTATTCCAAAATTATAAAATTCCTACCTCATCATTGGAAAAATCATTGTTGGTAGGCGATTTTTTGTTAGTAAGCAAAGTAAGCTTTGGACCCCGAGTTCCAAACACGCCACTTTCTTTTCCATTGGCACAACACACATTACCTATACTCAATACCAAATCGTATATTGAATACCCTCAGTGGGAATATAAACGATTGAAAGGGCTAGATACAATTAAACATTTAGATATTGTAGTATTTAATTTTCCTGCGGGCGACACAGTAACAACAAAAGTATCAAATCCAGATTACTATACATTATGTCATGATTACGGAAGAGAATATGTACACAATAATAAAAATTTGTTTGGAGACGTCATCTATCGCCCAGTAGATAGGCGAGAAAACTATGTAAAAAGATGCGTAGGATTACCTGGCGACACATTACAAATAATTGAACACCAAGTATATATAAATGGAGTTGCCCAAGAAGAAGTAGAAGGCACCCAATTAAGTTATTGGGTTACGACTGACGGTAGAAAAATTTCGGAAAACCAATTTAAACGTATAGGGGTAAGCAAAGATGACCAACAATTCTTAATCAATAACCTGCCAAATGGTGATAACTTGCTGGATTATTGTGGCTATGAAAGAAATAGTGAAGGCAAACACAATCCAGTATACAGATTACCATTAACCAAAGAGGCTTTAAACAAGGTAAAAAATTTACCGAATGTAATCAAAATAGAAATTGATAATGGATTAATTTCAGGTCAAGTATTCCCATTTGGTTATAAAAAATGGACCCGCGATAATTATGGACCTATTTATATTCCTCGCAAAGGGGCTACCATTGCATTAAATTTGGATAATTTACCCGTATATGAACGTGTAATTCGCAATTACGAAGGCAACACTTTAGAAATTAAGGATAGTACAATTTATATAAATGCTGTTGCAACGACTAATTACACCTTTAAGATGAATTATTATTGGTTAATGGGAGATAACCGCCACAATTCAGCAGATTCTCGTTATTGGGGATTTGTGCCAGAAGATCATGTGGTGGGAAAACCACTATTTGTATGGTTATCATTAGACAAAGATGCATCGTTACTAGAAAGCATTAGATGGGAAAGATTATTTAAATTTGTGCATAAAGAATAAGAAATGAGCGGTGTAGTACTCACATCCACGTATTTAGGGAATATTCAGTTTTACAGTAAATTGGTACACTTTTCTGAAATTTGGATAGAACAACATTGCCACTATACAAAACAAACCTATCGAAATAGGTGTAAAATTGCTACTGCAAACGGAGTTATGGCGTTATCAATACCAACCATAAAGCCTGCAACAGAAAAATGCAAAACAAAAGATATTCGCATAGATAATAGCCAGCATTGGCAACAAATACACTGGAGGGCTTTAGAAGCTGGGTATAATTCGAGTCCATTTTTTGAGTATTACAAAGATGATTTTGCTCCTTTTTATACTAACAAGTTTGAATTCTTAGTAGACTACACCTTTCAATTACAATCGTTGGTTATTGCATTATTGGAACTCGACTGTAAAGTGCAATTGACAGAAGCATATACCACATACGATGATGCGTTAGATTACAGAGATGCACTATCTGCAAAAAAAGAAATAGAAGATAACGATTTTGTAATTAGTTCGTATTATCAAGTATTTGAAAATAAATTTGGTTTTATTCCTAATTTAAGTATTCTTGATTTGTTGTTTAATATGGGAAATGAATCCATTTTAGTATTGCAAAAATCTGCAAGCAAGCATTAAAATTTTGACAATGAAACAGTTATTAGTCGTAATATTGGCGTTTTTTTCTATTGGCACAAACTACGCTCAGATACAAAGTGGAGGATTTTCGCCACTACCTTTTACGTATTCGAACGAACAACATACCATTATTGGAAAGAGAAATACGCAGCCGTTATTTTACAAAATCCCCTATAATGGAGAACAAGACAATAAGGAAGAAAAAACATCTCGCTTTGTTGTTGGCAAATCGTTTGCTGTAGATTATTCTCCGTTAAACGCTGGACAACAATTTACAACCGAAGATGGCACAACAATCTGGCGTATTGGGTTCTACTCTCCAAATGCCGCCTCTATTAGCGTAGTATTTGATGAGTTTGAAATACCCGAAGGTGCTTCGATTTTTGTTTACAATCCATCTCAAACCAATGTAGCTGGTGCATTTACCAGTATAAATAACAACAGTAACAAGAGCCTTCCTATTGCACCATTTCCGTCTGATAGTATTATTATAGAATACCAACAGCCTGCCAAAGTTACCTTTAACGGCAAACTACGTATTGGCAGAGTAACACACAATACAATAGATTTTATTAACCGAAGTACTGGATCGTTTAATAGTGCTGAGAAATGCAGTCCGCATGCAGCATTTGTTGAAGGAGTAAGCAACATCAAACAAGCCACATGTTTGCTGTATGTAACCGACAATTCCGAATCGTGGTTAGGCTCTGGCGTAATGATTAACAATAGCGAGGGGAAACCTTATTTGCTTACAGCAGCACATAATTACGAAGGGACTAATTTAGAACAAACAACCATTTTTTATTTTAATTATGAGGTACCAAAAGTTGACTCACTCATTCGTGGTTCGCAAGAATTTACTTTAGGAGGAAGTGTATTAAAAGCGAAAGCGTATGATATTGATTTTGCACTGGTTGAGCTAAACCAAATGCCACCAGCAGATTACCGTCCTTATTTAGCTGGATGGAATAGAGCAAACTCTGATTTAGCCCCTATGGTATGCGTACAGCATCCACAAGGAGATGTTAAACGAGTGTCAACCGACAATGACAATCCTCTTGCAGTTACTTACCCCTACAATGATTTGCTAGAAACCAAATTAGCAGATGCTCACTGGAAAATAACTAGATGGGAAAAAGGAACGACAGAACCGGGCTCTTCTGGTTCGGGTTTGTTTGACAACAACTACCGTATTATTGGCGGACTAACAGGAGGTAATTCAACCTGTAATAGTCCCGTAGAAGATTATTTCTTTCGTTTAAACAAAGCTTGGAGTTATTATAGCAGCGAAAGTAAACAATTAAAACGCTGGTTAGACCCTACCAATACCAATGTTATGTATATGGATGGAAGAAATCCATACGAAGCAACCCCTTGCATACGTTATTCAAACGTACAAAGTACAGACGTAATGGGCAAGGTCTCTGTAGGAAATGGTAAAACAGGACGTTTGTCGGGACATAATGAACTGCAATATACAGAATTTGCAGAGAAATTTGTAACAGATACCAACAACTATCTATATGGCGTGTACATTGTACCATTTATTGGCAAATACAATGTGAATACTCCTGTAAACGTACATGTTTATAATGGAACATCAAGCCCCGAAACACTATTAACGACAGTTCTCTTTAACCCTAAAACACTAGCATATCAAGCTACTTCGCAAACATTTTCACAAACTACTAAAACTCAATTTTTAAATAGAGAAAATTATGTACGCTTTCCAAATCCTGTTTTAGTTAATGAAGAATTTTTTGTTTCCTATTCCATTACTTATCAACCAGTAGATTCGTTTGCTGTGTATATGGTAAATAACAGAGCAATAGATGCACTCAATACCGCTTATTACAAGGACAATGGAATATGGAAATCGTTTACCGAACATCCTTACAAACCAATGGCAAGTTCGCTATGGATTGAACCTGTATTTCAAGAAGCAAACGAAAGTTTAATCTTTTATCCACACGATGAAGACGCTAATGCAATTTTATTTCCCAATCCATGCGATTCTGAAATTCAAGTATTTAGAAAAGAGACAAATACAGCCCAATTCTCTCTGTTTTCGATACAAGGAACACTCCTCTTTACAATAAGTAGCATCGAAAATCCACTTACCATCAATACGAGTGGGTTACAACAAGGCATCTACTTTTTGCAAATAACAAGAGACGATACATCAAACACCTATAAATTGATAAAAAAATAGCTATGCTTGCTAAAACACGGGCTATTGTTATTCACACTACAAAGTTCAACGATAAAGATCTTATTCTGCATGCACTAACAGAAGAATTTGGCATGGTATCGTACATGATTTATAATCCATGGAGCAAACAAGCCAAAGTAAAAGCATCGTACCTACAAACATTTAGTCTGCTAGAAATTGATGTAGAACATCAACCTAAAAAAGATATTCAGCGTATACATGATGCCAAAATACTATTCGTAGGCAATAGCATACATACCAATCCTTACAAGCAAAGTATTGTTCTCTTTTTAGCCGAAATGGTACGTAAAACATTATCAGAAACAGAAAAAGACGTTCACTTATTTGCTTTTGTCTATCATTCGTTGTGTGTATTAGATGAAGTAACAGAAAAATACAATTCTTTTCACCTTATTTTCTTAATGCGATTAACTCAATTCCTAGGTTTTTACCCAAATAGTACAGTAGAAAATAATGATGTGTATTTTGATATGCTAAACGGAATATTTACTGCACAGCCACCTTTGCATGGTCATTATTTAGAAGGAGAAAACTGTAAGCATTTTCAGGCACTTACGCACATAAGCTATACTGACATGCCTGCTTGGAATATATCGCGTGTAGATAAATTGACATTACTATCAACTATGGTACGTTACTATCAATTGCATATACCGACCATACAACGGATAAAATCCTTGAATATTCTCCATTCTTTGTTTGTATGATGTAAAAAAATAGTTTGTTTCTTACTGGAAAAAATAGTACTTTTGCTCATCAAATTTTTGCCTCTGTAGTTCAATGGATAGAACAAAAGTTTCCTAAACTTTAGATTTGGGTTCGATTCCCAGCGGAGGTACGATGTCCCTAATTCAGGCTATGTACTTATGAGAAAAAACGGTTCTTCCCTTCATCCTTCTCCTCTTTTCTCTATCAGCCTTAGGGTTATCTGTGTGATAACACTCCTATTTCTTTCACACATTTCAGTGGTAGCCCAACAAGTTTTTTCTATCAGTGGCACTATTTCCGACAAAGCAACAGGTGAAACATTAACAGGAGCTACAATTTATCCAAAAAGCAATCCTTCTAGTGCTGTATATTCAAACGCATATGGCTATTATGCCCTTTCGCTAGCTAAGGGCACTCATACTATTGTGGTAAATTATATTGGATATAGCAGCCTAGAGTACTCCGTTGAGGTACAAGAGAATATTCGAAAGAATTTTCAAATCCAACCAGCTAGCACACAATTGGATGAGGTAGTCGTATCAGCAATTAAAAGAAACGAAACTATTTTATCAGACAAAATTGGTGTAGAAAAGCTTGAAATACAATCTATTCAGAAAATCCCCGTACTGTTTGGTGAACAAGATATTCTTAAAACACTAACATTAACCCCAGGCGTAAAAACCATGGGAGAAGGAAGTGGAGGCATGTATGTGCGAGGTGGTAATAATTCGCACAATTTAATTCTTTTAGACGAATCGATGGTATATAACGCGAACCATTTGCTCGGTTTTTTTTCCACATTCAATGGAGATGCTATCAAAGATGTTACTTTGTACAAAGGTACGGCTGGTGCTGAATATGGAGGTAGACTAGCCTCTGTAATGGACGTAAGAATGAAAGATGGCAACAACCAGCACTACCATGTAAGTGGTGGCATCGGACTGATTTCTTCTCGTATAAGCGTAGAAGGTCCAATTATACGCAACAAAGGCTCGTTCCTATTAACTGCCCGACGAACGTACGCTGATTTATTTCTCAAACTATCGAGCGATCCGCTTTTAAACAACAACCAACTATACTTTTACGACATCAACGCAAAAGCAAACTACCAACTTAATGATAATAATCGCCTATTCATATCGGCATATGCTGGTAGAGATGTGTTCAGTTTCTTTGACAGATTTAGTATGAATTGGGGAAACATTACTGCCACAGTACGTTGGAATCATATTTTTAACAATCGATTATTTAGCAATACTTCCTTTATCTATTCTGACTATGGCTATAAGGTAGGTATCAATTTAGCTGAAAACTCGTTTAGTTTATTATCGCAAATAAATAACGTACAACTTAAACACGATTATCAATATTTTCTGACAGCTCAAAACACACTCTCATTTGGTATTCAAGCAACACATCATCGTATCACTCCAGGGCAATTGAGCACAGAATCTACCCTATTTCAACCGTTCAAGCTACAAGAAAAATATGCCTTTGAAAGCAGCCTATACATAACAAACAACTGGAAACCAAATTACCATTGGAATGTATCTTATGGAGTAAGAGGAAATATATTCTCCCTTCTTGGAGGAGGCGATTTTTATACATATCTCAACGATGGCACTATTCAAACAAGCTTTTATGATTACAATCAATTTGTAAAAACATATCTATATATAGAGCCACGAATCAATATTGCATACATTTTGAATGATGCTAACTCCTTTAAAATGAGCTATACACGCAATACGCAAAATTTGCACCTCATCACAAACTCCACATCATCCGTACCTACAGATATATGGATACCCTCAAGTAAAAACATCAAACCACAAATTAGCGACCAAGTAAGCACTGGCTATTTTGTGCACTTTTTAGATGACACCTATCAGGTATCGTCTGAAATATATTACAAATGGATGCAAAACCAACTTGATTTAAAAAACGGAGCAAACATTCAAGCAAACGAATATATCGAAAACGAATTATTAGTAGGCAACGGAAGAGCGTATGGATTAGAAATAATGTTGAAAAAACAATACGGTGCACTCTCCGGATGGATTGGATACACCTTATCAAGAACAGAAAATCAAATTGAAGGGATAAACAACGGCAATTGGTACCCTGCCAGACACGATGCTACTCATGATGTTTCTGTGGTAGCTATTTACGAACTAAGTAAAAAATGGACACTATCAAGCACGTGGGTGTATAATACGGGCAATGCGGTTACTTTCCCAAGTGGCAAGTACCAAGTAGATGGAGAAACTATTTTGCTCTATACAAACAGAAACGCATCTCGCATGCCACACTACCATCGAATGGATATTGGAGCTACTCGCTATTTTAAAAAGTCGAAACGATTTGAAAGTAGCCTCAATTTTTCTGTTTACAATGCTTATGGAAGAAAAAATGCCTTTACCATTGACTTTGAACAAGATAAAAATGACCCTGACAAAATCAACGCAGTAAAAACATACCTATTTACATTTATGCCATCAATAACCTATAATTTTAAATTCTGATGAGGAAAATAATATGGCTTTTGGTTATTTCTTTCAGTATCACTTCGTGTACAGAAATAATACAGCTCGACTTGCGGAACAACAAATCGGAAGTAGTGGTAGAGGCATCTATGGCTACAGCAAATGAAATACGTGTTTTACTTAGCCGTTCGGTAAATTTAGATGAATCAAACACATTTCCGTTGCTAACAGGTGCTCAGGTGAGTATATCAGATGAAAATAACAATACAGAAGTGTTGACAGAAATTGAACCTGGCGTTTACCAATCAATTACGACAAAAGGTATAGAGGGAAAAAGGTATTTCCTTGACTTGATAGTCAACAACCAATCAATATCAGCTACTTCTACTATGCCTTCTATTGTTCCTTTTACAGACATGGTAGTCGAAAAAGGGAGTGTTTTTGGTCCTATTGGAGGAAATACGAATACAGATAACACAGAATACTACGAAATAAAAGTGCTATTCAACGATCCTGTTGAAGAAGTAAATTATTATCGCTTTGTGGAATTTATTAATAATGAGAAACAACAAGAATACATTTATGACGATAGATTAAACAATGGAAAAGACGTAGAAATAGTATTGTTCCGCTTTGATCGATTGCTAAAAACAGAGGATGTAGTAAGGATAGAAATGCAAACTATTACCAAAGAGTTTTACGTATACTTGAGTTCGCTTAACGACTTACGTAATAGTGCTCGGAGTGGCTCAACACCAGCCAACCCAGTTACAAACATGCAAGGCACATCATTGGGCTATTTCAACACGTACACTAGCCAAAGCAAAGAGTATATCATAGAATAAGTTACAGCGAATACACTTGCTGTTTGACATACTGTGCCCACTCAGCGGATGTTTTAGAATTGTCAAAGGTTTCAGGCATAATGGGTTTGCCAATTTTCACATGAATAGTTTTACCTTTTTTATTGAAAATCTCGTATGGCAATAGCATTAATTCAATATTTAGTTTAATTCCGAGAAAACTACGAATTAAGTAAATGATATAAAATAAATAAGAATTGCGTCCTGTAAAATGAAAAGGAACAATGGGGCGATTATACTTAACAGATTGTTTGATAAAGCTTTTTTGCCAATCTTTATCCTCAATTTTTCCGTTACGAATACGCGACACCACACCTGCAGGAAAATGGGTAATGGGTGAGTCTGATTCAAACAAATTCTCCAACTCCAACAAATACGCTTTTGGATTAGACCCAAATACATTTACAGCAGCAATAATGGGTTTAAGATGCGGTGCTAGCAAAAAAGAATCGTTACCTATAGCTTTTAACTTACCATACTTTTTACCAACAGTATTGGTAAGAATTAGCCCATCCACAAAACCAAAGGGATGATTTGCAGCAAAAAAACATCGTCCGTCAGCTGGTAAATTTTCTTCCCCTTCTATCTGTACAGTTAATTGTAATTCTTCAATAATCTTAGGCAAAAAATCTACACCATAGCAATCCTCATATTTATTTAGGATCCGATTCATTTCATCTTGGTGTATAATCTTTTTGAGTAAAGAAATTACCCACTTTGGCATTTTTTTTAAAAAAGCAGAATTGCTATTCTGTATAGCCACATCTAAATCAATATATTTTACCATATTACATTAAGAATCAAGTAAATAATAATATTTTTCGATGCACCATTTTAGAACAAATTATTCAGCAAAGATAGTAAGATATTAAAAATAAATGAGGCTAATCTACTATATATTTTGTGTAAAATTTCATAAATACACATATATACCTAACATAATAGTCAAATTACAAACAATTTATTCAAGATTAATTTATTAATTCAAATTAATCTTGTACTTTTACTCAGTAAATATTACAAATTATGCCCACAATTTCAGTTATTATTACGACTTTCAACGGGTCTAAAAACATAAGTAACACCCTTCGAGCTATTTTACAGCAAGAAGGTATAAATAGTTTATTTGAAATTGATATTATCGCTATCGACGATTGTTCGACTGACAATACGCTCGAAATCTTAAACGAATATCCTATTCGCATTTTTTCTACTGAGACAAACTCAGGCGGTCCGAATAAAGGACGGAATATTGGTCTTGCTAATGCTAAGGGTGATTACATCTGCATTGTAGATCAAGACGATGTGTGGCATACCAATCGAATTAGTAGCGTATTACCATATATCCAAAAAGCTCCCATCATTAGCTCTGGCTATACACTTATCGACACTTCTACTGGAAAAACAATTGAACGTGTGGCACAATCGAAAGAACCATTTATTTTTTTCGAGAAAAATAGCACCTTTTTAAGCAAACTGACACGATCCAGTCAAGGTCAAAACACCTATCTTGGTTCACTGCTTTTTCATCGTTCTTTACGTAATATTTTGTTTGAGGAACACTTTGGTAAGATAGACTACGATTGGGTATTGCGTCTGTTTCATCAACAAAATTCTATTGAGATATGCTCTTCGTTATACACACGCGTAGTAGATGGCACAAACCTATCATTAAACCCAACCTATAGGCGTCAAGACTTCTATTATTCGCTTTATTTTATCGAACAATTTGAAAACCTATACCCAACACAAACACGTATTGCTCGAAAAAAGATTCATGGTTCGCGAGCTCGCTACTATTATATTATGAATGACATGAGAAAGGCTCGCTTATATTTCAGGCTAGCAGGATTTTCTTTCAAAAATATACTCTACTATTGCACAACCTTTGCAGGCAGTAGTTTTGTTAAAAAACAATTTAATGTATTTGGATAATCAGTAAGAAAACATGAAAAAAATAAAAGAATTCATCAACAATAGTCGACAAAATATTCACTCTCACTTTCGTAAAACATATCTTTATAAAAACACAAATCCGGATTTAGTTAAACACCTAAAACCCACCATAACGTGTCAAAAGAAATGGTATGGAACTAGTTATGGAGGTTTTTACATCAACCCCAACTTGCTTACAAACCAATCCGTTATTTACTCATTTGGTATTGGTAAAGACATTAGCTTTGATATGGCATGTAGCAACCATCACCAATCATCGATATATGCATTTGATCCAACACCTAAATCAATAAAATGGATTAAGGAACAAAAATTGCCTGCAAACTTTCATTTTTTTGATTTTGGCATCTCCGTTGGGGATCAAGAATTTACTGTATTCTATTTACCCAAAAATACCAAAAGCGTGTCGGGAAGTACTATTCAATCAGATGTATTTGACACCAACAATAGCATAAAACTTCCAATGAAATCTTTCGCAAAAATAACAGAAATGTTACATCATACTCATATCGACGTATTAAAGATTGATATAGAAGGGTCTGAATATGAGGTTTTAGAAGATATTTTAACAACAAAAATCTCCATCAATCAATTGTTAATTGAGTTTCACGACAGACTATTTGATATGCAAACATATAAGTCAGTAGAGATAGTAAAAAAACTGAACGAAGCAGGATATCACATTTTTGGTTGCTCAAAAAGTTTTGAAGAAGTATCATTTATACATGCATCTGTATTAAAAAATACATAAAATTCGTACAAAATCACTCTATATCCCAGCAAGCTTGAAAGAAGCAATAATATCCTCAACAGGTTCTAATCCTACAGATATTCGTAGCATGTCAGGATGAAGTCCCATCTCCGTTAACTGCTGTCTACCCTCTTCTGTTTGTATTAAATCAAAATGGGCTAAATATACATAAGGCATAGCTAAAGTAAAGACTGTACCAAAGCTTGGACCTTTGGGCAAAGGTAATTTGTCGTAATAATAGGCTAATGGTTGCTTAAACAAAACAGAAAAAACACTTGGTATAAGCGAGTCATTTTTCTGTAGAATCGAAAAATTACGCTTAGACAATGGGTGCAAAACGGAATATACTTGCTCTACTTCGGGCGAATTTTCCAAATACTCAATCAATTTACGTGTACTTGCCGATGACAAACATACCCTTTCGTAATAATCAGAAATCGAATGGGCTAATCGTTGCACATCTCGCACATAAGGAGGTATAACATAAGACGCAATTCGAGATTTTATTTCTTTACTATACGTACTCGCTGCATTCACAACTATAGCTCCCATCAGCACATCTCCTTGTCCGTTGGCAAACTTCGATAAGCTCTCTGTTATTACATCACAATATGGCAGAAGTTTCAAAGTATGGGCAGAAGCCAAAGAAGAATCGACCAATAAAACAATGTTATATTCTTGACACAATGCATACAAACGAGGTAAATCTACGCACTCAAGCAAGGGATTATTAGGCACTTCTACATACACCGCACTTAACACTGTGTGATGCATTTCAATCATTCGTCTTATTTCGTCAAAATCGGTTACATGAGACAAGGTAATTTTATTAGCATAGGTGCGTAATATATCATAAGAATCAAGGTATAGATTACCCAATTGCAATACCCTATTTTTACCAGATAACAAACTAGTATCCTGAATAGTTTGAAATACAGCAAAAAAAGCATTCATACCACAATTACTCAAAATAATATCGTCTACAGAGTTTGTTTCGTAAGCTTTTTGAAGGGATTGTTGTACAAAATAATAAGGCTGTACTTCTGTATAGGCTTCGTTAAACGTTGTTGAAATTAATCCATTGGAGTGCAAAATATCCTCCGCATTACGCGAAGACATAAAGACACCCACCTGGCGAAGAAACCCTCGCAATTTACCTAACTGAACATCATTTTCATCTAGTAATAAAAATGTAACTCCATATGCGTCTATCTTTACAAAATCTTTACAAAAATACAAATTTAGCAATGATAATACAGCATTACATGGCAAAGGATATATCTCTACACTCACGGGCAATTTAAACTCTTTACGTACTATTTCGGAAAGCAGATGCACGAGCTTATTTCTAAAAAAACGAGGATATCCTGATTGAAGCTGCTGAAGGGTACATACATCTTTCTTTTCGTAACCAATTACATCATCCATGCTAGGAAAAGACACAGAAATGGCATGAGGATTGCTAACAGGCAACGAAGTACCCAAGGGTATATGTTGTAAATATGATTTCATTGTATAAAAACGCCTTGTATAGGAAATTACATACCCATCATTTCTTGAAAAAAGTCGAGCGACTCAAAAATCGTTTCTTTATCGATATGTTGATTTAATGACAACACCCCTACATTAGATAATAGGCTAAAATTTATACAATTAGCTATTGTATTCTTTTTATCGTGTAGCATTAGTTCGTACAATGCATCGTAATCATCACACGAAATGTAAAAATGTCCATAATTCTCTTTCACAAAACGAGCCACCTTAATTAAGGTATCTTTTGGAAAACCTAATTTTTTATAAGAAAGGAACAACTCGCACATCAAACCCCAAGCTACAGCATAACCATGCAATGCGGGTTTGTTCATTTGATACGAATAGCTTTCAAAAGCATGTCCGATAGTATGACCTAAATTTAAGGCTTTACGTACACCTTCCTCTTGTGGGTCTTCTGTTACTATGGCTTCTTTAATATATATAGAAGATTGCACCAACTGATTGAGTTTTTCGTAATCCAATTGAGCAAAATCTAATTCAAAAATATTCTTTAATTCATTTTCCGAAGATATCAATGCATGTTTAATCATTTCTGCATAGCCAGATAACAAATTCTGCATATCAAGCGTACGCAAAAAGTTTGTATCAATCAACACACTCTTAGCGGGATTAATTACCCCAACTTCATTCTTCAACCCATTAAAGTTAATACCCGTTTTACCTCCAACTGCAGCATCAACCATAGCCAATAAGGTAGTAGGCACATTTACATAGTTCATACCTCTTTTAAACGTAGAAGCAGCAAATCCACCCAAATCGGTTATCATACCTCCTCCTAAATTTATCATCAACGATTTTCGTGTAGCACCATTTTCGCTTAAATATTGCCAAATAGAAACTAGCGTATTCACATCTTTACTTCCATCGCCTGCTGGCACTTCTATAACATGAGCATTTTTCAGTGTTTCGCTCTGTTGTAACAAGGGTAAACAAAAACTTTTGGACTGACTATCAGTAAGAATAAAAATAGATGTTGAAGGCTTATTTTCAAGTTCAGCCACAATGCTATCTGCAATAGTAGAGCAGAAAACTAAGCGTTGTTGCGACATAATTAGAATAGTATTAAAAACTAAACGAATGCTTTTTGGCACCCGTTTAGTATCTTATGATTAAATATTACCTTCTGCAATTAGGTATTCTGCTATTTGAACGGCATTAAGAGCTGCACCTTTTTTAATTTGGTCGCTCACTGTCCAAAAGAAAATTCCATTTGGGTTGGCTAAGTCTTTCTTTACACGTCCTACATATACAGGGTCTTTGCCTGCTACAAAGAGTGGCATTGGATATTCTTTTTGTGCAGGATTATCTTGCAAAATTACACCAGTAGCTTTAGCAAAAGCAGCTTGTGCTTCTTCTACCGAAATAGGACGTTCGGTTTCTGCCCAAATTGCTTCCGAATGTGCTCTTAACGAGGAGACACGCACACACATGGCACTTACTTCAATATCTGAGTGCATAATTTTGCGTGTTTCGTGATACATTTTCATCTCCTCTTTGGTATATCCATTATCGGTAAATACATCAATTTGTGGAATAAGGTTATATGCCAATTGGTAAGCAAATTTGGATACAGTTGGGGTTTCTCCATTTAACACCTGTCTATACTGCAATTCTAACTCATCCATAGCTGCAGCTCCTGCTCCACTAGCCGCTTGGTAAGTAGAAACATGTACACGTTTAACGTGCGATAAATTTTCTATTGCTTGCAATGCAACTACCATTTGTATAGTAGTACAATTTGGATTTGCAATGATATTGCGTGGTCTATTTTTTGCATCTGCAGCATTCACTTCTGGCACTACCAAAGGCACGTCTGTATCCATACGAAATGCACTAGAATTATCTATCATTACAGCACCAAACTTTGTAATATCGGCTGCAAATTCTTTTGAAATACCTGCACCAGCAGATGTAAAGGCGATATCTACACCCTTAAAATCGTCGCCATGCTTTAATTCTTGCACAACCAACTTTTTGCCTCTAAATTCATATTCTGATCCTGCACTACGTGATGAACCAAACAATACTAATTCATCCATTGGGAAATTACGCTCAGCGAGTACACGCAAAAACTCTTGACCTACTGCACCGCTAGTACCAACAATTGCTACTTTCATTTTTTACTGTTTTATAACGTTTACTTATTAAGTATTTGCATCCTCTAGTCAAAATTTCTTTTTCGACGCAAACTGACTACAAAATTACGCTTTACTTTCTAATTATTAAACAAATAAACTAAAAAATAGTATTTTTTATGCTTTTTAGCACAAAAAGCAACACTCATCGACGCCAACAACGCTTTTTTGATGGCTAACATTTTAACAAACAAAAAAATAATAGTTACTTTGTCGCTCTATTTTTATAGCCATGAAAAACATTCTCATTATTTTTCTTTGTTTCCTATCGGCAAGTACTTTGGCTCAAGTGAATGAAACATTTTCTGATGGTAATTTTTCGCATGCTCCCATTTGGGAAGGTAACGCATCCAATTTTGTAATCAATAGCAATGCACAACTTCAACTAAATGCTCCTGCAGAAGCAAATAAATCGTATCTAGTTACAAATTCGAATGTTACAACCAATGCCGAATGGAAAATGTATGGCAAAATGATGTTTACACCAAGTTCTGCTAATTATGCTCGTTGGTACTTAATTGCTGACAAACAAGACATTACTGGCTCATTGAACGGATATTATTTGCTTATTGGTAATACGTCAAAAAATATTTGTTTGTATAAGCAAACAGGTACTACCTCCACCAAAATACTCGATACACCCATCAACCGATTAAATGGCACTACTAACGAAATTAACATTCGCATTACCCGTTCAAGCGAAGGGTTATGGCAATTATTTACACAATTACCTACAGAAAATTCGCCTATTTTAGAAGGTACTACAACGGACAATACGCACAAAGCTGCTCTATATACTGGTATTGTTTGCTATTACACCGCAACACGAAATACGGGATTCATTTTTGATGATATCTTTATCTCTGGAGAAACATATGAACCTCCAATTTTGCCCAGCTATAAAGCATCGTTTGGAGACATTGTTTTTAATGAAATTATGGCAAATCCAAATCCTCCTTTTGGATTACCCAATGAAGAATATATTGAACTCTACAACAATACTTCGGAAGCTATCAATTTAGAAAACTATGTATTAAAAGGATTTTCAAAAACATGCGTTTTCCCTACGTATGTATTGGCTCCTCATAGCTACGTTGTAGTATGTAGCACCAACGCTTTTCCCGCTTTAGAAATGTATGGTAATTGTTTGGCTCTCGACAAATTTCCAACTCTCACCAATGCAGGTGGATACCTTGAATTATTCAATGCAGAAAATACCATACTTTCATGGGTCGATTATTCGGAAAATTGGCATACCGATTCTTTCAAAAAAAATGGAGGTTGGAGTTTAGAATGTCTCGATGCACATAATTTAATTGGGAACAATACTAATTGGAACTCAAGCATCAATTATCAAGGAGGAACTCCAAATGGAGCAAATAGTATTTCAGGTATAAACTTAGATACATCCGAGTTGTCTGTTATAAACACAAGCATTGAATCAAACAGTTCTTTTGTACTATATTTCAACAAACCAATGTCTGTGAATCTTCTCACACAAACGGATATCATTACTATATACCCAATGCAAGAAATAAGTTCTATCGAATTTTTATCCATAAAACAAGACGCAATACGCATCAAACTTACAAATCCACTTCTATTACATGAGCAATACACATTAAACATTACTGACGTTGAAGATATTAATAAAAACAAACATTCTATCGTTAGTCGCTTAGCCATACCTGAACTTCCTTCAAATCAAGATGTTGTTATCAACGAGGTTTTATTTAACCCAAAATCTGAAGGGACGGATTATGTCGAAATTGTTAATCGTTCGCAAAAAGTAATTGATTTGCGAGACATCATGCTTACTAATAGGAAACAAGATGGACAATTAGCCGTTTTTCCAGTACTGAGCGAAAAAGGCTACTTATTGTTTCCTGGTGATTATTGCCTACTAAGCACTAGCAAAGAAGGCGTTTGTAATTATTATGAATGCCCTGATGATATTCATTTTGTAACAGTACCCTCATTTCCAAGCATGCCTGATGATAAAGGAACTATCGTGCTTACTACTTTATCAAACATACTGATTGATGAATTTTCGTATTCCGAAAAAATGCACCACACCTTACTCTCAAACAGAGAAGGTATTGCCCTAGAAAGACTCCATTATGATATTACAACACAAGACGCAAGCAACTGGCATTCAGCTTCTTTTACCTGTGGGTATGGCACACCAGGTTATCAGAATTCACAATTTACAGCACTCATACAGCCCACCGCTTCGTTTCAAATTACCCCCAAAAGTTTTTCTCCCAATAACGATGGAAACGATGACACAGCAACCATCTATTATTCCTTTGATGAAGCTGGCTATTTCGTAACTATACGCATATATAACTCGAACGGAAATTGTGTAAGAAATATACTGCAAAATAACTTATCATCCACAGAAGAAAAAACATCTTGGGATGGAACAGATGATAACGGAAAGCTTTTACCCATTGGGATATATATTGTTACTATTGAAGCGTTTACACCTACGGGAAAACGCTTTAAATCGAAAGAAGTCATTGTGTTGGCGGCAAAAATCTAAAGGGCTCTTCAATCAATTAAAAAAATAGTGTATCTTTGTATCTTCAATAAATAATAAAAAAATAATTATATGGAAAAAAAAGCATTGTTAGTCATCCTCGATGGATGGGGCATAGGAGACAAATCAAAATCAGATATTATATATAACACTCCTACACCATATTGGGATAAATTAGTAGCAACTTATCCTCACTCTCAACTACAAGCCTCTGGCGAAAGCGTTGGGTTACCAGATGGTCAGATGGGAAACTCTGAAGTTGGACACTTAAACATTGGTGCTGGTCGTGTAGTATATCAAGATTTAGTAAAAATCAATTTAGCTTGTCGCAACAACACCATTTTGGACAACCCAGCAGTGGTAAACGCATTTTCGTATGCAAAACAACATAACAAATCTGTTCACTTCTTAGGCTTAGTGTCTGATGGGGGTGTACATAGCTCTTTGGAGCATTTATTTAAGCTATGCGATATAGCAAAAACGTATGAAATTGACAATACATTTATTCACTGCTTTATGGACGGTAGAGATACTGACCCTCGTAGTGGAAAAGGATTTATTAGCGAATTGGAAGCTCACACAAAAAAATCTGCTGGTAAAATTGCAAGCATCATTGGACGCTATTATGCAATGGACAGAGACAAACGGTGGGAGCGTGTAAAAGAATCGTACGATTTGCTTGTCAACGGTATTGGCGAACCACAAACAGACATGATTGCTGCCATACAAAAATCATATGATAATGGTGTAACCGACGAATTTATCAAACCAATTGTAAATAAAGCTGTGGATGGCAAAATTAAAGAAGGTGATGTAGTAATATTCTTTAATTACCGCAATGATAGGGCAAAAGAATTGACCATTGTGTTAACTCAAAAAGACATGCCTGAATTTGGAATGCAAACAATACCAAATTTACACTATTGTACAATGACTCCATACGATGCTTCATTTAAAGGAATGAACATTTTGTTTGACAAAGACAATGTTAACAATACCCTAGGAGAATACCTCTCTGGTCTAGGAAAATCCCAGTTGCACATGGCTGAGACAGAAAAATATGCCCATGTTACATTCTTCTTCAACGGAGGAAGAGAAGAGCCTTTTGCAAAAGAAGAACGTATATTAATCAATTCGCCCAAAGTAGCCACCTACGACTTGCAACCCGAAATGAGTGCATACGAAGTAAAAGACGCTTTAGTTGCTGAAATAAAAAAACAAAAACACGATTTTATCGTAGTGAATTACGCCAATGGCGATATGGTGGGACATACGGGCGTGTATAGTGCAATCGAAAAAGCAATAATGGCTGTAGATAAATGCTTAGAAGAAACTATCGAAACAGCAAAAGCTAACGGATACGAAGCCATTATTATAGCTGACCATGGCAATGCTGACAACGCTCTAAATGCTGATGGGTCAGAAAATACAGCACATTCATTAAATCCTGTGCCTTTTGTATACATTACCGAAAAGAAAAACACAAGTGTTAAGAACGGTATTTTAGCAGATGTTGCCCCTTCTATATTAACAATTATGGGCATTCCCCAGCCAAAAGAAATGACAGGAAAAACCTTAATCGACTAAATATCAAAAAAAAGAGTAGGAAAAAGAACAAAGATTTTGGAGTTTAAAAAATTTTATCTACTTTTGCCAACCCAAATAGAAGAGAAAAGGAAATAAAAAAATAATAGTATGAAAAGGACATTTCAACCATCAAACAAAAAAAGAAAAAACAAACACGGTTTTCGCGAAAGAATGGCTTCTGCTAATGGTCGTAGAGTGTTAGCTTCAAGAAGAGCTAAAGGCAGAAAAAAACTAACCGTATCTGACGAACTTTCTTTGAGAAAATAACAATTATTTTCTTGTACTATGAATATGAGAGAGTGAAGGCACAAGCCTTTACTCTCTTTTCGTTGTATTCAAAAAAAAGCGTATCTTTGCAGTATCCAATTACTGAATAATTAACTGCCAATAGTGTGTAACAATGAAACAATATAGACATGAAACGTAAACCTCTAAATATTTTTGTAAAGCACCTACTTATTATACTTGGAACATTTATTGCAATCGGTATCGTCGCTTTCATTAGCTTATCAATATATACACAGCACGGAAAACAAGAAACAGTTCCTAATGTAAAAAACATGTCTATTACAGATGCGGAAAAAATACTAAACTCCAACAACCTGTCGTATGAAATTGTTGATTCAATATTTAATCGTGCATTGACACCCGGTTTTGTTGCCGAACAAAACCCTATTCCCTCATCAATTGTAAAGAAAAATAGAAAGATTTACTTAACTATCAATGCAAAAGGAGTACAATTATTACCCTTACCAAATGGAATAAATATGTCGTTAAGACAAGCAAAATCCTTATTTGAAGCAGCTGATTTTGTGATAAAAAAAATTGAATATAAAAACTCAGAATACAAAGACCTTGTGCTAGACGTAAAACTAAATAACAGTTCAATTCCTATAGGAAAAACAATTCCAGCAGGTTCAGCCCTTACGCTTGTGGTAGGAAATGGTTTTAATGGAGAATTAGCAATTGTACCAGATGTAAGAAATTTATCCTACGAAAAAGCAACGCAACTTGCTAATGAAAGTGGATTTAATTTAGATGAAGCAATTTATGACGAGGTACCATTAAATACCGCCGATGAAAAAAAATACAGTATATATCGTCAAGAACCTAGAGCAAAAGCATCATTAGCTACTGGAGAATTTATAAAAGTTTGGCTTTCTAAAACACCCCAAGAATATAATACAGAAGAAGAAATTTCGCTAGAAGAAGATATACTATTTTAAGCTAGAATGATAGAGGAATTAGAAGAAGATTTACTCGAATTAACAGATCCATCAGAATCACCCCTATTCGAACACCATCGTTTTGTCAGCGATAATGGACAAGGATTGGTTCGTATAGACAAGTTTTTACACGATAGAATCGTAAATAGTTCTCGTACCAAAATACAAGAAGCAGCCGATGCTGGAAATATCTTAGTAAATGGCACCGCGGTAAAAGCCAATTATCGGGTTAAACCCAAAGATGTCATAACGATTGTAATGGCTTATCCTCCAAGAGAGGTGGAAATTATACCTCAAAATATTCCGCTTACTATCGTATACGAAGATGATGATTTAATGGTAATAAATAAACCAGCAGGAATGGTAGTACATCCTGGACACGGAAATTATGATGGCACTTTAGTAAACGCACTAGCGTATTATTTTAGAAACAATGCAAATTACAATGCTACTGACCCACGATTAGGGTTAGTACATAGGATAGACAAGAATACATCTGGGTTATTGCTAATTGCTAAAAACGAATACGCAAAAATAGATCTTGCCAAACAATTTTTTGATAAAACAACAGAGCGAGTTTACAAAGCCCTAGTATGGGGTAATTTTCAAGAAAACGAAGGAACAATCAAAGGCAATATTGGTCGAAGCCTAAAAGATAGAATGCAAATGGATGTATTCCCAAATGGAGAACAAGGAAAACACGCTGTAACTCATTATAAAGTTATAGAAAATTTTAATTATGTTTCGTTTGTGGAATGCCGTTTAGAAACTGGCCGAACACACCAAATACGTGCTCATATGAAGTATATCGGACATCCTCTTTTTAACGACGAACGTTATGGTGGAAATAGTATTCTGAAAGGAACTACCTTTAATAAATATAAACAATTTGTACAAAATTGTTTTGATACCTGTCCGAGACAAGCCCTCCATGCCCAAACACTAGGATTTATACATCCAATATCTAAGGAGAAACTTTTTTTCACGTCAGATATTCCTGAAGACATGAAAGATTTACTAGAGAAATGGCGAAATTACACAACCAGTTATGTTATTAATTAAAAAAACATACACAATGAAAACACATCAACTTATACTATTAGCACTTAGCTTATTCTTATCTCAATTAAGTTTTGCATCTACTTTTAAAGTAAATGGAACCATCTTAGATAGCAAAAAAAGAGGGATAAGCAACATGGTGGTGAGCACAACTCAAACCACTTCAGGTGCAATTACAAATAACAAAGGCTATTTCTCCATACATGCAGCAAATCCTCATGACACATTAATAATTAACGTACTACAAGATAAAATACTCATCCCTATAAATGAAATTAAAAATATCAAGATTACCATTGCAGATACCATAACTGCAGAAGAAATCATCGATGAAACCGTAAATATTGGCTATCAAAGAATAAAAAAAGAAGATGTAACTATTAATCCTAATACCATCTCTGGCGAAAGACTTTTGGCAACTGGTGAAACCAACTTAAATGAAGCCCTCCTAAAAGTAATGCCTTCAATAAGACAAGATCGTAACGGAATGTTAATTATACGTGCTACTCAATCTTTAACTCAACAAGGACCTCCCTTGTATGTTGTGAATGGGACTCCAACAAATACCGTAAGTAATATTCCTTTAAGCGAAATAAAAGATGTTCAAGTATTAAAAGATGGTTCTGCTTGTGCCATTTATGGAGTGCAAGGAAACAATGGTGTAATTCTTATAAATTTGAAATAAGCATTTTTTTTTCCAATTCTATTTTTTACCTTTGTGAAACTTAATCATATTTACTAAATTTAGTTTTAAAATGGAAAATCTATCAACCCTTACAGCATCTAAGTTACTTAAAATAAACGCATTAAAATTACAACCAACCAATCCCTTTACATGGGCATCAGGATGGAAATCACCTATTTATTGTGATAATCGTAAAACGTTATCATATCCAGATGTACGTAATTTTATTAAACTTCAAATGACACGTATTATTCTAGAAAAATATCCAGATGTACAAGCCATAGCGGGGGTTGCAACTGGAGCTATTGCACAAGGAGCATTGGTTGCTGCGGAACTAAACCTACCTTTTGTATATATACGTTCTTCAAAAAAAGACCATGGACTAGAAAATTTGGTAGAAGGTGATTTACAAACTGGTCAAAAAGTAGTAGTTATAGAAGATTTAATATCAACAGGAGGCAGTAGTTTAAAAGCAGTGGATGCTATTCGTAATAATGGTTGCGAAGTGTTAGGAATGGTCGCCATTTTTACGTATGGTTTTCCAGTAGCTCAACAACAATTTAGCGAAGCAAAAGTGGAATTAACAACTTTATCAAACTATGAAGCAGTCCTAGCTCTTGCTTTAGAAACTAATTATATTAAAGAAAGTGATATAACCACCCTACAAGAGTGGAGTAAAAGCCCATCTACTTGGAACGCCTAATACAAACAGAATGACACAATTCGACAGCGAAATTAAAAAGATTAACGCTACCTCAGAAATTGTATTTAATAAACTTACAAATCTGGAAAACCTTAGTCAACTTGAAGGCTCAATGCCACACGAGAAAGTAAAGATTCTGAAAATTACAGAAAATACATGTCTATTTGAAGTAGAAATGATTGGCGAAATTGGCATTAAAATAGCCAACAAAGAGCCTCATCACCTTATTTTATTCGAGTCTCAACAATCTCCTTTGGCATTTAATTTATCTATATACCTAACAGAACAAAACGAACATACCGAATTACAGATTCAGCTAAAAGCAGATTTACCCATGATGGTAAAAATGATGGTTAGTGAGCCTATTAATAAATTTGTAAACATTTTAGCAGATACATTAACTAGATTATCCTATTAAAAATATGGCACAAAAACTTTGGGAAAAAGACACAAAAGTCAATAGCGAAATCGAACGTTTTACTATCGGCAAAGACCGTGAAATGGATATGTATTTAGCTAAATATGATGTTATAGGATCTATGGCTCACATCACAATGCTCGAGAGCATTGGCTTACTAACACCCAAAGAGCTAACCACCTTACTACTTGGCTTAAAAGAAATTTATAAAGAAATTGAATCTGGACATTTTATTATAGACGAAAACGTGGAAGACATCCACTCTCAAGTAGAGTTAGTGCTTACAGATAAGTTGGGTGATATGGGTAAAAAAATTCATAGTGGACGCTCACGCAACGACCAAGTTCTACTTGATTTGAAGCTTTTTTCTCGAGCTAAAATACAGGAAATTGCAACAGAAACTCACTTACTGTTCAATACTTTATTAACACAAAGTGAACAATATAAAAGCGTTCTTATGCCTGGGTATACACACCTACAAATAGCTATGCCTTCGTCATTTGGACTATGGTTTGGGGCTTACGCAGAAAGTTTGGTTGATGATATGCAACTATTACTAGCAGCATTTAAGGTATGTAATCGCAACCCATTGGGTTCTGCCGCTGGATATGGTTCTTCTTTCCCTCTTAACAGACAAAAAACTACTGATTTATTGGGATTTGACTCCATGAATTACAATGTAGTGTATGCTCAAATGGGTAGAGGAAAAATGGAGCGTACAGTATCAACAGCATTAGCATCCATTGCTAACACGATAGCCAAATTGGCTTTCGATAGTTGTTTGTTTACCAGTCAAAATTTTGGATTTATTAAATTGGCTGACGAATTTACAACGGGGTCGAGCATTATGCCTCACAAAAAAAACCCAGATGTATTTGAGTTAACGCGTGCCAAATGCAATAAAATACAAGGTATTCCACAACAAATTAATCTAATTACCAACAATTTACCTTCAGGATATTTCCGCGATTTGCAAATCATCAAAGAATTATTCATCCCGATGTTTGATGAGCTAATAGAATGTATACGGATGACTCGTTATATCATCGAAAAAGTAGAAATAAACACACACATTTTAGATGACAAGAAATATCAAGCCATCTTTAGTGTTGAGGAAGTAAATAAACAAGTATTATCTGGTATTCCTTTTAGAGATGCTTACAAAAACATTGGTCTCGCCATCGAAAAGGGAGATTTTCACCCAGACACAAGCATTTCTCATACGCATGAAGGAAGCATTGGAAACTTATGCAACGAAGAAATTAATTCTTTAATGAACGAGATTATATCAGCATTTAATTTCAAAAGTATTCAAGAGGCAGAAGCGAAATTACTATTGTAAAACCACTCATTATGTTATTCAATTCAATTATATTTGGTCCTATAAAAAGCAGAAGACTTGGTAATTCACTTGGAATCAACCTGTTACCTGCTGATGCAAAAATTTGTTCATTCGATTGCATTTATTGTGAATGCGGACTAAAT
>Ga0116172_10000745_pt1 | contig 31108 bp, 32 predicted proteins | sample AD_UKC083_MetaG_FD_89799 | JGI IMG/M metagenome (GOLD analysis project Ga0116172, IMG submission 89799) | Active sludge microbial communities of municipal wastewater-treating anaerobic digesters from USA - AD_UKC083_MetaG | ecosystem: Engineered > Bioreactor > Anaerobic > Digestate | place: USA... | reverse complement strand
AGATATTATTGACATCTTATTGGTAACCATACTTTTGTACCAAGGCTACAGACTAATGAAAGGCACCGGAACGGGAAACATTTTCATCGGAATTATCTCGTTCATCATCTTTTGGTTTCTCATTACCTACGTGTTCAAAATGCGACTTATGGGAACCATCCTTAACAGTCTCATTAGTGTAGGTGCCATTGCGCTCATCGTTATTTTTCAAAGCGAAATTCGCCATTTCTTTTCCCGTATCGGCGGTTCACACAAAAGTTGGAAAATGCTCAAATCGTTGCAACGATTCTTTAACAACAATAAAAAAACGAACGAATCGACTTTCCCTGTTATGAAAGTAGTTCTGGCTTGCATCAATATGGCACGTTCTAAAACCGGTGCGCTCATCGTCATTGCTCGCAACGCCAGTTTGGTAGATTACATCGAATCCGGTGAAATTATCAATTCGGAAATCAATACGCGATTGCTTGAAAACATTTTTTTCAAAAACAGCCCTCTACACGACGGTGCAGTCATCATCACCAACAATAAAATAGTATCGGCAGGAGCCATTCTTCCTGTGTCCCGTGACCAATCCATACCACGGAATTTGGGTTTGCGCCACCGAGCAGCTATGGGCATCACCGAAAAAACAGATGCTTTGACCATCATTGTTTCTGAAGAATCCGGTGCCATTTCCGTAGCAATGAACGGTAAAATAAACCTTAACTTAAAAGCGGAAGAATTACAACAAATATTGGTGGAAGAAATACAATTTTAAAAAATAAGCCGTAAGAAATGCTATTTTTTTTGCAAGTCCAAAAATATTTGTGTTACTTTGCAAAATAACAACAATTATAAATCTATTATTATCATACTATGGCAAAAGAAATCATCAATTCAGGCGTTGACCACAATGTTATAGCCAATGGAACGAAAATAAAAGGCATCATCTCTACCGAAACTGACTTTAGGGTGGACGGCGAAATAGAAGGCGATGTTGTTTGTAACGGAAAAATCGTTATTGGTACATTGGGCTGCCTCAAAGGAAATTTGAAATGCACTAACGCCGAAATTATGGGTCGCGTGAACGGCACCATTGTTACTTCGGAAGTAACTTCACTGAAATCGACTGCTAAATTTTTCGGTGAACTGAAAACAAAAGTACTTATCATCGAACCGGAAGCCATTTTCTCTGGAACATGCGATATGGGTCCCGAAAAAGCACCTGAAAAACCGACAGTAACCGTTAAAAAAGTTTGAAAACGCAACGGTAAACAATAAAAAAAGAGATTCAAATGAATCTCTTTTTTGTTGTGTCGCTTTTTACAGCAAATTATTCTTCATTCAATGTAATACGTTTGAATGCGGTAGGCGTAGCTTTATTAGCTTTAGTATATTCGCCAACAGTTAGTTTCGCGTCTTTGATAAACGCCTGTTCCATCAACGTAACTTCTTGATAGAATTTGTTCAAGCGACCTTGTGCAATTTTATCCAATATGTTTTCAGGCTTACCTTCCTCGCGCGCTTTTTCGCGACCGATTTCCAATTCTTTCTCAACAATGTTTGCCGGAACAGAAGCACGGTCTAATGCGATAGGGCTCATAGCTGCTATTTGCATAGCAATATCACGAGCAACTTGGTAATCCGCTCCGCTTTCGGCAAAAGCCACAATTGAAGCCAATTTATTTCCCGGGTGGATATATTCTACCGCCATTGCGTCTTTTACAAATTCGTAGAAACCCAATTCCATTTTCTCGCCCGTAACGCCACTGCGTTCTGTAATCAACTCTGCAACTGTGCGTCCGTCAATAATTTGCGCACTCAACTCATCAATGTTTGCAACTTGGCTTTCCATCGCTTTGTCTAAAATTTGTTGCGTAAGAGCCACAAAATCAGCATTTTTTGCTACAAAGTCCGTTTCACACTTAAGAGCTACGATTGCAGCGAAACCGTTTTTAGCAGCTGCTAAAACGCAACCTTCGGAAGCTTCTCTATCGCTGCGTTTAGCTGCGATGGCTTTACCGCGTTTGCGAATTTCTTCGATAGCTTTTTCCATATCGCCATTGGCATCTGTGAGGGCTTTTTTGCAATCCATCATGCCGGCGCCTGTCATTGAGCGGAGGTGTTGAATATCCGCCATTGTTACTGCCATAATAATTAAGTTTTTATTGGTTTATTAAATTTATACTTTTGAAAAAAGCGTCACGAAACACGCTGATTCCGTTGTGTCCGTAACGCTTCGTAACTTTATCGAACGACAAATTATTCTTTATCGTCTTCTTCTTGTTCTGCTTTTTCCTCTTCAACAGAATCCGTTTCGTCTTCTGTTTTTACTTTTTTGGCGATACGACTTCTTTTTTCTTTTACTCTTACCTCTACTTCGCCTTCTTCGTTATCGGTTTTTTCAATTTTGCGCTCTTGAAGTCCTTCTTGAATGGCTTCTATCATTGCGTTTAAGATAATTTCTATAGACTTTGTAGCGTCGTCATTTGCCGGAATAACAAAATCAATGTTATTGGGATTAGAGTTGGTATCGACAATTCCAAAAACAGGAATTCCCAAACGTACAGCCTCTGCCACAGCGATATGCTCTTTCATTACATCGACAACAAACAGCGCAGCCGGAAGACGATTTAAGTCGGCAATACTGCCCAAGTTCTTCTCCAACTTTGCACGTTGACGTGTAATTTGCAGTTTTTCGCGTTTCGACAGGTTATCGAACGTACCGTCAGTTGACATTTTATCAATCAAAGTCATTTTTTTGACAGCCTTACGAATAGTCGGGAAGTTGGTCAGCATACCGCCCGCCCAACGTTCTGTAATATAAGGCATTCCAACCGAACTGGCTTTTTCGGCAACAATTTGTTTTGCCTGTTTTTTCGTAGCTACAAATAAAATGCGTCTGCCGGATTTTGCTATTTGTTTTATAGCAGCTGCAGCTTCGTCAATTTTTGCTACCGTTTTATTTAAGTCGATAATATGAATACCATTGCGCTCCATGAAAATATAGGGAGCCATCGCCGGATTCCATTTGCGTTTCAAGTGTCCAAAATGGGCACCCGCATCTAATAAGTCTTGAAAATTTGTTCTTGACATGTTTGTTTGTTTTTTTTGTTGTTTACTTTCTTTTTACTTTTTGTTTAAGCAATCATTGAGTAATTGCCTGAGGCAAGTCTGAATGATTTAGATACTAAACATTTTTTAGGGCAATTTACGCTGTTTATCTCGCAAATATTCTTAACGTTTGGAGAATTGAAAGCGTTTGCGTGCTTTGGGACGACCCGGTTTTTTACGCTCAACTTCACGAGCATCACGAGTCATAAATCCGGCAGCTTTCAGTGCTTTTTTGTCATCGGGATTGATTTTCACCAATGCACGGGCAATAGCCAAACGCAAAGCTTCCGCTTGTCCTTTGTAACCGCCTCCGTCAAGATTAACTCTGATATCATACGTTTCGGCAACGCCAAGCGTGTTGAGCGGTTGTTTCACGATATACTGGAGCATGGTCGATGGAAAATAGTTATCCAAAGGACGTTTATTGATAGTGATTTGTCCTTTACCTGCGCAAACGAATACACGAGCAATAGCCGCTTTTCTTCTTCCTATAGCATTTGTTACTTCCATATTCGATTATTTAAAGTAGGTTTAAATCAATTAATTTTGGTTGTTGAGCTTCATGAGGATGTTCGGCACCCGCATAAACATACAAGTTTTTGATGATAGCCGATCCGAGAATATTTTTCGGTAACATACCTTTTACTGCTTTCTCAACAAATCTTTCGGGACTTTTAGCCATCAATTGAGCCGGTGTGTAGGCGCGTTGTCCGCCCGGATATAAGGAATAAGTGTGATGTATACGATTTTCCCATTTGTTACCGGTCAATTTTACTTTTGCCGCATTAATGATGATAACGTTATCACCACAATCAACATGAGGGGTAAAATTAGGTTTGTATTTGCCTCTCAAAATTTTAGCGACTCTCGACGCCATACGCCCCAACACCATGTCGGTTGCATCCACCAGCACCCATTCTTTTTGAACGGTGGCTTTATTGGCGGAAATAGTTTTAAAACTTAATGTATCCACAATAGTTTAAATGTTTTACAATTTTACAATTATTCATTTATAAAAAGCCTTTATTCCGAGCGGGCTAATTCACACAGAATAAAGATAACTAACTATAAATGAATTGTCTATATTCTTGGATAATATTTCGGACTGCAAAGGTACAACTTTCTACGAGATTGGCAAAACATTTTTAAAACTATTTTTTACAAAAAAAGCGGCTTTTCAGAAAAAAAAGTCCGCTTAAGATAAAAAAATATTGAAAAAGCTATTCGCCCGTAAGAATCAACGTTTTGTTAATAGCTCCTCCAAACGTCAGCGTGGCACCGCCCACCCCCGTACGAGTAATGATTAGTTGAACACCGTTGGTACCCTCCGTTTTTGTGACGGTAGATTTGTTAATGGCAAAACCACCTGTAACATCGCTCAATGTCAGTGTAATATCACCGATTAAATTTTCCACCTGCAAATGAAGTATTTTACTGTTTACACCCGAAGGCAACACCAGCGTTTCCCCCACCGGAACACCAATAACAATTTTAGGCAAAGTGTCGGGAGTGCCACCTGCTACGCACGTACCATTCAAAGCAATAGTAGCAGTTGCGACACCATCGGTAATCGACAAAGTAGTCGTATGCTCTCCAACAGCCGTAGGCGTATAAGTAACGGTTACCGTAGTAGATGACAACGATCCGTCAGTTGGAATGAATGTAATATTATCGACTGTAAACGGCGCAACTGCACCGGACAAAGTTACATTGCCCACAAGATTTTCGCCGGAAATTGTAAACGTTTGCGTTACCGAAACATTTGGCGTACTCTCAAACGACAAAGAATCAGGCGAAACGATAATGTACGGTTGCTGACAAGGACAACCTTGTCCTGAAAAAGTTGCGTCGTAAGCAGAAGCCAATTTTGAAAAATCGACATTTTTGCCAATGCTGTCTCCCCATATATATTCTGCGAGACAAGGATAATCAATAAATGGATTGCGATTGCCCTGATGTTGATAAATAGCATCATTGCGAATGCGTTCTTTTAAAGAAACGGGGTCGTTACGATGCCAACTCATAAGTAAATCAATAGAATATAGAGTAAAATCGCAAACATTATTACTATATGCAAACATTACCTGTGCCTCTGTTGATATTGCCATGTTTTTATCACGATAACGAGTTGCCATATAAAAATAGCTTCGTGCAATATCTCCTTTGTAACCGGCATCACCCGGGTCAAAAACGGTTGTTGCAACTCCATCACTTGTATATCCAGCCGAACCGCCTTTTCCATAACCGACATCACAATTTTTAGGTTTTTCCGGCAAATTGCCATAAGGAAGATTGCTGCGAGCAGAATTCATACGAATATCGGTGGGATATATGAAAAGCGTCACTGTACATAGGACTAGCCCCACCAAACCAACTTTGAGGCACGGTATGTTCTTTGTTCCATCCCTGACCACAATCACTTGCACTACTGCCACCTTGTGATTCAGTATAAGGAACAGAAGAATAGATATCTTCCAATGTTTTATTTACTCCATTATTAAAATCAGACGGATTGGTAGTGGCTGCATAGACTGTTGATAGCAAATTACTGTAACTAATTACCGTGTGATTATTAATAATAGTGTATAAAGCTATGCGCAACGCATCATTTGCACTCGAAGTTCCATTCGCCGAAGAATAGTAATTGGCAGGAATATCCGCCAATGCCGGCAATGATAGGACAGAAAAAAAGAATGCGAACGTTCTTTTCCGCATACAAGATGTGAGTTTCATAAATTCAAAGTTTTAGACAGGGCAAAAATACGATGTTTTTTTCAGTTAATCCTGTTTTCTTGTTTTTTTAACCTTCAACATACAATTATTAACAAAAAAAAGCGCAGATATGTTGCCATATTTGCGCTTTTGAAAGTGACTCCGGCGGGATTCAAACCCACAACCTTCTGATCCGTAGTCAGATGCTCTATTCAGTTGAGCCACGGAGCCAATCCGTTTTTTTTATTTGCGGATGCAAAGGTACATTGTTTTTTTCAATTGTGCAATATTTATGTGATTTTTTTGTTTTTTTGCTGAGTCAAAAAAATATTTGTCATATTTTCATTACCTTTGTAGCCGTTTTATTAATGTATATAATCAGTAGAAAACTAAGGATAATAAATGCAGGAAATTAGGAATATCGCGATTATAGCCCACGTCGACCATGGAAAAACTACATTAGTAGATAAAATGTTGCTTGCCGGAAAATTATTTCGCGGTAACCAGCAAACCGGCGAATTGATGCTGGACAACAACGACTTGGAGCGCGAACGAGGCATAACCATCCTTTCCAAAAACGTTTCTATCAATTATAAAGGCTGTAAAATAAACATCATAGACACCCCCGGGCACTCCGATTTTGGCGGCGAAGTAGAGCGCGTACTCAACATGGCTGACGGTTGCCTGCTGTTGGTCGACGCATTTGAGGGACCAATGCCACAAACGCGTTTTGTGCTGCAAAAAGCCCTACTACTCGGATTGAAACCTATTGTGGTGATTAACAAAGTGGATAAACCCAATTGCCGCCCCAATGAAGTACAAGATGCGGTATTCGAATTAATGTTTAACTTAGACGCCACCGAAGACCAATTGAATTTTCAAACAATTTACGGTTCAGCCAAAGAAAATTGGATGTCGGAAGACTGGCGCAAAAAAACGGACAACATCATGCCGTTGTTGGACACCATTGTCAAACACATTCCTGCACCGGTCATCAACGAAGGAAGTGCGCAAATGCTCATTACATCGTTAGATTATTCGCCATACGTGGGACGTATTGCCGTAGGACGCATTCATCGTGGCGAATTTAAGGAAAATATGGATGTGGCATTGGTAAAACGCGACGGCAGCATCGTAAAATCGCGTATCAAATCATTGAATACGTTTGACGGTTTGGGCAGAACGGCTGCTTCCACAGTACAATGCGGCGATATTTGCGCCATTATTGGCATTGATGGCTTTGAAATAGGCGATTCTATTTGCGATGTTGAACATCCCGACCCACTACCGCCAATCGCCATTGACGAGCCGACCATGAGCATGACGTTCACCAACAACGATTCACCATTTTTTGGCAAAGACGGCAAATACGTTACTTCACGCCATATTCACGAACGTTTGATGCGTGAATTAGACCGCAATTTAGCCTTGCGCGTAGATAAAGAGGAAAATATGGACGTTTGGCGCGTTTCCGGACGTGGCGTACTTCATCTTTCAATACTTATAGAAACCATGCGCCGCGAGGGTTACGAGCTGCAAGTTGGACAACCGCAAGTCATTACCAAAGAAATAAACGGTGTTTTGTGCGAACCTATTGAGCAACTAACCGTTAATCTTCCTGAAGAATATTCCAGTAAAATTATCGATATTGTTACGCGCCGCAAAGGTGAGCTTATCTCTATGGAAACTCAAAAAGACCGACTGCACTTGGAATTTAACATTCCTTCGCGAGGCATTATCGGACTGCGCAACCATATATTGACAGTTTCGGCGGGAGAAGCCATTATGGCACACCGTTTTTCGGAATATCAACCTTGGAAAGGCGAGATAGAACGCCACACCAATGGTTCAATCATTGCCATGGAATCGGGCACTGCATTTGCCTACGCCATTGATAAACTGCAAGATAGAGGACGTTTCTTTATCTTTCCGCAAGAAGAAGTGTATGCGGGACAAGTGGTTGGCGAAAACGCCAAAGATAACGACATTGTGGTGAACGTTACAAAATCAAAAAAGCTGACCAATATGCGCGCTTCCGGCTCAGACGACAAAATACGGTTAATTCCACCGGTTGTTTTCAGTCTGGAAGAGGCTTTGGAATATATTAAAGAGGATGAATATGTTGAAATTACGCCCAACCATTTGCGAATACGCAAAATCATCCTCGACGAGACCGAACGCAAACGCGCTGCAAAAAATTAAGGATTATTTTTTGAAAAATTTAACAAATGAGGCTTTACTCTTTGCGACCGGAATAGAGTAAAAAGGCTTCCGTCATTTCGTTAGCGTAGGTTTTAGACACAGGAATTTCCTTAATATCCACTATGTCAAACTCTAAATTCACTTCGTCATTTTTACGTCGCAACGCTGTAATACGCTCAAAATTAACCATATACGAACGATGGCAACGTTTTATAGGCGTATCTCTCAATTCGTGTGCCACTCGCTTGAGTGTATTGCGCAACATAAAACTGGTCATTTTGTTGTTGCTTTCGTAATTGATAATAACGTAATTATCAGCCGACTCAATGTAAACTATTTTATTGGAAGCCACAGAGAAACGTATTTCGCCCTTTTCGTCTCGGAATTGCAACACTACATTATCTTTCGTTGGCTTCATACTTTCCTCTATTCGCTGCAATCGCCTCTTTTTATCTTCATAAGAGAAATAAAGCCACGACACAGAATAGGGAAGTAAAATCACCAAAAATGTATTAATGTTGGCACTTTTGAAGACTTCTATCACATCGTGCCACGACCACCAACTCAAATTGTCGTTCACAGCAATGGTCATACACGTGTAGCATGCCGAAAGCACGAACACTTCTGCCACAACCCACACAGCATATTCCAAATAGTAGAGCGAGTGTTTGCGGACAAAACGGTACATCAAGAAACGGCTAAAGGCAATTACCAAAATGCCGACCAGCACCAATAGCGACGAAACAAGAAAATATTTCGGTCGCGACATTTCCTCATACCACGTCATCGAATCGAACGGACAGTACAAGTTGATGAAGCACAGCGAGAATATTGCCGTAAACACGATTAGGCGTACTAAATTGGATTTGTTGGTCATATATTTATCAACAACTTTCCCCTTAAAACGCAAATCATTAAACCAGTTTGAGCTCATAGAAAATTAGTTTAGTTGGCAAATGTACGCATTTTTCTTTAAATAAAGATTATTTTTGAAATTTTTATATTGTACTATTCGCCAAAAAAAGATTAGCTCTATCTAAACCAATCTTTTTAAGTTTTTTATTTTTTTTGTTAATCAAAAGATTATCTTAACAAAAGAATTACTATTTTTCAGGAAATAGACACCTTTCGGCAAATTATCAAGTGTTATCGAAGGGGTTGAAACAGCTTTGTTCCACACCATAGTTCCGGAGGCGTCGTATAATGAAAGTTGCGTACCAACCTGCAAACCAATTATTTGTAAAACTTTTCCGGTACGTACAACTTGAAGCGCATCTACCAACGGCAGTTCATTAAGGTCGGTAGTTGTTTTTTCCCACTGCGCATAAAGTGTTACCGTTGCACCTTGTACAGACGACAAATTCGACACACTTTGACCATCGGCATACGCAGTTCCCGTTCCGTCGGCTTTTGTATTCCAGCCTGTAAAATTATAATCAGCACGTGTAAACGCATTTGGCGTCAGCGTTTTGGCAACATCATAAGTGTGACTTACCGCCGCCATTGTTCCGCCACCACCATTGGCATCGTAAGCAACAGTATATGTATACGCTCTCCACAAGGCTTTGAGTGTAAGAGAAGCGTCATTGGCTTTTCGAACACGCAAATAAATTTTTCCGTCGTTGTTCTTTTGGCTGTTGTACATCCTTTTTATCTGGTCACCATCGTTAGCTGTATTGTCCGAGCCGGCCATATATGAATTTAGGAAACAGGCATTTTTCATTTCGCCCTTGAAATAATTACCAACCGGAGAGGTAGCACTTGTACCCGCTTCAGCGCCAAGGAATATACCATTAGTTTCATGATAATAAATATTGCGCAAAGTTCCTGAATTAACACTATTGCCAAAAGCAGTTGTTTTGCCCATCAACACACCATCGATGAAAAAACGCACAATATTGCCGCTATAAGTGAACGTGAACATGTGCCAACCGGAAGTAAGCTCGCCCCAGGTTTTTTTTGAGCTCAACGACTGACCTACGCCTGTTACAATCGTTTCCTCCGCATCAGAATAGGTATTAGTCGATGTTTCACCATTGAGTCGTACATTTGTAGTCACGCGATTGCCTAATTTATTAGCGTGGTTGCAATGTAAAGCAATATAACATCCAGTAACACTCTGTATGTTCCACCCTCCACTCTCCGAACAACTAAAAATGCGCATAGCTTTCGCGGCTGTTCCTTCTGTGTCAGTATTGTAATTCTTCCAATCGTCCATTTTTGCCCACACGCTAGCTGTATAATAATTGGTTCCTTTGTATTTGTAGTCTGTTCCTAATGCTACCGCCTTATTCGTACCGTTGAACGCTACCGCTGTTGGTGTTGAACATTCGAATGATTGCGTAGCGCAATTATCGCCAGCAGTTGAGCTATATGCCTGATAACCTGTGATATATTTTGATCCATTACCACCCCAACCAATAAAATCATAACCAGTTCGGGAAATATCCGATAACTCTACCATTTTTCCATCACCGACATCAAACGACGTATTTCCATTGTAGGTTCCGCCATTAGGATTAATCGTTACAGCTACAGGCTCCGAAATTTTTCCTGTTACTTGCACTGTGGTAGTTGTCGAACCGCTAGAAAATGTAAGCGTGGCAGAATTGCCGGTTGTCGATACAGGCTTATAGGTTACGGTTACCGTTCCTCCATTCTTGTCAATCGTTGCCGGTGATACGGAAACAACAACATTATTCGAAGTAATAGAAATATTGTTGGTAAGATATGCACCTGTAACGTTTATAGTAGTCGTTGCAGTACCGTTCAGCAACGCAGACATAGTAAGCGATGTTGGATCGACCGTGATGGAAGGCGTAACCGATGCCACTTTGTATTTCACCGTACAATAGACCGGATCGGTAGAAAGACTTGTCGTTGCACCGTTATACTTATATGTAGCCGACTCCGAAGCAATGTACATATAATATGTATTTCCGCTACGGTATTTTGCTAAACCTTCCGTCATGGGAGCAGCACTCACTTGGTTGGGACTTGACAATGTCCAATACGGAATAGTCTTTCCATTGAGCGACACCGTACCACTTCTTGAACCTGCACTTGGACCATATACTTTATTAGTGTATGTATGGATAGACGAAGCATTGGTACGTCCATACGACTGGCTGAGCATTATCTTGTTGGCAATTGCAGCCACACCTTGCGTTTTATTACAGTGCCAAAGAATGTAATCGGGAGTAGCGCCACTTGCGCCACCGAGACTGGTTGTTTTGAAACCATTGGAGGCGTTATAGCCCGAAGCACCGGTTTCATTTATTTTATAACCTACCGTCCAAGCAGTGTAACTGCCGTTGTGATGAGATGCATCGGTTGTATAACCGCCAGCAGCATACTCAAATTCACCTACCCAAAGAACGCTATAATCATCATCGAACGAGCAATATGAAGCATTAACAGGAACACGAATGGCTTCGTCAAATCTTGCTGTGATGGTAGTTGCGGACACAGTAACTTTGCTCAAAGCCATACGATACAAATATCCACCACTGCTGACAAATAGGTTGTTTTTCGTAACAGCAATTCCACCGGCATGACCGGTATATGCGCCACCGGTGGTGGTTTGCAAAATTACCTCTTTGATAAATTTGCCAGGGTTTCCCGTTACAGGATCGTTTTGCGTCATGTCAAGAATAAAAACAACCGAATTAGTATTGCCCGTGGTTAAATTTTCTTTCGGATCAACATAGCCGCACAAAAACATCCATTTTAAATCTTCCGAATAGTCAATGCCTTGTATCACCACATTTTGTCCTTTCAACAAACCGGGTTGCGTAAAACCAACGGACGACATTGTGCCATAACCATATTTATTAATATTGGTAGCATTATTGATGGTGGTAGTTTGGTTCTTTTTTATAGCCACTTGCGTATATTTCAAACCATAAACCGGTATAATAAACACCATTAATGCCATTGCTACAAACAGTTTCAAAGAAGGGAGAAACATAAAACTCCATAGTGTGGTTTTCATAGCTGATATTTTTAATTGGTTATTAATCAATAATTTGTAAATATTTTATGATAATAAGAGCAGAAATAATACTACAGTAAAACACCTATTTGATGAGGCAAATTTATAGTAAAAAAAGGAGATATGCAAAAAAATGTGCTTATATGTAAAATTGTACCACAAAAGGGCATCCACGCCGAATTATACACAAAAGCCACAAATGAGAACATTGCGCAGCATCCGCTCTTTTTTATTATCTTTGCAAAAATAATCAGACCACACAATGACCGAAATTAAAACGGAAATTTATCAAGATTCTGCCATTTTGGTAGGACTCATCACACCGCAACAAAATGAGGATAAAGCCACTGAATATTTGGACGAGCTGGCTTTTTTGGCTGAAACGGCAGGCGCAACGCCTATCAAACGTTTTTTGCAACGTTTGGATTATCCCAATCCCAAAACTTTTGTTGGGCAAGGCAAACTGGAAGAAATAAAAACCTACATTGTCGACAATGAGTTTGAAGGTATGATTATTTTCGATGACGAATTGTCGCCACTGCAACTCAAAAACATTGAAAAAGAACTAAAAATCAAAATATTAGACCGCACCAATCTCATTTTGGATATTTTTGCTAAACGAGCCCAAACAGCCTATGCCAAAACACAAGTGGCTTTGGCGCAATACCAATATTTATTACCAAGACTTACCCGTATGTGGACGCACTTGGAACGGCAACGTGGCGGAATTGGTATGCGAGGTCCCGGTGAGACCCAAATAGAAACCGACCGCCGCATTATTTTAGACCGAATTTCAAAGTTGAAAAAAGACTTGATGCAAATAGATAAGCAGCAACAAACACAACGACGTAACCGCGGAAAAATGGTGCGAGTAGCACTAGTTGGCTACACTAACGTAGGGAAATCTACACTTATGAACGTGCTGAGCAAAGCCGACGTATTTGCCGAAAACAAACTTTTTGCCACTTTAGATACCACTGTCCGCAAAGTTATTATTGATAATTTGCCTTTTCTCCTGTCAGATACTGTGGGATTTATCCGCAAATTGCCGCACCACCTGATAGAATCGTTCAAATCGACATTGGACGAAGTGCGCGAAGCCGATTTGTTGGTACATATTGTCGATATTTCTCACCCGAATTTTGAGGAACAATACGAAATTGTCAATAAAACATTGTTGGAAATAAACAAATCGGAAAAACCAAGCATACTGGTATTCAATAAAATAGATGCTTTTACATACACGCCAAAAGAGATTGACGACCCTTCACCGCTACGACGGGAAAATTACAGCCTCGACGATTTGAAAAAAACATGGATGGCTAATCTGCAAGGCGACTGTGTTTTCATTTCTGCTCTCAATAAAGACAATCTTAACGAATTAAAAACGTTATTGTACAACAAAGTCAAGGAAATACATATTACGCGTTTCCCTTACAACGACTTTTTGTTTCAACATTATACGGATGAAGAATTATTATAACACAATCATAATCTGTTTGTTAGTTGTCTTTTGTTCGTTCAATGCGTTTGCACAAGAAAGCGACACCGAAATCATTGATATTGATGTCGTTGAACAATTTTTGCAACAGCAAACTGCCGGTAGCGGTATGGATTCACTTAGTAGCACCAATGTCGTAGAACAATCTTTACAACAAACCACCGCAGACACCACTACAACCGTTATCACTCAACCGAGTTTAACAGCAACGCCAGAAATAGAACTGCTTGACACTAACACTATTGACCGTTTTATTTCAAAAAAAGAAGCGGCTATTCTATATAGAAACGCAGTTAAACGCCGTGCACATAATCCGCTTTTCATGGATTGGGTGTTTCCTTACAATGATTTTCCTGACTGTTTCGAAACCAAAGAAGAAGCCTTGCGCACGATACAAAAAGGAGCACGACGATACATTCTTAAAAACGCCGCTGAACTTTTTACTTACGACAAAAACCAATTACCAAAATTAACGGATTTTACAAAAATAGAAGACGACCGTTCGAGTTTTGATGGTATTTCCGTCAGCAACAGAGTAAAAATAGAACACGAACCGATACAAATAAAGCTACCTAAACTCAGTCCTTGGCAAAAACGGGGACGCATTCAAATACAAGCGTCACAAAACTATATTTCGAGCAATTGGTACAAAGGCGGGGAAAGCAATATTTCAATACTAACACTCGCCTACGGGCGCATCAACTACGACAACAAAAAGAACATACAATGGGAAAATGCTTTGGAAATGAAGTTCGGTTTCAATAGCACAGGAAAAGACACGTTACGGAAAATACGCACCAATGAAGACGTTGTGAGGCTCAATTCGCGTTTGGGTATCAAAGCGTTCAGCACATGGTTCGCCACTGCCGACTTAGAATTTTCCACTCAATTTTTCAATACTTACGTTTCCAACAGCTACGAACGCACCACAGGTCCGCTGTCGCCTATACGCTTTTACGGCAGCGTGGGACTCAACTATAAATACAAAAAAATGCTATCGGTACTGATTGCACCGTTTTCTTACAAACTAACCGCTGTCGCCGATACTTCGAAAGCTGACGGTGTGAGAAGAAGTATCGCCGACAAACTTGGCATAGAAAAAGGCAAAAAAGCAAGTAACGAATTTGGTAGCCTCGTGAAAGTTGAATTCAACTATGCGTTTACGCGAGAAATCGAACTCGAATCAACGCTATCGCTTTACACCAATTACAAAGGAATAGAATTTGATTGGGAAGTTATTGGCAATTTTATGATTAACCGCTTCTTGAGCGCGCGTGTTTCGCTACGTCCGCGCTACGATTCCACGATTAAGTTACCAAATAATGAAAAACCAAAACTACAATTTAAGGAATTGATTAGTTTAGGATTTCACTACAATTTTTAGTACGCGTCCATTATCGGGACACTCTTCGAGCAATTTATGCGCCGATTTAAGCAGCACCGGATGAATCCATTTCGGGGCAATATCGCACAATGGCTCCAACACAAAACGGCGTTTTTCCATTTGAGGATGAGGTACGCACAATTCGAGAGTATTTATCACCGAATCGTCATAAGCCAGTATGTCAATATCAATAATTCTGTCGGAATAGGTTGCAACCGAATCGTTTTTCGTGCGACCGAGCCGATGTTCAATATCCTGTATCAAACGAAAGAGACGAAAGAGCGAACAGCTCGTTTCAACCTCTATCACTTGATTGATAAATAAATTTTCGGACGAAAATCCCCATGGTTCAGTTTGATACAATGCCGACTGCGCAACAATTTCGCCCACTTCTTGACGAATGAGTTCAATCGCTGCCTCCAAATGACGACGAGAGTCGCCCAAATTACTTCCCAAACAGAGAAAAGTTCGAGCCATAGACGCCGTTAGGCTATTAACGACCGGTAGGCTTCGGCAGTGAGCAACGTTTCCGTTTCTGCCATATTTTCCACACGGATTTTTACCATCCAGCCTTCGCCATAAGGGTCGGAATTGACTAATTCGGGTTGGTCTTCCAACAATGGATTTGCTTCGAGCACTTCACCCGACACAGGCAGAAAAAGGTCGCTAACAGTTTTTACAGCTTCTACAGTGCCAAAAGTTTCACCTGCATTCAATGTTTCGCCTACAGTTTCGATTTCTACAAACACAATTTCACCCAATTCGCTTTGAGCAAAATCGGTAATGCCAACATAGGCACAATCGCCTTCAAGGCGAAACCATTCGTGGTCTTTCGTATACTTTAGGTTGGTTGGAATATTCATAAAACATACATTTTTAATAAGTTAATAAATTGAGATTACAAAAACATAAAACGTACTTTTAGTTAGTACGACCCGGGTAAACTTCGAGTGCCTTTTGCAACAGTATCAGCGATTTACGAAGATCTTCCTTATCGAGTGCATAAGCTATTCGAACTTCATCGCGACCATTTTCGCGCGTGCTGTAAAAACCGGTTGCAGGAGCCATCATTACCGTCTGTCCTTCGTATTCAAAATCGGACAGCAACCACGAGCAAAACTTATCAGAATCGTCAATAGGCAGACGTGCCACCGTGTAGAACGCTCCCATCGGTATAGGCGAATAAACACCCGGAATACGATTTAAACCATCAATTAAGAATTTACGACGCTCCACATACTCATTGTACGTGTTCAGCAAATATTCCTCCGGTGCATCCATAGAGGCTTCAGCTATTATTTGACCAATCAACGGGGGTGAAAGTCGTGCTTGACAGAATTTCATCACATTTTCGCGCACTAATTTATTTTTGCACACCAATGCGCCGATACGAATACCGCACTCGCTGTAACGTTTTGAAACGGAATCGACTAAAATAACGTTATTCTCAATATTGTCCAAGTGAAACGCCGAAATGTAGGGCGCTCCCGTATAGCAAAATTCGCGGTACACTTCGTCGGAAAAAAGGAATAAATCGTATTTTTTTACCAAATCACGTATCTGGTTCATCTCCTTGCGGGTGTAAAGATAGCCTGTCGGGTTGTTGGGATTGCAAATGAGAATGCCCTTCGTTTTTTCCGTAATCAGTTTTTCAAATTCGCTGATAGGCGGCATCGCAAAACCCTCTTCAATAGACGACACCACCGGACGCACTATCACACCGGCAGCTATGGCAAATGCCGTATAATTGGCGTAAGCAGGTTCAGGCACAATAATTTCGTCGCCGGGATCCAAGCAACTCATAAACGCAAACTGCACCGCCTCCGAACCGCCCGTCGTAATAATGACATCTTCCACACTCACATCAATATTGTACTTGCTGTAATAGTTCACCATCTTCATACGCAAGCTTTTAAATCCGTCGCTGGGACTGTATTCAAGCACTTTACGGTCGATAGTGCGAAGAGCGTCTAGCGCTACTTGCGGCGTTTCCAAATCGGGCTGACCGATGTTCAAATGGTACACTTTCACTCCGCGCGCTTTCGCTTTTTCTGCCAATGGTGCCAATTTTCGAATAGGCGATTCCGGCATCAATTTTCCACGTTCTGATACTTTAGGCATATTTTTTAGAATAAAATTTATATTTGTAATTCTATTTTGTTTTTTATTGATAAATGCGCAATTTGTCGGTGCCGTACGGATATACTTTGTAACGCCGCAGCGGATATTTTGCAGGTCCTTGAGACGGCATTCCCGTGCCATAACCGACATCAAATTTAGAGCCACAAACCGAACAAACCGCCACTCCCGACATATCCACCGCTACACGCACATCGCGCTTTATTTCGTACGGACAAGCCATATCGAAAGCTACAAAATTATCATCAAAACTCCGAAACACCACAATGCCACCGTAACCTAAATATTGAAAGGCACTTTTGGGCTCCACAAACTCTTTGAAACCGCCAATCACATTCAGTTCGGGTGCATCGCTCATAATTACTATGTCCAACACTACCGGCATATCGGGAATTGGCGATATGTAATTATTTTCGCACGCAAAACAGAATGCTGCCAACACAATAAAGACTACTATTTTTGCACACTGTTTCATAACTTATCAACCAATTTTTGCAAGCCTATGCCATGCGAACCTTTTATTAAAATTGCCATATCTTTCAACGGATTTTCAGCTAAAAACGCCGTCAAATCAGCCACATCGGCAAACGCCGGAAATTCTGAGCCTACCTTGGCAAAACATTTCCCAACTAAAAAAACAGCATCAAAATGCGCTTGTCGAAGAAAATCGACCACTGCTCTATGCTCCGCATCCGACTGGTTGCCCAACTCCAACATATCGCCCAAAATTACCGCTTTTTGAGGAAAATCCATCTCTTGAAAATTCCTTAACGCCGCATCCATACTCGTAGGATTGGCATTGTAAGCATCAACCACTAACGTATTATGTTCAGTTACAAGCAGTTGTGAACGATTATTTTGCGGCACATAGCTACTCAACACCACATTAATATCAACTGCCGACACTCCAAAATAACGTCCCACCGCTATAGCCGCCATCATATTTGCCGCATTATATGTGCCTATAAAATGTGTCAAAACATGGTGCCTTTTCGTCTGCCCGCACTCTGTCCAACTCAAAGACAAATAAGGCGAGTTGGCTTCTACACGACCGCTAACGAAAGTTGAATCCGTTTCAACACCGTATGTTACCGTTTCTATGCCGTCCGATATTCGCTTTAAGCATTCCACATTTTCGTTGCGAAAAATGATGCCGCCCGTTTGACGAAGATAATCGTACAACTCCCCTTTAGTAGCCAATACGCCTTCGAATGAGCCAAAACCCTCAAGGTGCGCCTTCCCGATATTAGTGATTAATCCGAAATTCGGTTGAGCAATATTGACCAAAGCGTTGATTTCGCCGAGATGATTTGCCCCCATTTCTATCACCGCCATAGTATGAGAAGAATTGAGCCGAAGCAGCGTGAGCGGCACACCTATATGATTATTGAGATTGCCTTGCGTATAAAGCACCTTGTATTTCTTTTGCAACACACAAGCAATCAATTCTTTAGTGGTTGTTTTACCATTCGTTCCCGTAATACCGATGACGGGAATTTTCATCTGCTTACGATGATAAGCAGCCAAACGTTGCAGCGTATCCAACACATCGGAAACCAGCATAAAACGGTCATCAATGGCATATTGCGCTTCATCAACTACAGCGCGATAGCAACCTTTTTGTAACGCCGACAAAGCAAAAGTATTGCCATTAAAATTGTCACCTTTTAAAGCAAAAAACAGCGACCCGTCAGGACATTCACGACTATCAGTCGTTACTGTCGGATGCTGCAAAAATATCTCGTATAATTTTTCAATCGTCAAATCCACAATCAAAAATTTTCATCCACAAAAGTAATACTTTTTATCTTTTTGCACGACAAATCGTAAATTAATCGCTGTTTTATTTGTATTAAACAATAATTTTAGGAAAAAGGCAACAGCGAAAAAACGTAAATTCATAGCTCAATAATATCGAATTAGAGCACATCCAACAACTCTTTGAGTGCGAAAAATTGTGGCACATCATCGGGTACTTCCTTGCGATGAGGATTGAAAAACAGAGCGGAAATACCTGCATTACGCGCACCAACTATATCCGAATCGTAGCTATCGCCTATCATCAAAGCTTGGCAAGGCGTTATGCCATTCACTTTTAGAGCGTATTCATAAATGGCTTTATTAGGTTTAAGGCTACCTACATCTTCCGACAATACCACATGGGCAAAAAAAGGTTCCAATCCGCTTTTGCGTAACTTTTTGTATTGCACTTCGCAAAAACCGTTGGAAATAATGGAAAGAGTATATTTTGTTCGTACATAGCGCAATAGTTCCATCGCATCGGGCAACAACCGATTTTGTTCGGTAGTATAGTGTAAAAAATCGACAGCCATAGACGAAGCAAAACTTTCGGGCGCACCTACTTGTCGCAACGGATAAGCAAACCGTTCCACGCTTAAAAATTCTTTAGTTATTTCACCGCACGTATATTGTCGCCACAACTCCAAATTTTTCGGTGAGTAGATAGTGAAATAGCTGTCGAAACTGTCAAACCAACGCTCTAATTCGTATTTTTCATACATTATTTGATGGGCAATGTAGGCATTTCCTTTAAAGTCCCACAACGTATCATCCAAGTCGAAAAAAAGATGCGTAATACCCTCAAATTGAGCACTATCAAAAGAGTTTAACGAAGATGGTGTAACATTTGGCAAAACAGACATCAATCCACCTCCACCACCAAATAGTTAGACACACTCCAAAAAGCCTTTTTATCAAGGATTTCTATCACATATTGTCCATCAACTTTCTCCAAACTATAAGAATTTTTAGGATGAGTGGTCAATATTCTTGCTTTTTTGGCGTAAAGTGGCACACGGTTCAAATTGCGCGCATCCACTTTTACAAAATAATCTTTGTTAAAATCACTTTGCAGCACCTTGCGATTTGCAAACAGACCGCTTTCGGAGATGATTTTTTGCTCTTTCAGTTCTTTGCGCGTACCAAATACATACCAAGCCGTATGAATGGTTTCATCTTGTTCGCTGATAATTTGCTCTTTGTTGGCAACCTCTTTGGAAAGATTGTCCACATCCGACTGCAAGCCTTGTATAGAAATTTCCTGTTGAACAATCAACTCGTCTTTTTTAGCCAATTCCTGTTCGAGTTGCTGTATTGAAATCACCTTTTCCTCCAAATCTTTGTTAAGTTGCTCCAATTTTTTCTGAAGTTCCTTGAGATTAAGGTCGCTGTTTTTCAGTTTTTTATTCAATGCGGCAATTTCACGACTGTTTTTCGACAGAATTTGGCTCACCAACTCAATGTTGCGATTAATGCGATCGCGTTGATTCACCTCTATGCCTTCCGTAGTATTTTGCATGGAAAGATAGCCTTCTATCTCCTTGATTTTGTCTAAGTTGTCTTCAATTTCATTCATTGTGGCAAAATAGCCGTTAATTTCTTTTTCTATTTGCGATTTCATCATCAGTAATGAATCGTTTTGACGCCGCAAATCATCCGCTTCCGAAGAGAAAAACGAACAGGAAGTCATTAAAAATAAGACCGATACACAATAAAATAGACGTTTCATAATATTAAAAATTTAATTGTTATTTTTCCATTCCGGCAACCACAATCACAAATTCGCCTTTCGGCGGCACTTCTGTAAAGTGATTTTTCAATTCTTGGAGCGTTCCACGACACGTTTGTTCAAATTTTTTGGAAATCTCGCGCGAAACCGAAGCTTTTCGCTCCGCTCCAAACACTTCAATAAACTGTTCCAAAGCTTTGAGCAATCGAAAAGGCGATTCGTAGAAAATCATGGTGCGCTCTTCCGTTGCCAGCCGTTCCAAACGGGATTGTCGCCCTTTTTTTTGCGGTAAAAATCCTTCAAAACAAAAGCGATCGCTCGGCAAACCCGAATTGACCAATGCTGGCACAAATGCCGTAGCACCGGGCAAACACTCTACTTCCACACCTTGCTGTGTTGCTAAACGTACCAGCAAAAACCCCGGGTCGGATATAGACGGCGTACCCGCATCGGAGACTAACGCAATAGTTTGTCCCGCCTCTAAACGCTCCACCACCTTTTTTACCTTTTGATGTTCGTTAAATTTATGGTGCGACGCCATTGGCGTTGTAATATCGTAATGCTTCAACAAAAAAGCGGTAGTGCGTGTATCTTCAGCCAAAATTAAGTCCACTTCTTTGAGCAAACGCACCGCCCGAAAAGTGATGTCCTCCAAATTTCCGATGGGTGTCGGCACCAAATAGAGTTTTCCTTCCATTTTTTATAAATAGCGCCGTTGCAGCAAATCCATAAAATCAGCCACATTGGCATCCGCTTCGTCCCACTTAAATTTTTGGGCAATATAAGCTTGAGCAGCTTCCATGCTGTCCATATTATCGAAATCGGAAATTGCCTGACTCATCTGTTCACCGTTACCCTCAAATAGTTCGCGTTGAAAACGAAAGCGATCGGCTATACTGATAGCGGATTTCAATTCCGTAATCTTTTGATGCTCAATCACTGATGCTACACGGTCGCCATTGGTTGACAAATTTTCCAAAACGGAAGTCGTCTTTTTGATAGTCTCTGCCAAAATAACTTTAGATTCCGATTGTGGCGGAATTACTTCTTTTTCTTTCTCTTTTTCTTTGGCTACAACTTTTCCCGTTTGTTTTTCGCCCTTTTTCGGTTCTTGAACAGTTTCAATCGGCTGAGGTTTTTCAGCTTTTGGTTGTGGTTCAACAACCACCTTCTCAGGCTGTGGTTTTTCCTTCAATTTCGCTAGTTGGTCGAGGCACTTCGTAAGGTTTTTCGATTTCTCTAAAGCCATTTCCATCAACGGTTTTGGAAACGTATCCAACTCCGCAAAACCTTTTGTCAATGAAATAATTTCAGTAATTTCCTTTTCTATGAGAATAATCAGCGTTTCTTTTGTCATAATTCAATCATTTTTTTATTATCTTTGCGGAACGTATTTAAATGCAAAGATACTACTTTTTAAGAAAACTATATTCATATTGAGGAGAATAATTTTTAGCTCCTCGCAAGAGGTTTTTTACACATGATTTTTTTTGAATCCAACATCAACTTTTCAAAAAAGCGCGGCAGTATCGAAGTCATTTGCGGTTCGATGTTTTCCGGAAAGACGGAAGAGCTTATCCGTCGGCTCAAACGCGCCAAAATAGCCAAACAACGTGTAGAGATTTTTAAACCCTGCGTTGACACTCGCTATTCGGAAACGGACGTAGTAAGCCACGACCAAACCAGCATACAATCGACACCGGTAAATTCGTCGCAAAGTATTTTGTTGATGGCAAACGATGTGGACGTTATCGGTATTGACGAAGCGCAATTTTTCGACGACGGTTTGGTAGATGTTTGTAACAGTTTGGCTAACAGCGGTTATCGCGTTATTGTTGCAGGTCTCGACATGGACTTTCGCGGTGTTCCCTTTGGACCGATGCCTTACCTAATGACCGTAGCCGATGATGTAACAAAAGTGCACGCCATTTGTGTTCGCTGCGGTTCGCCCGCTTATGTATCGCACCGTTTGGTAGCCGGAGAAAAACAGGTACTTTTGGGTGAAACGGACAAATACGAACCTATTTGCCGACAATGTTTTAATTCTTTAAGCGAAAACGAATTATGAAACTTTTCATAAAAAACATTTTTCCCGTTTTTCTGGGTTGCCTAATTAGTATGCCAATCGCTATGGCTAACGATTTGTTGAAAGAAATTACAGCCAACCGCCTGAAAGTGCCGAAAACGGGCATTATTCGTCCCATGAACGATGGTTCAGCCTACGCTACGGTAAGTGCCGACAAAAAAAGCATTATTATTGTCGAGTTTGCGAAAGGCACAACGCGCGACACTCTCTTCTCAGTTGAAAAAATAGAAAATTGTCCTCTAAAAACCATCGAAGGCTTTGAAATGAACGAAACGGAAACACGTTTACTGCTCCATTCCGATATAAAAAAAATCTATCGGCGCTCGTTCACCACTACTTACTATCTTTACCATATCGCCCGAAAAACATTTGAACCGCTTTCGGAATACGGCGACCAACAACAAATGGCATCTCTGTCGCCCAACGGCAGAATGGTGGCATTTGCACGCGATAACAATCTCTATCTCAAAAAGTTAGATTACGACACGGAAAGTGCCATTACCACCGACGGCGAATTTGGGAAAATAATTAACGGCACGCCTGATTGGGTTTACGAAGAAGAATTTTGCAATATCAGACTGTTTGAGTGGAACAAAAGCAGCGAATTACTGGCTTTTTTGCGGTTTGAAGAAACGGCTGTGAAAAATTTTACTTTCCAATGGTTCACCAACGATTATCCGACTTTGAAAAGTTACAAATATCCGCGTTCAGGTGGCGACAATTCTCATATCAGCCTTATGGTTTACGATGTCGGAAACAGAACCACCAAACAGATGGATGTAGCACCAAAAAATGAAGATTTTTACATTCCTGTCTTCTATTGGACGAATACAGACGACAACTTAGCGGTAGTGCGCCTCAATCGCAGTCAAAACCATCTCAATCTGTTGTCCGTAAATGGTCGTTCGGGAGTAAGCAAACTGATTATCAGCGAAAAAAGTAACACCTACATCGACTACAAAAATTACACGAAACTACATTTCAACACAGACAACAGTTTTGTTTGCTTACAGGAAAAAGACGGCTACCGTCACCTCTACCTTTACAATGCCAACGGAACATTATTGCAACAATTAACATCGGGAGAATGGGACGTAACGGACTTTTACGGTTACGATGAAACAACAAAAACCGTCTATTACCAATCAGCTGCATCATCGCCTCTGTGCCGTCAAATAGAAAAATGCGATACAAAAGGAAAACGCACCGTTCTATCGGGGACGGAAGGTTTTAACAAAGCTGTTTTTAGTTCCGATTTTAACTATTACATTGAAACATTCAGCAACACAACCACGCCCGATAGAGTTTCGGTAAAAACGGAAACAGGAAAACTATGTCGTACCATCACCACCAATAGCGATTTGGCAACTAAATACGCTCAACTGCAAGTACCGCAAAAAGAATTTTTCCAATTCACCACTTCCGAAGGCATTACGCTAAACGGCTGGGTAGTGAAACCTGCCAACTTTGATGCTTCGCGACGCTACCCGTTGCTACTGATGCAGTATAGCGGTCCAAGTTCGCAAGAAGTGCTTGACAAATGGCACGTTGGTTGGGAAAGCTATTTGGCACAAAACGGAATTGTAGTCGGCTGTGTGGACGGTCGCGGTACTGATGCGCGCGGAACACTCTTCCGCACTGCCACTTATGGAAATTTGGGAGAATTGGAAGCCAAAGACCAAACAGAAGCGGCACGCTATTTCGCTAAGCAAGACTACATAGATAGCAGTAGAATAGGTATTTGGGGATGGAGCTACGGCGGATTTACTACGCTTTACGCCATGACCAATAAAAGCGGTATGTTCAAAGTCGGCATTGCTGTTGCGCCGGTAACGGACTGGATGCTTTACAACACCGCCTACACGGAACGTTTTATGAACCGTCCTCAGGAAAACGACAAAGGTTACACACAATCCAACCTTTTAGATAAAGCGAAAGATTTGCAAGGACACCTTTTGATAATACACGGGACAGCCGATGACAACGTGCACATGCAAAACACGCTACTCTTTACCGACAAACTGACAGAAGCCGGCATACAATTTGAAATGCAGCTTTACACCAACAAAAATCACAGCATTTTGGGCGACAAAACCCGATTGCATCTCTATACACGCATGAGCGAATTTTTATTTAAAAACTTATAAAACAATTAAACAATGAAAATCAAAAAAAACTACACGTTACCGATTATTATGATGTTCGCACTCTTTTTTATGATTGCGTTCGTCACAGGATTGCAGAATCCAATGGGTATTATTATTAAAAATCAGTTCGGAACCAGTAACTTCCTTTCACAGTTGGGCAATGCTGCCAACTTTATTGCGTATGCCTTTATGGGCATTCCTGCCGGACTTCTACTTCAACGCATTGGTTACAAAAAAACGGCTCTGACCGCCATTGCTGTAGGATTTATAGGCGTAGGAATTATCTATTTTTCCGGCATACTGTGCAGTTTCGGTGTTTATTTGAGTGGAGCGTTTGTATCCGGTTTTTCCATGTGTATGCTCAATACAGTGGTCAACCCCATGTTGAACACTTTGGGCGGTGGCGGAAATAAAGGTAACCAACTTATTCAATTCGGCGGTGCGCTAAATTCTATCGGAGCTACCATCGTACCCGTGCTTTTAGGCGCATTGATGGGTAACGTCGCCCAAGCGCAAATTTCCGATGCTGCACCGGCACTCATTGTTGCAATGGGAATATTTATTGCCGCATTTTTAGTTCTCTTCTTTATGGAAATTCCCGAACCGAACATTGAACAAATTACCACCGAACTTCCGGCGAAAAAATACGGTGCGCTTTCGTATCGCCACTTTGTATTCGGTATTATCGCCATTTTCATTTATGTCGGAGTTGAAGTCGGCATTCCTAACATAACCAATCTATTTATGACCACCGACTTAAACATTGACCCCACAACGGCAGGAACAGTTGTCGGTACTTATTGGTTTCTTATGCTGATAGGTCGATTAATAGGAGCTTCTGTCGGAGCAAAAGTTTCCAGCAAAACTATGTTAACTTTCACAACTTCGGTGGCTTTAATACTAGTTCTTTTAGCCATATTCTGCCCCGAAGTACAAGTAACCATGCCCGTATTCATCAAATCGGACATCTCCGTTGGATTAGCTTCCGTGCCATTGAATATTTTATTCCTGATAATGTGCGGTTTATGCACTTCGGTAATGTGGGGAAGCATTTTTAATTTAGCCGTAGAAGGTTTAGGAAAATATACAGCCACAGCATCGGGCATTTTCATGGTAATGGTGTGCGGTGGTGGAGTTTTGCCACTTATACAAGGTGCAATAGCCGACTATCAAGGCTTCTTAAACAGCTTCTGGGTCATCTTCATCGGCATCGCATACATTCTGTGGTATGCACTTGTCGGGTCTAAAAATGTTAGTAAAAATAGTGTAACCAAATAATTTAATACTGAAAAAAATGGAAAAACCTTATGTTGTAGGCATCGACATTGGCGGTCAGACCGCAAAAATCGGAATCGTTAATGCACACGGTGAAATTTTGGCACAAACCGTCATTCGCAGCGACCAACACACCGATGCCGATTTGTTCATTCAATCGCTTTGTGAAACCATCAAAAACTTGGCTGCTGCCAACAAAATAGAGCTATCGCAACTACGCGGTATCGGAGTTGGCGCACCCAACGGCAACTATTATAAAGGCACCATAGAATGCGCCGTCAATCTGAAATGGGGCGGAAATCGTCTTATTCCCTTTGCCGAAATTATGTCCAAAACTATCGGCATACCGGTAGCACTTACCAACGATGCCAACGCTGCAGCAATGGGTGAAATGACCTACGGAGCAGCCCGCAATATGAAAAACTTCATTATGATAACGCTTGGAACGGGCGTTGGAAGCGGCATTATCATCGATGGTAAAGTTCTGTATGGACACGACGGATTTGCCGGCGAACTCGGTCATACCACCATAGTACGCGAAAACGGACGCGCATGCAGTTGTGGCAAAAACGGCTGTCTGGAAGCCTACACCTCTGCAACAGGCGTAGCACGCTCAGCACGCGAAGTGCTCGAAACAACTACAAGAAAAAGTCTTTTGCGCAACCTGCCGATAGAAAGTATTTCGTCGAAAGATGTCAGCGAAGCGGCGCTACAAGGCGATTCCGTGGCTTTGGAAATATTTGACTTCACAGGTAAAATGCTCGGCGAAGCTTTTGCCGATTTTGTAGCGTTCAGCTCACCCGAAGCTATCATACTTTTTGGCGGTCTTACTAAATCGGGCGACCTGATAATGAAGCCGATAGTGGAAAATATGGAAAAGAATTTACTACCGCTTTGGCGCGGGAAAATAAAAGTTCTCTTTTCGCAACTTAAAGAATCGGATGCTGCCATTTTGGGTTCAAGCGCATTGGCATGGGATTTATAAAACACAAATATGAAACTGACAAACGAATGGTTTAGTGCTGCTGCCGAAGCCGAAAACGGTTCACCGATTTTTATTTCCGGTAGGGATAAAATGAACAATTTCCGTCTCAGTAAAAAATACAACGAGCGCGTAGAAATCTACTGGAAATACGAACCGCACTACAACGGAATGCCTTCGGACGAAGACGGCAAGTTGATGAACAGAGTGCTGGAAGTTTTACAACCGGCTTTTGAAAAAAATCAGCTTGCAATACTTACAGGCATCTACACCGGCGACAGTGAACGCACACTCGTTTTCTACACACGCTCCACTAACGCTTTCCAAGAAACGCTCAACACCGCTTTGCGCAATTTTGAGCAACTTCCTTTAACGCTTTATGTGGAAAATGATGCGAATTGGAACGAATATCAGGAAATGTGCGAAATAAAACCATTTGCGGAATAGAGAAAAAATATCTATTTTTGTCATTATATGCAACAGTATCCATCCATAGTATTAGAAAATGCGGTAAATGAATTTGCTAAATTACCCGGCATTGGACGGAAAACAGCTTTGCGATTAGCACTCTTTTTGCTCAAACAAAAAGACGAAGATGTGGAACTATTCGGCAACACTATGATTGAACTGAAAAAATCTGTCCATTTTTGCCGAACGTGCCACAATATTTCCGATTTTGACGAATGCGAAATATGCGCCGACCCGAATAGAGATAAAACTACTGTTTGTGTGGTAGAAAGCATTAAAGATGTGATGGCAATAGAAAACACCAACGCCTACAAAGGTGTTTATCACCTGCTTGGGGGGCTTATTTCGCCCATGAACGGCATAGGACCAAACGATTTGGAAATTGCTTCGTTGGTGGAACGCATAGCAAACAATGAGATAAAGGAAATTGTTTTGGCACTCAATCCGAACATGGAAGGCGACACAACATGTTTTTTTATTTATCGCAAATTAGTCGATTTCGACATAAAAATAACTACAATAGCCCGCGGTGTAGCCATTGGCGACGAATTGGAATATGCCGATGAGATAACCTTGGGGCGCTCCATAATCAACAGAATTAATTATTCGGGATAATACTTTTTATATGAAAACATCTCTCAAACCGGCAATTGCGTTTTATTACGCTATTTATGTCGTAACACTTATCATTGCAGCTATCGGAAGTTTTTACGCACCCGCCACACCTTGGGTTGCTGCCGACCCCGCTGTAGTAAAAACTATTTACTCTCTATTAATCTTATATCTGCTCATTTCCATTCCTTTTTCCCTTAAATGGCTGAGCAACAGTAGCAAAAAAGTAAAAAAACTAACTGACGCAAACGAAAAAATAAAACGTTACAGACGTAACATTTGTATCGTTTTGGGCATCACCGCATTTGGACTGATTGCCAGTTTACTTTGCTTTTACCTCTTTAAAGAAACATCGTTTATCTATATGGCAGGAATTGAAATCATTGCGTTGTTGTTTTGCAAGCCAACAGAGAAAAAAATGATTGCCGACCTGTTTACAGACGAAATAGACGAAACAACTGACCAAAACACGACACCGGAAACCGACGAACCGATTGAAAAAAACACTAAAAACGAATAAATATGATTATTGCAGTAGATTTCGACGGAACAATTGTGGAACACGACTATCCCGCTATTGGGAAACCTATTCCTTTTGCGATTGACGTACTGAAACGTCTTCAGGAGGAGTGTCATCACCAACTCATATTGTGGAGTGTACGCGAAGGTGACCTACTTGACGAAGCCGTGGAATATTGCCGCCAAAACGGGTTGGAATTTTACGCCGTAAATAAAAATTACCCCGAAGAACAGCCTACGGACGGTGCCTCGCGCAAACTTAACGCCAATTTGTACATTGACGACCGCAATGTGGGCGGTTTACCGGATTGGGGAGTTATTTATCGCATGATAAAATTTGGAGAATCCTTCAATGATGCTTACGCAAACAACGATATGGTACCTCCAAAAAAGAATTTTTTTCAGAAGTTGTTCAAACTATAAAAACAAAAAACTATGCTGCAACGTATTCAAACAATCTATCTTACAATTGTGGTTATTTTGTCCACCATTACGTTTTTCTTGCCCGTTCTCTCTTTCACCAATGGAGCGGAAGCCTATCAATTGGATTATTCCGGACTGTCGCAATTACAAGGTGAAGAATTCGTACGAATAGATTCGGCGTGGGCTTTGACAATCTTCATGGCAATAATTCCTATCATAGCAATAATCACCATTTTTCTTTACAAAAAACGGCTGGTGCAAATTCGGCTATGTGTGTTCAACATCATTTTGATGTTGGGTTTTTACGTTATGCTTTACATTAATGCAACATTTATAAAATCGCAATTGGGAGAAGGTACGGAACTATTTCTCCAATATACCAATGCCTTCCCGTTGGTGTGCGCCATACTCTCCTACTTGGCTCTGCGCGCCATTGGCAAAGACGAAGCGTTAGTATATGCTGCTGACCGTTTGCGATAACTTAAAAAAACAATGATGAAGGCGAAATCCTTGATAGTATTAGTAGTAGCCTTATTGGCAGGTTGTGCCAGCACCAAGCCCGACCCCAATTTGCCCGAATGGGTCAAAAATAGGGTTTCCGACCCTTACTACTATATCGGCGTAGGCTATGCGCCCAAGGAAAAGAATTCCACCGCCCACTACGATTACGCCTCAAAAGCTGCCCTGAATGATTTGGCAACAGAAATTTCGGTCAATGTAGATGCTTCTACGCTGTTAGTTACAGTCGATACCGACAAACAAACAAAAGACAATCTTTCTTCTATCATACAATCTCGTGTGCGTCAAGATATTGAAGGCTACGAAAAAGTAGCTTCGTATGAAAATCGGCAAGGATATTGGATATACTACCGTTTGTCGAAAAGCCAATACGCTGCCACACAAGCCCAAAAACGGCAGTTAGCCACCAATAAAGCCGACGACTATTACGCCACCGCTGTAGAAGCTGAACGGCGAAAAGAAATTAAAGCGACTATTATTGCTTACGCCAAAGCCTTAGATGCCGTAAAAGCCTACTTCAACGACAATATCACCATTGTGTCGGAAGGGAAATCCATCAGCTTAATACCTGCTGCGCACACCAAAATTTACGATTTGCTGAACAGTATCGACATTGCACCGTTGCAAAACAGCATCATTTGTAATATCGGCGATGGCATTTCCGAAAAAGATTTGGGCTGCAAAGTTACCATGCACGGCGAACCCATTGCCCAATTTCCAATTGCTGTCAACTATTCAGAAAGAGCCATTTCTACCACCAGCCTCCACACCGACAATAAAGGTAAAATAGCTTTTTCCATTCCCTACATACGGAGTAAAAAACCAACAGAAACCGTAACTTTCAACATCGACAAAAACGCTATTCTTTTAGAATCGGCTGTTGATTTCACCATTCGCCGATGGCTGTCCGCTACTCCCACAAAAACGGCGATTGTAGAAATAATTATACAAAAACCTAATATTTACATTACCTCCGACGAACGCAATTTTGACGTGCCCGTTACTCAAAACAACCTGAAAACGGCTTTTCACACCTTTTTGGTCAAAGACGGCTATTCCGTTGCTCAATCGCCCGAAGACGCCGACTGCATACTAAACATAAAGGCACGCACCATGCAAAAAAGCTTCGGAAACGGTATGTACACGGCTGCTCTCAATGTGCAAATCACACTATCGAAAAAAGGAAAAATCATATACAATCGTAATTTAGGAGAGATAAAAGGAGTTCAACTCACACCTAAACAAGCCGGATTGGAAGCCTACAAAGAAGCTGTGCGGCAAGTGGAAGTACGCCTTTACCGCGAATTACAAGAAGCACTTTACAAATAATGAAACTACGTAACATACAAATATTTGGGCTAATATTGCTCCTCCTGATGACGGGATGCGCTTACCGCAAAGCCGCCAAGCAAGGCGCAAAGTACGAACAAGCGGGAATGTACGGTGCGGCGGTTGACAAATACCTTTATTCGCTCAGCAAAAAAGACAACTACATTGATGCTCGTATCGGTTTGATGCGT